>Ga0181535_10001558_pt1 | contig 29765 bp, 35 predicted proteins | sample PEATcosm2014_Bin_44_FD_119774 | JGI IMG/M metagenome (GOLD analysis project Ga0181535, IMG submission 119774) | Peatland microbial communities from MTU Mesocosm Facility, Houghton, MI, USA - PEATcosm2014_Bin17_30_metaG | ecosystem: Environmental > Terrestrial > Soil > Wetlands > Peat | place... | reverse complement strand
CACTTTTTCCCTCCTGGTCAGCCAGCTACGCTTCTGTCGCTCCATCCATGAAGCCTAGCCAGTGCTGCCCAAGTGGGCCAAACTTAACTGCCGTTGATGGGCCAAACCAGAATGCCAGAATCATTGTGGCGGGCCAACAAAATGCCGGATACTCCACGAAGCTCAATTCTTTCGATTGGATTTTGTTCTATACGAAACTTGGCGGACGGCGCCTGCTCTCTTACATGGCGTCTCAACTCAGATCCATTTATGACTATATCCTCATTGACAGCCGGACCGGGGTATGCGACACGTCGGGGATTTGCACCGTGGAATTGCCGGACGCGGTTGTGGTTTGCTTCACTCTCAATGAACAGAGTATTCGCGGCGCGGCCAATGTTTCTGAGTCGATTATTTCCCAGCGCACCGCGCGCGATGAGCTACGAATATCCGAGAAAGGGGACGCAAATCATGGAACAGCCGGGTTCCGCATCTATCCCATTCCGACTCGGATCGATACGAGTGAGAATGACAAGAGACAAATTGGGATTTCATTGGCAAGGAAGACCTTCTCGCGATATCTGGGAGACGTTAGCCAGGCCGATTTGAGCAAGTATTGGGGCGATTTCCAGATGCCCTACGTTCCGAACTACGCTTTTGAGGAGATTCCCTGTGTTTTTGGAGATTTGCCCGACGAAGCGCTGTCGATTAGCGCTTTCATCGGGCGTCTAGCCAGAAAACTGACTGACGACGGTGCAATATCGTTGCGCGCTCTCCCTGAAGTTCGCCGACTGGAGGCGCTCAGGTGGTTCCAAAGGCCAAGTGAAACGGTACAAGATCCAGTACAACTTGCCGAGGAGGCATTCCAACGACTATCAGACGAACTAAAGCGAGAATCTGCCCAGGTGCTGCTGCGGCTCGTTCAATTTACTCCTCACGGAATCTCGCCACAGGTGTTGTACCGTGAAGAACTGCAGAGGGGGTTGTCCGAGGCGGCGGATGCGCTCATTAAGGCGCGCATCTTGCAACCAGTTCCAGGGCAAGGAGGTCAGGCCGTGCAGCTAGCGGAGCCCGCTCTCTTCCAGATCTGGCCCCAGTTCGCAGAGTGGATCAAGGACGACCTAGAATTCCTACAATGGAGGCAATCCATAAACGCTAAGGCCCGGTCCTGGCGCTTAGAGAACCAGAGAGAGAGCGATCTGCTGCGCGGCGATTCGCTTGAGGATGCAAAACGCTATCGGCGGACGCGAACCAATGAACTCAACGCCGACGAAGCGGATTATTTAGCCGCGAGCATCGAGAGGGACAAGCAGCGCCGTACCATGGACGAATTGAGCCGATCTAACAAGGAGGCGTTGGAGCTTCATGTTGACAGGCTTGAAAAGGAGTTGGCAGCGAGGGGAAGCGCTCCCGCGAAGAGGCCTTGGTCCTCTTCCCTGATTATGATTGCGGTGTTTTCGTCTGCGTTTCTCTTGGCCACAGCGCTTGTTGCTGCATACTACTATCAAGCGACGGAACGGCAGATGGAAGCACAGAAGGATCAGGCATCGGAAGAGCGGACGAATGCACAGAAGAGTCTGGCAAATGAACAGCAAAAGGAATCAGAATTGAGGGCAGAGCTGGCGCGCATGGAATCGCAGCTTGAAAAGATATCCTATCTCTCAAATTCCTCCAAGAAGTCCTCAGTTCCCGGCAGCGCTTTGGGCGCCAAATCCCCGTCCTCCAAAACAAGCGGCTCTTCAACTGCAAAAGCTGGTGGCAGTTCCATCAATGAGTCCCCAATGGTCTCGAATGTTCAGCCACTTATCTGTCATATAGTACCGACAACAATCAAGTGGACCCTTCCCGGTCGTGTCTTGGTGAGAGTAAATAACCTTTCTGTGGGCTCGTTCGAAACTAGCAGCAATGGAAGTACTGGCATGGATTTTGAGTGCCATGAGGACGAGAATACCGTCGAGATGACTCTGTCGGGACACGCTCCCTGTAAAATCGGTCTTTCCGTCAAAGACCAATTTAGCTTTAGACCAGCATTGTATTATTACAACGGTGCGCCATCCTGCAGCCTGGAAGAGGTGAAGTAGGCAGGCGCACAGAAGTAGGTAACCCTCATCCTCTAGAAATGGGTCCCGCTTCTAGGCGGACCTGATTCGGCGGGGCCATTCTGCAGTTGAGGAGTTGCGGTCCTCTCCTGCTTCACTAGAACCCGATAGATCGAGTATGTGCTCAAAAGGAGCACGAAAGCCAGAATGGGTAGATGGAGCCATAGAACTGTGTGCGAAAATGCGGTCCTGAATATGCTTGGGACCAGGTGTTCGATTTGGCTTGTGCTCATGGAGTAGATCGGGACCTTCGGTTCGCCGCTGACAACCGCATCGTAAAGAGCGCGATAGAGCTGTTCTTGGCGAAGATAAAATGAATCCAAGCCCCAGAAGCAGAACGCCGGAAGCCACAGTCCAAAGACAAAGCGGGGATCGGAATCCTTTGCGGCGAATCCGCCCAGGACAGCCACCAGCGCCACGGCCCAGCTTTTGATAGAGAACGAATTGCCCGCCAAGCGCGCAATGACTGCCTGGAGCATTTCGAGATACTTACCCAGATTATCGCTCATATAAATTGGTCATCCCGCGAGTTTGGAGCAGGTTTTTATTCATAAGTTACGTTGTTTGCGGTCAACACAAGCTGCGACTTACGGGCTCGCCCGGATCGGTATCCTGGAGTACGGCGAGCGTCCAGAATTCCGGGTCCGAATGGGCTGCGAGCGATACGCGTCCAATCGGCGTTTACCAGTATTGATCTGGAAACGGGTATAAAACCGCAATTCTCCATCGTTGTCGCAAATCATGTTCCGATAATCCCAAGGCTGCAAAGGTTGTCCTTCCTTCACCAATTCCATTCATTGTTTGGGAACACTTGTGCCCTGCTGCGAACTAGGGTTTGGTCCTGGACTCTGACTCGTCGATGAGCTTGCCAGGGCAGTAGTGCAATCGGAAAGCACCGGGTATTCTGGCAAAGCACGGTTCAGCTCCGATTCAAAACTCTTCTCGCGCACATAACCACGGTAACCATAGACGACCCCAGAGCATTCAGCGGCACCATCGCTGTTGAAAACAGCAAAGGTCGCTACTGAGCCTCCACCAAAATACACCTTTGTTCCTGTGAATAGATTCGCCTTGGTTAATTGCCCGCCACCGGATTCGAGTGCGTGAACCATAAGGATGTGCAGGGCGGCGAGGTTATCTGGCACCGTCCTATCGCTCCAGATCTTCCTCACGAGGAGATCGGCACCCAGTATCTGCGAAAGAACTCCACCTCCGTTGCTCGGCGTGCTCTGCTGCTGGCCTGTATTCCCTCCGGTATTCGGCCCAGGGTTTGTAAGGAGCGGGCTCACATTGCTGGTTCCTTGCTGGTTGGCCTGATTGGTTCCCTGGCTAGGAGATGCATTTTGGCCTGAGAACAATGAAGACTCAAGCGAGTCGATCTGCGACTGCAGTGACGTGAGAAGCGAAACGACAGCGGGGCTGCCTTGTGTAAAGGCCAAGGCCTTTGCATAGTCAGGGGAACTTAAGGTCTTTGCGGCGCTCGTCGCACTGGCCATAGCCGTGGCGTAATCGACGAGGGCTGCCTGCAGACCCGCTCGATTTACTTCAAGAGCATCGAGATGGGATTTGATGATCGTTTCGGCAAAATCGCTCTGACTTACCAGATTCGGTGGATAAGCGGTGGGAATATAAACGGTACCGCCCTTTTCTCTGAGAGCTTCGGCAACCATGTTGGTGAGCGGCAAATCAGTCATGGACCCAGACGCAGGCGAAAGGGACTCACTCACGGCAAACGAACCGAACAGAGTTAACCCTGTCTGAGCCAGATTCTGCACGTCGGCTGATGAAGCGATCATTGATGAATGAATAGACATTTGTTGCTGCGCGGCAGGGCAATTGGTCGCGGGATTCGCCCAGCATCTTAGTTGCGCATCTGAAGGTGAGTAGAGAGGTGTTGATGTCTTGATGGCGGCTAGTGAAGCAGAACTCGTCCGCTCCCTTAGGACATCGATTTGGGCAATAACTGCACGCCACTGCTCCAAGCCGACAATGTCAGCTTGAGCAGCTAGGACAAAACTCTTGCGTTCGCATCCGGTCGACCTAGTGGGCGGATCTTCCTTGCCAGGCCCGCAGATTGCGCCCGCAATGGACTCTGCGTCGGCGACAAGGGCCTTATAGGCAAAGATCGTCGATTCGATCGGCATGCCCCCGCCGGTAATGCCTGGGGAGGGAGGAGAGCCGGATGAGTTCGAAGTAGACGACTGAGAAGTCGCGCTCTGCGGGTTGCCTCCGCCTGAATTCTTCTGGCCGGAGAGCACCTGCGAGCTAGCTGCGAGCAAGACAAGGACAGATCCTGCAATCGGGGGCTTCAAGGCCGTAGGGATTGGCACCATGGCGGATAGTATGCCACAATCTAAGTTAGACTCAACCGGAAAAGTTTTTGAAGATTCATACTGCTTCTACGGAGTTGGCGGTTGGCTTAAACGGTCGTCACCGTTACCGCCTTCGGTAAACTGGTTCGGGTTCCGCTGACAAGCACCTACACCCGACGGAGCTGGAATTTTAGATTGACTTCTGTATGCCCTAAAACGAAAATCCGTGCATGGCGGAAAATGAATGGAATAGCTCGATCAGCGGGTATGCCAAACTGGCCGGAAGCGATCGCATGCGGGTCCCACAATTTGTCAGGACTGGCCCCGTGCATCCTGATGAGAAGATTTCGGTCACAGTTCGGGTCCGGCGGCGCAAGAGGCGCAAAGGTTCAAGGGATCTTCCCACAATTGAGTACTGGGACGGGCAGCCGAAGAGTGGCGCAAAAGGCGCGCGAGTGGCACTTTCCCGTCGGGAGTTTTCTGCGTCCTATGGCGCATCGGATGGCGATATCGATGCGGTCGTCAGATTTGCTGAATCCCTTGGGCTCACCGTGGGCTCCGTCCATCCCGCTCGACGCAACATCGTACTCACGGGGGCTGCAAGCCGGATGATGGCAGCCTTCAGAGTGGATTTGGCGCAGTTCGAATGCGAAGATTGTGCATATCGCGGACGAGAGGGAAGCATCTACATCCCCGAGGGCCTCGTCCCTATAGTCGAAGGCATCTTTGGATTGGATAATCGGCGAATGGCGAAGCGCGCAGCCATGAGCGGCGATCAAGCCCTTCTGACTCCTCCACAAGTTGCCCAGCTCTATAACTTCCCGAGTGGCAATGCCTCAGGCCAGACCATCGGGATTCTCGAGTTTGGAGCCTGCGGGTATCAGGTGGCCGATATTCTGAATTACTTCAACGCTCCGGGCTACGTTGCTCCACAGATTACAGATGTGGGGGTTAGCGACGTTATGAACGCACCAGGAAGAGACTTGAGTGCGGATGGTGAAGTGACGGCAGACATCGATTTGGCAGCCTCCGTTGCTCAGGGGGCTGCTATTGTGGTTTACTTCGCCCCTTGGGATGAGCAAGGCTGGGTTCAGTCTGTCTCGACGGCGATTCATCCAGACCCCGGTCAACCGGCTCCTTCGATTCTATCTATCAGTTGTTCGTGGCCCGAGTTGTCTGCCCCGGCAGCGGTTGGAGGTCTGCAGTGGACTACGGCAGCCATCAAGGCAGTGAGCGATTGCTTCCAGGATGCGGCGTCTTTGACGGAAGGGGTGACGGTGCTCGCCGCATCAGGCGACTGGGGCTCTGACTGCGGTGTTGGCGATGCCAAGGCACATGTGTGTTACCCGGCATCGGATCCCTGGGTTACCTCATGCGGCGGGACCAAGATTTCAGGTATTTCCGGCCTAACTCCGATTGAAGGGACTTGGAGCGACGTCGGGGGCGCAACTGGTGGCGGATTGAGCACCGTGTTCGATGTGCTCGTTTGGCAAAGGAATATTCGCCTTCCGGATCCTGTCAACCCCGGACAAGCAAGCGGTCGAGGTATTCCGGATGTTGCTGGTCATGTCGGTCCATATCCCGTTCTCCTCAATGGAGCCCGCAATTCGATCATAGGGACTAGCTTGACTGCGCCTTTATATGCCGGTTTGATCGCTCTACTGAATGCGAGTCTTGGACGGCGTGTAGGATACCTAAACCCGGCCCTTTACAAGTTGGCGGATGCGGGTGTTTTCATTGACATCTGTGACGGCGTCAATAACTCCTTTCACGGCTCCCCAGGATACGAGTCTGGACCCGGGTGGGACGCATGTACAGGTCTCGGAACCGTCAACGGAAGCAACCTAATGGCAGCACTTCAAGCAAGTGGATCATAGGTGCACGAAGTCCATTCAGCCGATCGATCAAACTACGTCCTAGCTCGTTGTTCTTGCGGCTACCTCATGTCCCGCGAAGCACACTACATTATGAGGCGCGGTTTTGAAGAGCAATTCTCTTTTGCGTTGTTTGACAGTCTTCAATTGAATAAAGCAGCCACACTGTTACTCGTTAGTTGAAGGAAGGTCCCCGAGATACTCGTTGACCGCAGATCGGTACCCCGGGGATCGCTGCCCCTAACACTAAATGCGTATTGTCCGCTTTCTCAGTACTTGTAGCTCACGCCCTAGTTGCGGCGGTCGAAAAGTGGCTCAGCTGGATGGCAGGCCTTCGACTTCTCGCGCCCAAAGCATCCTTGGTTAGCCGCTTGGCTAGTCGGCGGCGGCAGCTAGGGCAGGTTGAATGCCTCGCCCGACAGTCAACCGCTCCGCGACGATCTTGCCGTACGCGGTATTTGGCGAACCGGCTGACCAAAACAGACAGACCATGCCCCAGGGCTCGTCGAAGCGTATCCTGCTCGATTTCACCATCGTTCCCATCTCTTGTTGGAGCGCATGGCGCTTCCTCTTGAAGTCGTTGTTCTCGAAAAGGGTTGCGACGTTGGAATCGGCCACAAAGGTTCGCATATCCTGAACCAGCGCACCCGCTTCGGCCATCGCCTTCGCCCATTCCGTAATCAGGAGGACATCTCCAATGAGTAACTCAACCCGGGCATCGCCCGCACTAAGGCCAACCAGCGGTCCAAGGTTGGCGTTTGCGCCTATGCTCAACGCCGTCGGCCAAAGCGCATCATCAACGATCTTGTAACGCAGTTGATCGATCGCCTGATGGTCGGGGTCTAGGAGGGCGCGCAGCGCCTGGCGTCCAATCTCAAGGTAGTCACCCTGCTCTCGATGAGCCTGGTTCCCGCCGAAGAACATCAAATCGCATTCGGCATTCCCGAAGGAAGTTCGCAGTACGCAGTTTGATGGTCCCCCGGATGTGAACTGGCTGAGATATGTCACGCTTTCTGCCTCGGTCAGAAGCTTCAGCGCGACGAACCACCTCAGGTAGTCACCCATCATTTGGCCGTTGGTGTTTCTGTTGAAGGCAAAATGCACCTGCTCGCAATTCAGTTCCGTTAGAGCGACGGCCCTTCCAGCTCGGTAACTGGTGGTCGCCAGCACAGAATCGAATATTGCCTTGCGCAGTGCTTCGTTGCGGGCCATCGGCTCGACCACCGCCGTGATGCTGTTTCCCGTGACCGTCTCCTTGATCGTCACGTCCCCGGTCACGTCGTCCGTGAGTATCTCGCTCTTACGGATCAACTCCGACACCGTCAGATAGTTCAGAATCCCAAGCAAGTTGATCTTGAGCGTTACCCCGCGTGTGTGAGCCGCACTGAGGACGCTATTCAGCATTTTCACTCCTGGAGCCAGGATGCCTCCCTCTCGCATGCCTTCTTCCATGGCGGTGAGCAGGCTGAGGTCACCATCGAGGGCCTTGTGAACGGCTAGGTTAGCCTCCGGGCTCAATTGCCCGGGCTGGATCTCATACTGAAATGCGGCTTGGTCGTCCGTGGCTGAGGAGAGGATCACGTCCAGGGAAGCCTGAAGGCTGTGGTCCAAGCCGCCCTTGATCGCCGCGCTGAGAGTCTTCACCTCCGCTGGTTGCAGATCGACAAGGAGCTTCTTGTCTCCCAATGGATCGGTGCTGATCGCTCCAAGTGCCGCTGCAATGAGGTCCTTGTCCCCCAGTTTCGCCGTAACCCCGGCGGAAGCAGAAAAGTCGGCCTTCAACTGAGTTCCGCTCTCCCGTAAGAAGCTGAGCTCGATCGTGTCCGCGTCTTTCCTGAGCGTCCTGACCTGGTAGGAACCGGAGATGGTGAAGCTTGCGGAGAGCCCTGCAGCCGGGCCTGCCTTCACAGCAATCGTCCCGGCGCCCAAAGGCAGGTCTGCTGAAGCCAGCGCATTTGGAAACATGATGACTTTGATTCCGCCGGAAACCTTAAGACTGCCCTGTCCCGAAACGGTGGCGATATCGTGGATGCTGAGAGCTTCGAGGTCGGAGACGTCCGCCGGAATGACATAGGACGATATCGTCTGCCCCAGAGCTTCTCCCAATGTGGGCTCGCCCTCACCTAGCGGAAACGCCTTCAAATATTCAAGGCTCACAGTAGAAGTCTTGTCGAACCCGAAGGTGAGGTCACCATCGGAGCCGCTGATGCCGAGATCGAGCGATCCCTGGAAACCGACGGACACGTAGCCGGTGGCGTCAGGCACCTTGGCAGGTACGTGAAAAGGATCACCGTCAAAAAGGTTGGTGCCAGGGCTGGCGTTGACGCGAATGGTAGCCTGGGCAGCGGGTGTGATGTCGATCTCCGGCTTTGTGTTGCCGAGCTGAAACTTCTGCTGCGCCTTGGCCTGGAACTGGATGGGCTTTGTGGCAGCCTGGCTGAGTTTGTCGTCCTTCCGCGCAAGGAAATCGGGAAAAACCGCGAGGTGCAGCAGTTCGGTCTTCAGATATTTGACCAGAGAAGACGGGTGGGACAGGTCGATCCTGATGGTTTCGACCGGTTTGTCGAGTTGATCCGTTACCTGGATATCGGGCATCGTCATGCTATTCGACTCCTACCTTAGCAATACGGGATTGTTACTTCGGCGGCAAAGCCTTGCCGCTTGCGTCCATTGCTGGACTTATCGAGCCAGAATGCCGTGAATCAACGGGACTCATCCAGAAATCACGTCTTTCAGCTCTTTGTTGAGCAAGTCCCTGAGTTTTGCTTTGCCCCAGGTGGAAATAAGTGTGTCGATAGCCGACCGGGCGGCCCAATTGTCGAATCCCGAACCCATAGCACTTTCCAACAGCGGCTTCGCCACGGCGTGCAAACGATCTACGACCCAGTTCAGAATGTGACCAACGCGTGCCGATGAAATCGTTGCGCGGGGGGGTGCCTGCACTTCAGAATTCGCAGTGCCGCAGAGGGGGATGATGGGAATTGTGCCATGCTGCTGAGGATCGAATGTGGCATTGACTGAAGCACGGTCTGCGGCCGCAAGCTTGTTCAGGCCATCGGCGATTACAGGGTTGGAGGTTGAAAGGCGGAAATGGTCGCGGAGAAACTTCTGGCAGTTTCGACGCCCGAGTTGATAGTCATGCGCGCGAAAGCCCCGCTCAAAGAACCCGCCGAATGCACTGAGCAATCCGCATTGGAGTGCGTTCGAGTTCGGGTTGTCGGTGTCAGAAGGGGCCAGCACGAAGCGGCTGTACGACGTGCCACCCATTACTGCTTCCAGCGATTCACCGAAAAAGCGCGATTGTGCAATCAAAACAGTGAAGAGATTGGGCAACATCCCAAAGATTGAACTGTTCCGGTCGAAGGAGTAATTGCGATCATAGAGGTCCCTGCTTGGAAACGGAGCTACAGTAAGGACCGCGCAATTGGCTTGATCAGGGGGGCGCGGATTTTGAAGTTCACCGGTCTGCGGGTCAATGGTGGCCAAGGGGTTATGCATCGCTAGATAATCATGCGCGAGTTGGAATGGGTCGTTGTCAGTAACACCGCCGTCGATGTTCAAGGTGGAATAGGTATCGTCGGCATGCAGTGGCCAATGTGGCGGAATCGCCACCGGATTGGTGGACGCAATGGATTGCCATGGCGAGTTCAGATAATCCTTCGCGCTGCGATCTAGCTTGCGCGGAGCCAGAAAGATTGGAAATGCTCCTGTAGCCTTGGCGGCCTCCTTCAGCAGAGGCCATGCACCTGCATTTGACCCGATTGGAAGCGGCTTTGCAACGGAGGAAAGTGGCAGACTTGTACCGCAAACTGTTTCAAACTGCAGCCGGTCCGCATAATAGGCAATGTCTTCCTCGGCCGATCCATCCGCAGTGGCGTTCAACGAGAAACTGACGCCTCGCACGTTGGTAAGCGAAAGAAAGAGTGTGAGAGCGTCCGCTATGTAGGGGCGCGGAGTCGCAATCACTGGCGCGATTGCATAATCCGCGATCTGGTCGATTATGGAGGAATCCAGTAGGGAGATCACCTGCTTTCCATCCTGCAGATCAACGTCCTGTAGCAACGGCTCAATATCAATCATGTTGACCCAGCTCTCGTAGAATCTATTCGTGGTGTTCTTGATCGAGGGGTCAGCAGGGTTCCGGATGTGTTGGAAATTGCCCTGCACCATGACCGAGGCGATGGCGGCGCACATGCCGCCCGCAGACGCTCCGGAGAAGACATCGATGCAGACATCGTGGAGTGGTACCAGCGGATGCTGCGACTGCTTCGCTGAATACCACTGTTCCAAAGCTTCCATAAGAAAGTCGAGCACTCCAGCGGTATAGGCTCCTGCAGAAACGGCGCCCGCCATGTTGATCCCGACGTGGAAAGTCCCGTCCATAGTCCATTTTGCGGTCATATTGTCTCGGCTGCCTTTCGGAATCGTGTCATCCAAACTGGTGCTCACTTGCTGTTAGTCGGCGAGTCTAAGCTCGGTTTGCTTCTCCCTGAGATCTGCATTATGCGCAACAGCTGTGACGAAAATCCCCGCGAATGCAATGACGAATCCTGACAAGAACTGAGAGGCGACCCCAGCTTTGTGCCAATCATCCTTCACCTTTGAAAGGACTGCGTTGTTCAGATCCGCGAGAGCAGATTCAATTTCTGCGATTTCCCTATCGGCAGGTGTGAATGGCCTGGGGTCTGAGAGCTGAATTGGCTCATCCATAGGTTTACCTGCCTCTCTGCAAACTTTTTATTATCCCGGCTATTTCCGCCGAGGTCGCGCTCGAAGGGCCTTGCGACATCCCAAGATAACGGATGTCTTGACGCACAATGTCGAAATTGCATCCAGTCGCACGACGCTTGGATGCATTTTCACAGCACGGTGTACCTACGACTGGTTGGGGTCCAGACAGCTGAAGCGGAGAATTCGAGTAACTTGCTAAAAGGAGAAGTGGCAACTGACCCGAGCCTTGTGAAACTGGCAATCGGGAGTTTCGCAAATTCGGGAAATTGAAGTCAAGGACTTTTTTCAGGTGCATCAACAGAGGCGGGTCGCGCTGCCGCAGCGCAATGCCTTCTACTCTCTTCCAGATAGACATAATTCTGAGCCGCCATGCCACTGATCGCGGGGTTGCGGGCGTCAAGAGAAGTCTGCAGATAATGGTCGGAGGTGGCCAAAACGCATCGGTCGGAGCTTTCTTTCCAAGCGAACCCTTGGACGCGAGTTCCTTGCACCTGCACAGCAGGCCGATACAAAAGCTGGGATTTGGTGCCCTGCCACCCTGCGACCCGCCAAGCTGCTCCTTGAGCGGGCCGATCGTCTTGCGAAAGCGAATGGTTGCAAACGACTCCTTGCGGTACCGGCATTGTTCGAACGCTCCCGGCTTGGGTACCAGCCAGTCGGCGATGTGCCGGTAGTCCGTGCGATGCTTCCTTCGCCCAGGCAAGCGCGACATCTGGTCAACCATTTTGGAGCCCTACCAGACTCCCACCAGGTCCATGTACTGCAACACCTCCACTTGCTCACTGACCGACCGACTAGAGAGCGAGTACATGTTGCGCTTCACCTGGATCAGACTGCCCGAGTCAACGGTCACCTGCTCGCACTTGGACGACTGCATGCGCTGTACAGGCAACTCGTTCAGCATCTCCAGCTCTTCGAGCAACCGTGACCTGCGCCCAGCGCTCAGCGGCTCGAATATCGCTGCGATGATACACGGCTACTCCTCAACGCTGGCAAATCTAGGCTGCCGCGCAGTGTGCTCCTCTTCTCTGATACATCAGGCGGGCGTAACAACCCGCAGGAGTACTTTCGCCCGATGATCATAGAAATTGACGCCGCTGCCGTTAAATTTCCGGACAGCATAAGGCCAGTCGCAGGGAAATAGGCACGGACCGGTACATCCTGGTAACTGCCCTCGTGATATCGCGTCTTTCCATAGGTCTCGGGGCTTCCGACGTAGAGCGGTGTCACCTCGGCAGCGATGTTGATCAGAGTCGCATTGACGAGGCAATTGCTGCAATCCGTCATGTAACGAGCGTCTGTTGGCTGGTATTGGCAGAAACGGAGCTGCCCCGTGCAAACCACTGCGATGCGGTCATCTGCCTGGGTATCGACGTTGCGCCATTGAAATAATTATTGACTTGCCGCTCAATTCTTAGATAACCTGGTGAACTTTCTGTAAGGGGGTCAGTCATCACGCCTGCGACCTCCGTAGGCGTGGGGGGCGATGAAATAGCGAGTATTGTCCGCTCCCGAATCCGTGCGACGTGATCGCAGCGGGGCTGGTAGCGTTGTTCCTGTTGAGTCCGATTGTCACCCAGGAGGTTAACAGCCTGGAGAAGATTGGCCGCTGTCGAACGAATGGCGAAAGCGAATGTCTGGACGCTTTTCGTGAGGGCAAGGCTGCCACTTTCAACGAATGTCAGAGACAATGGGATACTTTCTGAGCAGGGCGGCAATTTGCATTGATCCGAGAATCCACCTAGCGACATCGGCGTTTCAGGGGATCTGTTCTAGGTGGCGCGAATCAGGGAGACAGCCGCATCTTGTTCGTTGTGCTTCTCAATTTGATATGGAGATTTCGCATAAACCGAGGCCCCTCCCAGCGGCATCGACGCTTGTCGGCGCTGATATGCAATTTCTGTGTGCACTTCCGAACATTGGCAATAGAAATGCAACAGGATACGACACCCGGTTCATGGGCTCGAAAAGGGTACGCCATCCGCCTTTTGTCCGAACTGTGTGATCGGACCACGAGCTCGCGTTTCCCCTGAGGTTACGTTTCCCAAAAAATCCTCATTGCGACGGAAGCGTCGCACGTGTACTATTTGTCCACCGATACGCAACGGTACTTGTTCCCCGCTCTAATCCAAAAGGAAGCTCCCCGGGTCTGCCGGGTTGCAGTAGAACCTTGGGAATTCCGGGAGTATACCTTCCGCTGTTGCTTTTCTTTTCGCGAAGCCCATTGCTTAGCAACGCCGCTGCTGTTGCAGTTGCTTTTGCTTTTCACCGGTTGCGATCAGCTCCCTTTCAGGGGCCAGCAACCGTAAAGACCCCGGCTCTGCCGGAGAACACTTAATTCCCTGCAATATCTTGTTCGCGACCGGGGAAGCCGAGCTCCAGGCACGAATCCCAACAAGCAAGATAAACGCGAGTACCCAAATCAGAGAGGAGGGGTAAATGAAGAACACGAGAAGGGAATTCATCAAGAAACTGGTTGGAACAACTGGAGCGGTTGGCATCATCGCTGCCTTTCCAATTCAGGCGAGGGCGTGCTTGTATGGAACGTGGCATGTGCAATGTCCTAACGGCCATATTGACACTGTCACTGACGGGACCTGCCAGCACAAGTGCGAGAAATGCGGGTTGCAGGTCTTCTCTGGAAACGTCGTGACAGTTGTATGCCGTAATGGCCACCCGAACCGTATAGCGACCGGCGCTGGTGACAGCCAACACGTTACGCAACACTTTACTTGCCCTACCTGTAACACAGATTGTCGCCTTGGTTAAAGAGGGAATTCACCTCCAGGCGACGGGTCAAGGGTTGATGAGTCTTCATTTCTGAGCTGTACAGGCCCGGTCTGCCCGCTATTTGATCGGTTCTGTCGGCAATCTGCTCCTCTATATGAGGAACGATAAATCCGCGCGCGGGCGGCTCTACGCCGACGGGAGTTTGCATCTTTGCGAAGTACGGCGAGGCAGCTTCGCTGAAAGTTATCCGCCAGTAGACGCTACGCCAGTAGACGCTAACTGATTCGCCCAACTCTAGGATTGTACCGATTCACATGACGACCTTGTTATTGATGTCATCCCGAAAATGGCTGCGCGCGCAGTATAACCTGCGTGCGAGTCAGACTTTCTACCCAGTAAATCCGCGAATTGGCGCGTTATTTACGTCCCGCCCCTGGGTCATTTTTTGCGGATTTTCTGTCAGTGCTTTGCTTGTACTCGTTCTTCCTTCTTGCATCCTTCATCTCGCCCTCATCCCGATCCCGAGTGAAGGTGGCGGCACCCAGGGCGTCGGGTTCATGCAAAAGTTCAACTGGGGAATCACCTACCTCGTGATTTTACCGTTGGTGTTTGCTCTTGGTGCATTGGCATCGCGATCCTTCGAGAGGGGACTTCTGCTATTGCTCCGACGTCCTCCCACCATCCAGTCTTCTTCGGGCGAGCGGTATGATAACTATCTCAAGGATTTTAGTATTCAAACCGCTGCGCGCACAAAGCACCTTTTCATTGCTTGCCTTGTGGTCACCCTTGCGCTCTCCGTAATAGACAGCTGGTATAACCTGCGAGGCTACGGATCTGCTCTATTGTTCCATCGCACTTTTCACTCAGACGAGTTTGATTGGATGAATGCCGCGTACATTCCCGCCAATAGCTGTTGGAGTTACCGTATAGCACCTTGGCAAAATCTTATCTTCTATCTTGTCGCTTTATTGTCCCAGGGGTGCGTGATCTGCCTTGGTCTGTTTTGGATTTCGGCATTTTGGATCCATTCGCGCGTCTTTGCTGACCTTATGCTAAAAAGCGAATTCAACTATCGATTTGTTCCATGGGAGAAGGATCCCGATCGCCGGTTAGGGCTGAAGCCCATCGGGTTTGTTTTTAGTACGTTCCTCATCCTGTCCGTTCTGTTACAAACATACGTATATTTCCATCGACTACAAGTTATGCACAAATCCCTCTGGCCTTATTTTGGGGAGGTTGCAGCAGCCTTCGCAGTCTTTGATTCGAAGTCGCCGATTGAAACATTGGGTAAAGCGCTAAATGCGTGGTGGCCGCTAAACGCCTTTCATCAAGTCAATCCAGGGCTAGTTCTTCTTATCTTCGCCAGCCCGATCCTGTCGATTACGATCGCTTGGTGGCCCGTCGTGCGACTAGGGCGATATATCGATCGGTACCGAGATGGACTGATTCATAAACTGCGAATAGAAACCATCGATGCTAAGGCTCTAGGCCAAGTTGCCACGGCTGCTGATCTTGAAGCGAGGATCAGTGGACTTGCAGAAGCTTGCGTGTGGCCCAACGGATATGCTGTTGGCTGGGGTGCCTTTAGCATGCTTGTCATTCTCGAGGTTTCGGCAATATTCCCCGCATTGTTGCCGATCCTCATTGTCTCTGGAGGGATACTGAAGCTGGGGAAGTCTTTCATGAAGGGAAAGTCGAAGTAGCAAAAAAGCTCCCGGTTTCGTCGTGGGTTCGGGCTCTAGATGGAGCCGAAAGATCGACACCGAACCAGGACGGAACATGACGCTACAAAGAACGAGACGCGTGCCACCTGGCTGTAGTCGAGGTGTGTTACGCCATCCGTCGTGTCATCCTCGCGATGAAGCCTTGCCGAAGAACTAGGCACGTACAGAGCGTTCAGATTCGTTTTCCAATTCCTGGAGGTCAATTGGACCATGAATAAACTGCTCATCACGCTGTGTCTCCTTCTCGCCGCGCCCAGAGCGCCCAGCCAGACAAGCGGGAAACCATGCGCAAAGCCTGACGTGGCCAATATCTCCGAAGAATCCAGTTGGATGGATCGGAATTGTAAGGTCCATCCCCGCGCGGATCTGGATGCAATTCTCCAACGTCATCAGCAGTGGATCGATAAGTACCGGGAGGATATTGGGAAGCTCAAGAATGAGAGAATCTCAAAGCTACCGGACAAAGCCCGGATGGACCCCCTTCTTGCCGACCTCTCAGGTGCCGACCTGACTGGAACTAGTTTCTTTGGAGCAGACCTGACCGGAGCCGACCTCACAGGTGCCGACCTGTCCAGGACTAGTTTCTTTGGAGCGGACCTGACCGGAGCTGACCTCACGGAAGCTCACCTGAACGGGGCCAACCTCTCAGGCGCCCCGCTAGTCCGGGCCTGTCTCTCAAAGGCGGACCTGACCGGAGCCTCTCTTATTGAAGCCAATCTGACCGGAGCCACCCTTGCTAAGGCAGACCTGACCGGGGCCATGCTTACTAAGGCGGACCTGACCGGGGCCGCCCTCGAGGATGCGAACCTGACCGGGGCCGACCTCACTCAAGCTCTCCTAAGAGGGGCCACCATTTACAGAACCGATCTGACCGGGGCTGACTTGACAGGAGCGGACCTCGCGGGATCGTGGATCAATAATGCCGACCTCAGCAATGCCGACTTCACTCAGGCCAAATTTGGAGAAACGATCTTCGAACCAACAACGCTACCGCGCATGAATACCCTCGCCCGTGCATACGGACTACGAACACTGGGTTGGAGCAAGTCAGATTCTAAGCTGGCTGAAATGGATGAAGAGAACTCGCTTAGGATGGAGAACCAATACTCAGTTCTTGACGTCGTCAAGGCGCTCCACAGTGCGGGCTACAGTTGGGCCGAGGCCGAAGCGAACCTGGCCTATCACCGGCACATGCAGAGTTGGTGGCAGCGGGCCCTTTTCGACTGGACCTGCGAATGGGGGGCTAACTGGAGACGCCCCATATGGATCGTGCTTGCCATCGGGGCGACCTTCGCCTTGGTCTATTGGTCGCTTCTCCGCTTCACCATCCGCAGTCGGCTGCGCTCCGGCAAATTGGATGGGCACCGCAATGGGGTGTCGCGGCGTCCCCGCCCGCGCAGGCCCAGCCAACTCTTCGTGGTCATACGCAAGCGGGACCGGGCGCGCGAATGGCCCGTGGGGCGCGACTTTGCCCCGCCCCCTTGGTTCCAGCTGCCGAGGCCTACGCGACGTTACTGGTTTCTGCGCTTTCCTCCCACGGTTTTTCGCTTTGTCCTTGCCCGGCTGCGATGGGAACAGCCGCTATTCTGGACGGCGTCGCTGTTTAGCGTCATGAGCGTTCTGAATCTAGGAGTTCAGGGACTTGACCTCGGCCGGTGGCTGCGGCTGATGCAGCGACGCGAATTCGACCTTAGAGCCCAGGGAACACTCCGACTGATCGCGGGAATTCAGTCTGTGGTGAGCTTCCTGCTACTGGCCCTGACGGCGTATATACTGCTGGTTCAACCGATTGGCGAGTAGGAACCAGGGAAACGGCTTCCAGAAAGGAGGCTTTTCCCGAAGGTTGAGAACAGTTCTTGTGCGAAGCGTACGCTGTGCCTCCGATCCGCTGCTGAACAGAGCCTTGGCGGCTGATGGTGAGCTCCGGCATTGGATAACTCTCCAGCGGGGCTGGCCGGATACGTGGGCGAGAAGTGGCATTCGTGGAGTGATGTCACGCCGCCCGATGACTTCCTCTGCGCAACACTCACCCTACCTCCTCAGGCTTCAACTAGGATTGAGGGGGCCCAACGGGAATGAAGCCGCTCGATTCAACCGCCGTTTGCGGACTCCCGGGATCGTTCCCCGCAAGAGCAGCGAGGTCTCGGCATTTAGAAAGATTCTTGAACAGGGATGCCGGGTAAGCTCCGGAGAACTCGCTCAAGACACAGTCTGTCACGCGCCCGAGAATGGCGACCGTCTCCGTCCGAATGGTTGCCTCGGTTGGGGAAGCTTCGTTGCGGAGCGCCTGAAAGACCAGATGAGAAATGAACCGATTTCCGTGGATTGTCACGAGTTGCTCACGCCCTGTTCTCAATTCCTGTTCTGCCCGAAGAATTCTGTCGATCACGCGCATGATGACAACTGCGCGCCACATCGCGGACGCGTCGAGCTGGGGATTAAATAGGCTGGTATATGGTGCCTTCCCGATATCGTCGTACAGCATACCTACCTCACGTTTGGCTTGAACCGCCAGCGCAAGGTTGGGGTGCTTGCATGCAAGCGCGACGGCAGCCTCATCCAAAGTGCATCCGTCTTCCGGAGAAGGCGTGGCATCTCCGGTCTGGTATGCATATACTTTCTGATTCTCAAGGTACAGCTCCGTCTTTAGACGTTTTTGATTTGGGTCGAGAGCGGCAAAATCGCGCTTCTCGATGCGGTTCTGAGTGTTCGTTGCTCGCGTCAGATCGTCCGAAAATGTTGTTGGCGCGTTTTCCAGAGAAACAAGACGCACCAGAACAGTCGCCCCCGCAGCCAGCTTGCCGGTCTTCGCTATCTCTCCTATCACGCCGACGGTCTGAGCTCCGTTTACTACACTAGCGCCTGTGCAATCGAAGGAGCCCATGGCATTACTGGAGCCGCCCAGCGGCTTTTTCCTCAACTCCTCACAAAGAACAGTAATTCCGTTGTTGAAATACCAGAAGAGCTCGGGCGTCGTCGATAAGGTCCTCGTAATTCCTTCATTCACGTCCGTCAAGCCGCGAAACTGTCGCAGATTCTTGCTCGTGAGCTCCGTGCCCTTAAGGCTCCAAGTACCAATGTCCTCGACTGCGACTTTCCCGTAGTAGGCAAGACAGGGCTTGTCGAGCATACCCCAATCTTGCAACATGATCTCCAGGTTTACTGCGCTCGGGGATACGCCCTCCGCCACGACCTCGTGCAGGGCTGCTTGTCCGAGGATGCGGAGTCCCATCATCTCTGTAGGGCTGTTCATTTCGGCAACCAGATCGTCCAATGGTCGTCTTGCATCGGCAGAAAGATCCTGTTCCCCGGTATAAGCGAGGACCACCGAAAATCGAGCAGATGAATCGAAGAGCGCCTTCTGCAGGCTATCCTTATGCTTGGTCAGCTTGTTGTTGAACTTAGCGAAGTCTTGTGCGAGAACATCCCTGATGCCTTGCACGAATTTCAATACGTCGCCAACCTCGACACTTCCGTTACCGCTCGCGATCCACTTGGTCTGGACCAATAAACAAGTTCGACTAGCGCTGTCATAATACACAGCGTCAATCCCGTTATCCCCGCTCCCGTCGACAACTGCCGCTGCCGCCGCCGCGTCTTCAGCGCCTCCAATCTCCGCAACCACGAAAGCCGCCAGACTTCGGGTGCGGATGGTAACGTCCCTTTGTTGGGGGGACGCAGTAAGAACGTCGCTGAGGTCGATGCTGGTTGAAAACCGGTCCACGATGTTGCGTTCGATATGACCTATATGGATTACACTCATGCCTCGGTCCCTTCTATACGATGTGTTCCGGGTCGGATGCTCTAAATCACTTTATCAGAGCGACATGGCTATGGTCTCCTGCCCGTTGAACTCTTATGTGCCTCCATTGTCTGCGCACATTGAGAGAACGGCCCTTGACCTGGTCCCTCTTCCTGAGATCCGCTTGCTTCAACTGATGCCTAAACGAGCTGAGAGTCGTACGCGATCGATATTGCTCACAGCAAATCCGGGCAATTCGACTCTCCAACAGCTAAATGAAGTGAGCATTTCCAAATTGCCGCTATGAGCAGACGCAAAGTCTACGAGGCTGGAGGCAGATTGTGCAAGAGTCGAATCATTTAACGCCGGATGAGGTCATTGTTGTTCTCGTGGTAGCTTCATTACCATTTTCGATTCCCGAAACGCCTCGCCCCTACACGCTGGTGTTGCTTGCCCAAATAGCCGGGATCAGCCAAAGAAGCGTACGTCGGGGACTTAGAAACCTGGGACTCCTGAGCGTGCTCTCAGACTCACCAGATGAGGCGCTGGAGAGAGCGAACGCTCTGTTGCCAAGGGCAATGACGATCGTCAAAATCTGACCGCCTGTCCATGAGAGGCTAGAGTTCTTCCGAAATGAAATATCCGCCGTTCGATTCTCGTTGGCTGAGTACGGCTTTTCTTTTGGTGAAATTCCGACTATCCCCTTCCTCAGCCCCCAAATCCAGGTCATTCTCGGCCTCCAATCCTGCGAGCATCTCCTGGGATAGCCGAAAATGTGTCTGGCGTCTGGCGTAATCGACCGGCCACTGGCGTGCCCAGCGCTTTCGATCCCGGGCGTTGATTTTTTCGCGGATGATTTTTCCCTCCCTGGTCAATCGTTGACAGGTACAAAGAAGCGCGGCCTTTGAGGCTATCGTTTCCTCCATCAATCGTTCGTATGTTCCGAGCCTTCCAGAACTCAAATAGCCGTTCGTCTGCAGCCGATACAATGCGTTCAACACGCGCCGCTCCGTCTTGGTCGGTTTTTCCACCACGTTCATTGTCCTTCCTACTTGCGAAACCCGTTCTGGGTCTCGTTTAGGATTCGAAAGCGCATATTTGTGCTCTCACTTCAGTGGGAGCACAAATATGCGCCTTCAACTGGGGGGGTAAAAACATCGCGCGCAGAAATTCTTCATCGCCTGCCGGGATTGGCGTGAGCGTGCCGTTCAAGTGCGCACTCGACGGGGCGTCGGCTCAGCCCGCTCTCGTCGACGAGGAGGATGACGCGGCCTTCTGTGCGGGCTTTTTGTTAATGGCATGCCACACTTTGCGCTTCCAGCTCAGAGTCTCGGTTTGGTTGTGCTCGCCGTGCCCGGCCAGTAGGCCGCTACGGACTCCAACCCAAAGAAGTGATCAGTTTCCACACGTGGCCGGGATGATAGCGAACGCCAAACTCGCGCTCGATCAGGTGGGCCACACGCGGGCAACTCCAGAGCGGGGTCTCATAATCCAGTTTTTCGGGGCCTTCCAGCGAGGGCGCACGCAGCCGTTCGCGGTTCTGTTGATCCAATCCCGGCTTGCGTCACGCGCGACTGACTCATCAGACCGTTAGATCGTGGTTCTGAGGACAATCCCGCCCCGAACTTCTGCCCTGTGAATTATCTTCCCCCTCCGGTCATACAGCAACAGGAGACACACCAATGGCGGTGCTACAAATTCCCACTTCCCCATGAACTGGCGCAGAATCTCTTGTTCCTCCCTGAGGATCGGGAGCCTGGAAGCATCCCTTCGCTGCGGGACGTAATCGAGGGATACCCAAACCTTGCCTGGCTTCTTCTTAGCCCCATCAAGTCTACCCTTCCGATACGCGTGGTCGAGATTGAGCTGTGCAGCTCGCTCTGCCTCATTCACGGGAAGGATGACACAGCAGTACTCTGAGGGACTCTTCACGCAGACCAACACGACGACCTGAGCGACATAGAAACTTGGTACCGCGTTATACATCGGCTCCCGACCCTCGATCTTAGTGTAGGTCGCCGTTATTACCATCAGTTATTGAGGGCTGTCCGTGCGCGGGTAACCTTTTCCAAGATGTCGTTGGCCTTGGCGGGTCGAGTAGCCCGGAGGAATTTCACCTCCAGGCCCTCACGGAACAGTACGTGACACTCTCGCGTCATACTGCTCTTCGCGGGTTTGAGAGCGGTCCCTTGCAAGAGCGCCCCTTGTCTGGTGGTGAAGCGGTTCCTCCTGGTTTCCCAGTTGACCAAAACCACCATCTAGCCGCGTCCCCCACTTTGCTCAACCCCCATTACAGAGGCTTCAACGCTACTACTGGGAGATCCGCCATCTCAGGATGCATTCCTATTTCGCATTTCGCGGTCCGCGCTTATAGCTTTTCGGTTCGCATCACCCTGAGACTTCCCAAGTTCTATACTCAAGCCCGAAACAGATTCTTGCCACCTCTACGCCGGATCCCACGCAGCCAATAAACAGGTTGCCGCCGCATTTTGTCCCAAGAGATCTGGAAGCCCTTGGTTTTGGAATCATCTGACCCTTTTTCGACGCTTCATCGATGGTTCACTTGCGTTCAACTCTCTGTCTCATACCTGACCGGTTCATCCGGCCTTTTAACCGAATCGTTCACCACCGTCTGGTCGCCCATCCAGCAGCATTCGGCGGTTTGTGACCCGCTCCTGCAAGCCGATCACGGTGGACCTACCACCATCTCAAGTACAGCATCCTCTTACAAGGTTCTTGGCACACTCCAGATAAAGGGCTTTGGGTTTTGGTTATGGCGATCGATGTAGTCACCGATGGCCACAATGAGTTGTTCCAGGTCCTTGAAGACGCCGCGCCGGATGCGGTTCGTGGTCAGGTCGCGGAAGAAGCGCTCGATCATGTTGAGCCACGAGGCCGAGGTCGGCGTGAAGTGTACGTGGAAGCGTTTGTGCTTCTCCAGCCACCGCTGTACCCGCTCATGCTTGTGCGTGCCGTAGTTGTCGCAGATGATGTGGATCTGCTTTTCCGGCGCTACTGTCTTATCGATCAGGCGCAGAAACTTCAACCACTCCTGATGCCGATGGCGCTGCTGGCACAGATGGTAGACCTCGCCGTTGGCAGTGTTGAGCGCCGCAAACAGCGTGGTCGTTCCGTTGCGTTTGTAGTCGTGCGTCATCGTCTGGCTGCGGCCTTTCTTCATCGGCAGGCCGGGCTGGGTGCGGTCCAGAGCCTGTATCTGGCTCTTCTCGTCGACGCTCAACACCAGCGCGTGCTCGGGCGGATTCAGATAGAGACCGACAACGTCTTCCAGCTTGGCCGCGAAATCCGGATCGTTGCTGACCTTGAAGCTCTCGACGCGATGCGGCTTGAGACCGTGGGCGTGCCAAATGCGGCCAACGCTGGACTCCGAGATGCCCGCCTCGCGCGCCATCGTGCCGCGCGACCATTGCGTGGCGTTGGCTGGCCTGCTCTGCGTGGTCTTGGCGACGACTTCGGCTATCTTCCCGGCGGTGATCGTCGGCGTGCGGCCTGGACGTGGCGCATCCTTTACCAATCCGGCCACACCCTGCGTTAGGAACCGGCCGCGCCACCGGGAAGCCATCAGCGGCGCCACCGACATCCGCTCGGCGATTTGCTTGTCTTGAAGCCCGTCGGCAGCCAGCAGAACGATGCGACAGCGCTCGACCACGCGCACCGGCGTGGTCCGCCGCCGCACGAGCACCTGCAATTCACTCCGTGCTTGCGAACTCAGATGAACCGCTGGCGCCACGCGCATATCAGTCACCTCAACTGTATATGAGATGACCGCAGACTTATAACTGATTCTATTTGTGGCGGGCTACATTAGGTGCGCTGCCGAACCCATAGTTCACCCACCATCCGCTTTCCTCCGCCGTGGCTCCCTTCACCTGAATCTGCCAAGTCTCTCCATCCTTCGCGGCGAGGAGGTCTGCATTGGCGGACGTACCCTCCTTATTCAGATCGCTGACCCGAAATCCGCGATATTCCAGTTCGTTCGAAACGATCCGCTCTGCGATGCGACCAACGTTGTGCTGGTTACCAACCCCGCCGAAGTGTTTCGCCGCATCAGTCCTTGCGACGGACCATGCTGCCTTCGCCCGAAAAGTGAGGGCTCGGCCTTCGGGTTGCAGTACTTTCGAGGCTATATGGGTTCACTTGCGTTACGGCCCGGTGACTCGCTCACCATCCTTTTCAGATGGCTTCGTCAATAGGCTTCAGGATGTTCAGTTTCCTTCCTTCCTGCTATTCAAGCTACGGGGCTTGGACTTTTACCCCGGTGGGACTTGCTCCCACTGATCATGCCAGCCTTCGCTGGACGCACACTTCTCTGTGCAACTCATGCGTGTCGGAGATCAGCACAATCGTGAGACTGTGAGGGTTTTGCCCTGCGGCAGGCGGCTTCTTTCTGATGCTCAATTGTCGTCTCCACAATCTAGGTGATAATGCGGTTCAGTCCCAGTCATCATGGTGATCGGAGAAAGCCTCCAAGCAACGGGCGCAATTGTAGTGGCCGTCAGGCCCGTCCGTGGCGACGTCGGTCTGATTCGTCATCAAGTGCATCGCCTTCATGATCCGCTTGACAAAAGACTCTATCTTCAGGATGCACCTATCTGCGTAGAGCGCAAACCGCTGGGTCTTTCCGTTGTAGACGACACGGCCGCGGGGATGGGCTTCCTTTGCATACCCAATAATGACCGCGACCACAAGCATGTCTGTGCACGACTTTCATCTCCTTCAAACCTCCACACGTAGGATTGCGTCGGAAACTCCAATCCACCGCTGACGCCAAAGGAGCGTGAAGCCGCTGCTATTGAAGGGTGGATATTCGGGGTTGCGTGAAGCGCGTCCGCGCTTCCAATTGCAACACCCCAATGAGGAGCCGTCTTCAGCTCTTTCTCATTGGGTTCAAAACCAAAGAAGCTATATCGTCGGCAATTTCGAACCTGGCCGGTGTAATCCTCGGAAGTCGGCAAGGTGGCAGGAGTTGATGGTTAGGACTGTGCTTCCGGATGGGAGTCGCCTTCGATGTTTGCCCGGACTTATGCGCGCACCAATCTTCCAATGGTCATCGGTTGGTCGCGTGAAAGTTATCGTGTCAGCTGAAGAGGATGAAAGCCGAAAGTCATATGTTCTACTGTTCAAGCTTCTGCAATTGAACGATCAGTGTCTGCATCTCTTGTTCAGCGGAGCGAGAGCCCAGGCCTATAGCTTGCTGACGATTCTGGATCATCTCCCCAAGCAGATTCCGGTACACGGAATAGATGGCATACTCGTCAGGACCGCCCAGCATCGTCAACAGTTTGGCATTCAACGCGGCCTTTCGCTTCTTGAGATTGCGGTAGTCTTCGTCCACGCGCTCCAATTGCCCAACGCGAATGCGCTCCTGCTCAAGCTGTGCTTCTTTCTCCTGTTGCTGACGCGCAGCTTCGGCTTCAATCACTGCCGCTGCGCGAACTGTCTCTTCCTTAAATGAAAAGGTCTGAGACAAGAGTTCGCAGGCAGAAGAACATTTGGCAGAGTATTCTTCGTTCGAATCCGGTACTGATCGACTCAGGCTGATAACCGCTGTCCGAGCGGACTCAAAGTTGTTCAGGTCTTGTCGAGCGATGTCAACGGCTGAAACTTGGGCATCCAACTCTGCGCGCGTTTTGACCTCGTTGCTTGGAAGGCGTTCGCAATCTGCCTTCATCTGGGCAGTCGCCGCAGCGTACTGATTTAACGCCGCATCGATCTTCTCTTTGTCGGCTTGTTGTTGGAATCCGGTGAGAGCCGTCGCGGTCTTTTCGATTTTGGCAGATGACTCAGGTGCCTGAATGGGCGAGAACGCAACCCGATTGAGGCGCGCAACGGCCCCGGGTTCCTGATCGTATAGGGCTAGCAATTTCGTAGCGTTCACAACCTTCTGCCGAGCTGTGAGTTCGGACGAAAGGCTCACCTCCAAGGCAGAAATCTGGTTCTCGATGGAGTCGTAACTATTACGAGCCTGCACAAGTTCCCCGATACGGGGAAGCTCGATCACTTGCGCCAGGTTCATTTCAAGCTGCTCCAAGGATTGAGATTGATAGCCGCTACCCAGCATCAACTTGATCTTTCCGTACGCATCGTCACCGCTTTCCTCGGTCGCCGTAAGCAAGATTTCGATCCGGTCAGATTTGGCATCGACTTGCTTGACTAGCATGATCGAGTGCTCGGGATGCCCGCTGTTTATTTGTCCTGCGCCCACATACATTCCGGCAAGCGTGTCTAGCGGAGCGAACACTGCCGGATTTGAACAGCGACGAATGCCCAAGAATCTGTTGGCACGAGCGTAGTAACGAATGCTTTGGCCGTCGAATTCGGTGTCTACCAGGCTCGTTTCCGCAAAGGACAGCCCCGGGGTTTGCACACACGTGCTTCCTGCGACGAGTACGCGAAGCGCAAACGACTTCCCCTGGAGGTCCTGACGAAGTTGCACTACAACTGGCGGATCCCCAGCGAATGCAATTGCAGGGAACAGTAATACGCCCAGTAAACATAGCAGGAGCTTCTTCATGGCAGATTCTCCTTCGGTCAGTTGTAGGCGGGATTCCGTTCACCCTGAGTTCGAATCTGCTTCACATCATTAGAGAGGTAGAGAGCCATTGAGAACATCTCGATACCGGTACCTGCGGCCCAGACATATAAAATGAATATCAAGAAAGAGATCAAAAGTGTCAGAACAAAGCGGCCAGGCTCGTAGCTGTCGTTTACCTGATCCTGAAGCTGCTTTACTGTGCCCTTCAGGTCGGGAACTTGCGATTTTTCATCAGAGACACTCTGAACCAGAGTTGCGTGGTCGGGCTGGACCTCCGCTCGAATCTGATCAAGAGTCTTTGCTGCCCGGCTGGAGAGAGAGGCAAACTCCTGCCAGTGGTCACAGTAGGAAATCAAAGCCTTGGTCTCAGATTCGCTGATAGGCATTCGATTGATGTAAGACTTCGCTTGGTCAAGCGCACCGTACTCTGTTCCCCTGGTAGCGAAGAAGTTGCGCAGCGTGATAAGAACTTGCATCCCATCCTGAGATGTAACGGCAGTCTCGTCCGCGTGCAGAGCTGCCTGAGCGTTAGCCTTATTCTGCTTATCTTCCTGCTGCGCTTGCCGGATGAGTTCGTCGCGCCGGTTATTCCAGTCTGAATCTTGCTTATCTACCGTAGCGGTGTTCTGCCTGAGAGATTCTTCTGTCTTGGCAAGTTGGTCTTGGCTCGCTGTCAATTCATGCCTGAGTGAAAATGGCGGCAGAAAGGCAAGAATGGCGCTTGCCAAGGCAAGACCGCCGCCGAGGAAAATGCTCAACAGGAGTCCAACTTGGAGACCGGTGAGAAGACGTCTCAACAGATAGTGATCGACATTCTGAAGCCGTGGATTCGCATCGCCCAAACACAACTCGGCGATCGTCTTACGCAAATAGTGGAACGGGCTAACAACAAGAGACCAGATGCTGCGCATGATTTCAAAGACCAGCGAAGCTGCGTTCCGTTGGGCTAGCAAAAGGAAACAGGCGAAGGCACCAACTACGAAGACAGCACGAATCCACAGCCCTTCCTGGGCGAATTCAAACAAACGCGGCTCCAAGGCTTACCTTTCGGATGACGGAAGATTTCTTTGCGAGAATTGCCACAAAGTCTAGCACGTTGACCCACGCCATGTAACGGAACCATGTCACTTTCAGTCTGCTAAGACGCAGTCTGCTTGGGTGAGTAGCTACCTCATAGGTTTCTTTATTGCGACGCGCAGTACGTTTCCGCATCACTCGGTCAGTCGGCGGCACCTGGCGGGAGGTAGAGGTCTGTTTCGTGGTCGATGGCGACCTGGGGAATGCCTTGTCAGCCGTCAGCTACACCGTTCCGCCGCTGCCACCAGGTCCGAAGTGAGCGACCGCACAGAGGTGGTGCAAGCGGTACGACCAGCGCGGCGAGGCTATCGCCACCGCTCTCGAAGGGTACGAGGCAGATGCCTCGCTTGGTGGAGGAGCGCTGGAAGACCATTTCCCGAATCGGGGAGCCCCTCAGGAAGGCAGGAAACCTGCCGTATGACGAGGTTCTGCTGATTAACGACCAGGGGAAGCAGCGGCGGGCAGCCTGAATCCCTGGAGCCTCAAAGCGTCAAAAGGCTATGCGTTCGAGGGGTGGCCTCTTTCATGCCCCGAAGGGGCCGTCTCACATCCCGAAGTTTATCTTTGTTTTGAATTCGGCAAAATTCCCGTCGAACGGGTACTAGCCTTTATGAGAGCTAAACAGGCAACATCAACCGCTACAACCCTTGGCTGGACTTGGTAGTCAGAACCAAACGCGTAGATGGATTTTCACTCCCTCTTTTTATGTTGGCCCTTAGCGGGCCGGGGGGCAGCAACACCATGAGCAAAGTGGAAGGTTTTTTCGGCGGCGATGACATTATCGCCAAGGCAGTGACACTGCGCAACGAGGCAATCACCAAGGCAAATGAAGACGACCGGGAAGTCAAATCTAAACCCAGAGTTGAAGACGCCGGGACACGGCGCACATCGGACGGCACAACCTACCCCTCACCAACCATATGGGTGAACTCGCTACCTGGTGCGTTCTGACCCGCAAGGGCGTCGAGCCCACATCCTACAGCTTCCCTGGCGAAGAGGCCGCCCTCCTGCGCAAGCTGGTCCGTGGGCACCGGGTGGTGTTGACCTTGGGTATCGTGTTCAGGGTATCGTGTTCAATCCCACGGGGACGGGTGGCCCTCTGGCCCAGATTCATGTGGTCGAGTTTTTCGCCCCCGATGGCGAACAGCAGTTCTCTAAGGCCGCTCTGAGGATGTATGCCGCCAACGCCATCACTAAGCCAGCGGCGCGGGCGGCGGCCCGGCTCGCAGCCTGATTCGGCGGAAAATCCACGACCTGGGTACTAGGCTTTAGAACCTCCTTGAAGTCCTTTCCCCCGGCTCCCACCATAGGGCCGGGTTTTTTGCGTTGAACTCGCTGGAATCCTCCCCTCCTGGCCTATATTAGTTTGGATGAGAACGACTCAAACAACACCAAACCCCACGATCATCGATCAATTGCGCAGCCGTACATCGCTGCTGACCGGGACCGAAGTCATGGCCCTTTTGCAAATCAGCCGTAACGGCCTGTGCCAGTGGTGTCGTGAGGGACGCATCCCCTACCTTCGGATTGGCAAGGATAACCGCTTTGACCCCCTAGCCCTGGCCGCCTGGCTGGAACAGCGGAGAGTATCCTGACCGCACCGATCAGTGTTCCCCCCTGGAGCCGCCGCCTAAACGCATAAAGGCCACCCCCTCGCCGGGTGGCCTTTTCATTCCTTGAAGTAGGTCGTCTCACATCCTGATCTTTTTCTTCTCTCGAATTCGCTGAAGTTCCTGCCATTTGGGTACTAGCGTTTAGGGGAGTAGATTTTCCATGGGCACGACCACCACCAATTTCACCCGGCGCACAGGGGGCCTTTGATGCCCTCGACGACCGCAACCGGAAACACACTACTTGCTTACCTCGACTCCCGGACGACCGCATTGACGATCACCGAGTGCTCCAAGCTTCTCAACGTCGGCCACAACACTCTTTACCGTCACGCCCAGACCGGAAAGTTCCCAACTTTCCAGGTTGCGGGGATGGTTCGCGTGGACCCCGCCGCTCTCGCTGACCACATCCGGGCGACTTCGATGGTTGAACCGGTCGACCGCCGGTCTAGACGAGCCGCCTAATTCCCTTCTCCTGAACCAAAAAAGCCACCCCTATACACGGGTGGCCTTTCTCTTTTTCTTCACTTTTGTGGTACAGTCACCCCAGTATCTTCGCCTGCCTTTCGGCTGTGGAGTGGCCCCCGATGAACACCAATTTGGACACCAAGACGGACTTCGCAGACGACATAATACGCGAGTGGATGGTGTCCATTTTTGGTGTCCAAAAAACAGGTGTTTTTGTAGATACAGGGGGGAAAAACAGAGACAAATGAATACAACTGGTAAACCGCAAAATGTCCACAAATCGTTGATTTTAATGGCTATGTATTTTAGATTCAACATCTTGCGAAAGGATGGCGAGCGGTTTTCGCTATAATGCGCCCATGGCTGTCACTCGAAGGCAAAAAGAGATTCTCGATTTTCTGGAGTCGTTTGTGACCCGCAACGGCTACTCCCCATCGTTTGAGGAGATTGCGCGTGGCATGGGGCTGAAGAGCCTGGCAACCGTGCACAAGCACATTACCAACCTGGAAAAGAAGGGACTGCTGGACCGCGTGCATAACCGCAGCCGTTCGATCGACGTTCTGCCCCCGGGCGCGCGCACCCGTTCCAGCGACCGGCTGCCCCTGGCTGGCCGCATCGCCGCGGGGTTGCCGGTCGAAGCGACCGAGACGCCGGAGAGCATCTCGCTGCACGACGTGGTCGGAAATCGCGACGTGTTCGCCCTTGAGGTGCGCGGCGACTCGATGCGCGACGAACACATCATCAGCGGCGATTACGTCTTGGTAGAGCGCACCCGCACAGCGCGCCAGGGTGAGATCGTCGTAGCCCTGGTGCACGGCTCCGAGACTACGTTGAAGCGCTTTTATACTGAGGGGAACGTGGTG
>Ga0181535_10001557_pt1 | contig 29772 bp, 25 predicted proteins | sample PEATcosm2014_Bin_44_FD_119774 | JGI IMG/M metagenome (GOLD analysis project Ga0181535, IMG submission 119774) | Peatland microbial communities from MTU Mesocosm Facility, Houghton, MI, USA - PEATcosm2014_Bin17_30_metaG | ecosystem: Environmental > Terrestrial > Soil > Wetlands > Peat | place... | reverse complement strand
GTTGCAGGAACGTGAGCTGCGGCTCGCGCGATTTGATGCGCAGGTGGCGTGGGAGCTCGGATCGAAGATTCGAGCTATGGCGATAGAGCGCGGGCTGACCCTGGTGGTCGACGTGCGGCGCTTTGGGCAACCGCTGTTCTATGCTGCGCTCGACGGAACGACCCCAGACAATCCCGAATGGGTGCGCCGCAAGAGCGACGTGGTGGCTCGCTTTCATCGCAGTTCGTATGGCGTAGGGATAACGCAGAAGCGGAGTGGGACGACGCTATTCGAGCGGTACGGCCTGCCGGTTGCGGATTACGCGGCGGACGGCGGGTCGTTTCCGGTGGCCGTGGATGGCGCGGGAGTGGTCGGCAGCGTGACCGTCTCTGGCCTGCCTCAGCGCGACGATCACAACCTTGTGGTGGAGGCGCTGTGCGCAATCCTCGGGAGCGATTTTGACTCGCTGAAGCTCGGGCCCGAGCAGGTTTAACGCCGAAGCGGAGATCACGGGGCAGTCTAAGGATTTTTCTCGATGAACGCGGCAAAAAAACCGTCGGTTTGCAGAACACCAGGTAACAGGCGGAGCGCGCCTTCGGGCGTGAGGCAGCCGCGAAGTTGGGGAGCGCCGCCGGGGGTTAGGATCGCCGCGTTGGCGAGCGCGGTGATTTTTGGTTCGAGCGAAATTTGTCGCGCGGTCTGGTTTGCGGCGAGGACGGCAGCGACGACTTGCTCATTTTCTTCGGGCTCAAGCGAGCAGGTGGAGTAGACGACGCGGCCACCCGGACGCACGGCGCGCAATGCGGCGGATAGAATCGCTCGCTGGCGCTCGGCATGGCGCGGCAAATCTTCCGTGCGCAGACGATGGCGGATTTCGGGATTGCGGCCGAGGGTTCCGGTGCCGCTGCATGGAACGTCGGCGAGGACAAGATCGAAAGCGGAGTCTTTGTCGAGTGCGGTTGCATCGGCGAGGCGGCATTCAACACGACCGGCATGCGCGGCGAGGCGCTCGCGGAGCCCTGCGAGGCGTCGCGGGCTCGATTCACAGGCCAGAACGCGAGCGCGCGGATTGCGCTCGGCAAGGATCAGAGTTTTTCCGCCGGGGGCTGCACAAGCATCGAGAATTCTTCTTGGGTCTTGGTTGAGATCGTTGCCGAAGTACGCTGCAAGTTCGCCAATAAGTTGGGATCCTTCATCCTGGAAGCGGACTCGACCCTCGCGATGTGCCGCAATTGCGGTGACGTCGCCGGAAGCAACCGTGCGCGCTAGGGTGAGGATGGCTGCGGGTTCGAGGGTGATGCCCGTGTCGGCCAGTTCTTTTTCCGCGGCGGGATTGGCGAGGCGGACGATGCGCGCCGGCTGAGTCTGGCCGTGACGGCAGATCGCACGCGCGGCGTCGGGGCCATAGAAGCGCGCCCAGCGCTCGACAAGCCACGCCGGGTGCCCATAGGCAAGTGCAATTTCGCAGGCGGTCGATTCGGGAAGCTTTGCAGCCGGAAGCTCGGCGAATTTGCGGAGAACTGCATTCACCAATCCGGAAGCGAAGCGATGGCCAGATTGTTTGGTCAGCTCTACGCTTTCGTCGATGGCGGCGCGGGCTGGAACACGATCGAGAAAATGGAGTTGAAAGGCGCCGATGCGAAGAGCGATAGCGACCTCCGCATCGAGTTTTCTCCTGGTTTTGGTAAGGAGTAGTTTCAAGTGCGCATCCAGCAGGATCTGCCAGCGAAGCACCCCGAGGACAAGGGTCGTGGCGAGATTCCGATCGGCGGGCGAGAGCCGGCCGATGGATTCGGAGCGGAGCAGATCGTCAGCATGCGCGTTGCCGCACTCGACATTGAGCAAAATGTCGAAGGCGGCCTTGCGCGCTGGAGAGACGGCGGCCACGGCGGTCAACCGAAGCGCGCGTCCGCGGGAATCGGGTAACCGTGAAGGAATTCTTCGGCGGTCATGCGCTTTTTGCCTTCGAGCTGGAGCTCGAAGAGTTCGAGCCATGTGTTTTCGGCGCACGCTGCCAACAGATGATGGTTCTCCACGACAACCCAGCCCGGCTCGGCAAAGCCAAGGCCCTCGGCATAGCTGCCGCGGGCGACGGACATGCGATGCACGATCAGCTTCTTGCCATTGAGGGCGGTGAACGCACCCGGCCAGGGCTGAAAACCGCGCCAGCGATTGTAATTTTCGTGCGCCGTGCGCGCAGCGAAGTCGATGCGGCCGTCTTCGCGATCGAGGAGCGGGGCAAAGCTTGCGAATTCGTGATTTTGCGGTTGAGGTTGGATCGTGCCGCCCGCGAGGCCGCTGAGCGTTTCGACAATCAGCGAAGCCCCCTCACGCGCCAGGAGCGGAAAGAGCTCCGCAGCGGTCTGCGTGGGGCCGATCTCGATGGTCTGCTGGAGCAGAATCGGTCCGGTGTCGAGGCCTTCTTCGAGCAACATCGTGGTATTGCCCGTATAAGCGTCACCCATGGCGATGGCCCACTGGATGGGCGCAGCGCCGCGGTATTTGGGCAAGAGAGAAGCATGGAGATTGATGCAGCCGAGGCGTGGCAAAGCGAGCATCCAGGGCGGAATGATGCGGCCGTAAGCGACGACGACGATGGCGTCGGGAGCAATGGACTCAAGCTGCGAGCGAAACTCGGCGTTGGTGCGAATTTTTTCGGGTTGCGTAACGGGAAGGCCGGCGAGGAGCGCGGCCTGTTTGACTGCGGGAGCGGTGAGCTGCTGGTCGCGTCCAGTGGGACGATCCGGCTGCGAAACGACTAGAGGAATCTGATGGCTGGCTGCCTGCAGCGCCTCAAGCGTGGGAACAGCGAACTCCGGAGTACCGCAAAAGACGATCTTGAGGCCGTTCGCCATGGCGGGCTTACCAGGTACCCTCTTTTTGCATCTTTCGAATCTTGCGCAGAGTCAATCCACGCTTGAGCGGGCTCATGCGAAAGAGAAAAACGATCCCGTCAAGATGATCGATCTCGTGCTGGAAGGCGCGGGCGAGAAGCTCATCGCCGTCCATTTCGAACCACTTGCCGTTCGCATCCTGCGCGCGGATGCGAACCTTGGAAGCGCGAACGATTTTCTCGCGAATCTCGGGAAAGCTGAGGCAACCTTCTTCCTCGTATTGACGGCCTTCGCTCAGGATGATCTCGGGATTGATGATCACCAGCTTCTGCTCGGGGTCCTTGCCCATGCTGAGGTCAATGACTGTGATGCGCTTGGACACACCAACCTGCGGCGCTGCCAAGCCTACGCCCTGCGAAGCGTAGGCGGTTTCGAACATATCGGCGACCAACTCGCGCAGCTCGTCATTGAACTCGGTGACAGGCTCGCCGGGCCGTTCGAGCACTGGTTCGGGATATTTAACGATCTTCAGAATCATTGCCGCCGCTAAAAGCTACGCATCTGTTCGATGTATCCGTCAAAGTTCCGTTTCAACTCCAAAAGCGAGTCGCCGCCGAATTTCTCGCGGGCTAGATTGGCCAGAACCAGCGCGACCATGGCTTCAGCCGCCACGCCGGCTGCGGGGACCACGCAAATATCGCTGCGCTCGTAGCTTGCGCTCGTCGGCTCGCGCGTGTCAAAGCGGACAGATTCAAGCGGCTGGCGCAGGGTGGAGATAGGCTTCAGGTATCCGCGAACGACGATGTCCTCGCCGTTCGAGACACCGCCTTCGATGCCTCCCGCGTTGTTATGAGGGCGCGTAAATCGCGTGGGCTTCCCCGGCGGGTTTTCGCTCGCGTAGTGAATCGGGTCGTGAACGCGCGACCCAAATGTTGCGGCGGCGGCCACTCCGCGTCCGATTTCAACTGCTTTGACTGCCTGCAGGCTCATCACCGCCCAGGCGAGCTGGCCGTCGAGCCGCTCATCCCAGTTGGCATAGGAGCCGAGACCGGCGGGAACCGCGTGAGCAACAACTTCGAAGATTCCATTGACAGTGTCGCCGGCTTTTGAAGCGGCGTCCACTTCGTCCTTCATGCGGGCCTCGGCTGCGGGATCGGCGCAAGCAAGAACGATTTCTTCCTTCGCGACGAGAGCGGCGATCTCATCCCACGACGGATCGCGGTCAAGCTCGACGCTGCCGACGCGAACTACGTGGCTTGCGACTTCGATACCGAGGCTGCGCAGAAGCAGCTTGGCGAAGGCTCCGGCGGCGACGCGGGCAGCGGACTCGCGCGCCGATGCACGTTCGAGCACGTACCGCGCGTCTGGGAAATTGAATTTGAGCGCGCCTGCCAGGTCGGCGTGGCCCGGACGTGGCGAAGCGACGGCGCGATGCTTTGCGGGATCGCCGGTCTCGACTGGCAGCTTCTCCTGCCAGTTTTTCCAATCGCGATTGACGAGTTGGATGGCGATAGGCGAGCCGATGGTCTTGCCATGGCGCACACCGGAGAGGATATGAGCCTGATCGGTTTCAATTTTCATGCGGCCGCCGCGGCCATAGCCTTGCTGGCGCCGCCAAAGCTCGTGGTTAATGAAGTCGAGGTCGACGGGAATGCCGGCAGGAATGCCGGAGACCAGGGCGATCAGGGCTTCGCCGTGGGATTCACCGGCTGTGGAGAAGCGGATCATACAGATTCGATTGTAAATGCGCGCAGGCGCGGAGCCACATTTTCAGGAAGTCTCTTAGTTCCTCAGGCGGGCGTAGCCAGACATCGGCGGCGGTGGGGCGCGGTTGGCGGCGCACCAGCACGCCGAGCCCTCGCCCTTTGATGGCGCGAAACGCCGACTCGTCAGTCAGGTCGTCGCCGAGATAAGCAGCCGGGTGACGATCAAAATGCGGATGGAGGCGACAGCTTTCTTCAAGAATCGCCGTGACTGCTGCGCCTTTATCGCGGCCTGCGCGCAACTCGAGGCCGGCCTCAAACTCGAGAATCTTGAGGCCGTTCCTCCGGCGGGCGGGTTCGAAGAGCGCGCGCGTTCGCTTTTCGATGGCGCTTGCGCGCGCCGGCGTGACACCGCGCCAATGCATGACAATTGCGTTGGGTTTTTCTTCAATGAGCCCGCCAATCGCGTCGCGCCTGAGTTGAGCGCTAAGCGCATCGAGCTCGGCCCGGATCGCGGGAGAGATCGGATCCAACTCGCGTCGGCCGTCGGGATGCAGCCGTTCGGCGCCGTGGAGACCCCAGACCTCAGGCGCCGGTTCAACTCGCAAGAGCGGCAGAATTTCTTGAGCGGGGCGGCCAGTGACCACGACCATGCGCGTCCTGCCCTGGCTTTGAATTCGATTCAGTATGGCGCGCACACCCTCCCAGGGTTGCGCCTTGAACCGATCGACGCGGAAGGGCGCCAGGGTGCCGTCATAGTCGAGCAGCAATGAAGGCCGTGCCGCGCCTGCAAAGCAGCGGAAAAACTCATCTAATTTCTCTTGTGCCTGGTTCGTCAATCAAAATTCACTTTCAAGCCAGTTTTTCTGCCGGAAACTCCTCTTCTAAAACTGCGGAGGGCGCGACACGGTCGGGCGCAAGCGCATCCGCGGCTTCCAACCGCATCTCGCGCAAATCGCCCAAAATGTTCGCGGCCCACATATAGATGTTGTATTCCATCACCTGGCGGCGCATTCTCTGCATGCGCTCGCGGCGCTCATCACGGCTCATCTCCAGGCCGGCATGGATGGCCTCGGCGACGCCAACAATGTCGTATGGATTGACGAGGAGGGCGTCGCGCAGCTCCACGGCAGCGCCGGTAAACCTACTCAGCACGAGCACGCCGTCATCATCGTCGCGAGCAGCAACAAATTCCTTGGCGACGAGGTTCATTCCGTCGTGAAGCGAAGTGACGAGGCAAATATCGGCGGCGCGATACCAGTGGTTCACTTCCTTGTGATCGCACTGGCGGTCGATGAGAACGATGGGTTTCCAGTGAACGGTCTGGTAGCGGGCGTTGATGCGGCCCACGGTTTCTCCAACGCGCCGGCGGAGATCCGCGTAACTGGGGATACGCGTGCGACTGGGGGCCGCGATTTGCACCATCGTGAGCCTTTCCCGGTGCCAGGGGTGATCTGCGAGTAGCTGGCCGATGGCTTCGAGCCTCTCGACGATTCCCTTGGTGTAGTCGAGCCGGTCGACGCCGACCGCCAAGGTCTCCGCCCGCACGCCGAACTCGCTCAGCAGTTGCCGGCGGGCAACGTCGCGTTCTTCTTCCATCGTGTCGCCATCCCAACTGGCTGCCGGGCGCATGGCGCCGTCGAACGCGACGCTGACCGGGTAAGACCGAATTGTACTTGCGTGCCCGTGGCGGAGCACCGCCATGTGATCGCGGTCTGTGCGCGCTTCGAGAACGCGATCCACCGTGGCAAGAAAATTATGGCAATGGAGAGGAATGTGAAACCCGATCAGGTCGGCACCGAGGAGCCCGTCAAGCAGCTCCGTCTGCCAGGGGCAAATTCCGAATGCCTCGGGATTGGGCCAGGGGATATGCCAAAAGATCGCGACGCGCGCATCTGGCCTCTCCTTCTTGATAAGGCTCGGCAACAAAGCCAGATGATAGTCCTGCACAAAGACCACAGGATCCGCATTGTCGCGCATCTCTTCAAGCACAGCGTCCGCAAACCGTTGGTTGATTAGCTGATAGCATTCCCAGTCTGCCGCGCGAAAAATGGGCCGCGTGTGTGCAATGTGACAAAGCGGCCACAGTCCCTCGTTGGAGAATCCCTCGTAATAGCAGGACTGTTCCTGTTCCGACAGCCAGACCCTGCGCAAGGTGTAGCGTGGATCGTCGGGCGGCACGCGCAGGCGGTCGAACTCATCAACGGCGGCTGCATCCGCGTCGCCGGTACCGCTGGCAACCCAAACACCGTCGCAAGCCCGCAGCACCGGCTCAAGTGCTGTGACCAAACCGCTGGGTGGCACCTCGCAAACGATTTCCCGGCCCTGTCGAACGTGCATGTACGGCTCCCGGTTCGAGACCACAAAGATTTTGCTTGAGCCCGCGCGATTGCGGATATGCACTGCGAGGCGCTCGGCGGTCCAAAGGTTCGCGCCGGCTTCGCGAAGACGGGCTTCAGCAGCGGCAGCTGCACGCGCCGCTCTCAAGCTCTCCGCCATCGTTTCCACCTCGCGCGCCAGTGGTGAAAACATGCGGAGAGCTCCCAGTTCCGCCTTCTCGGAGTCCTGAGCATTGCCGGTACGCAACAGGCGCAGGCGCTCAACCGCACGGCTCATAGGGCGAAGAAGGAACCAACGCACCATGAGGAACGTAATTCCGACAATCACGATGACGAAGGCCACCATACGCCAGAAACTGCGCTGCCAGAGAGCGACACCTTCGGAGCGAATATACCCGGCATCCACGACCAGAGCCATGGCGCCTTCCAACTGGTTTCCGTTATGGATGGGAAAAGCCTGCTCCAGCCACTGCCATTGTCCCGAATGGCCGAATGCCCCGGCCTCAACACCTCGCTGCAGCGATTTCTCCACAACCCCCCGGCCCAGGGCCCCCATCACATCCGGCGGTCCGCTACCGGCGAGCAGGTCGCCATGCGCGTCGTAGATCGCCAGCCCCAGAGCACCCGTCCCGTTCTTGAGGAGCTGCGTGAGACCAGGCAGACCAGAAGAGTCACCCGTCTCGAGGGCATTGCGTACATCCGGCTCGATGCTCATGCCCATCCACTTGGTCCGGCGCTCCAGATCCTCGCGCAAGTTATGCCTGTGAGCCAATACATCAAAGTATGTGGACGCAAGCGACACCAGTGCGACGCTTGCGATCAGAGCTATGATCAGCCGCACGCGGAACAGGTGCATACCTACCTCCAGATAATGAGTTAGATGCGGTCAGCGGCGAAGGCGCCGTGCTGCGAGCATGACGGGAGCGCTGCAATGTGTCCATGCGTTGAGAGGAAAGCCAGTTAGGCACTGGGATGTGCGTTGCAGCGCCGTCATCCCTCGCTCCGCGACGTCGCGGAATGCGAGTTCAATGTGTGGGGTTGATTTGTTTCTCGATGCCGTACGCTTCGCGTGAATGGGTAAGCCAGAGCCCGCGGTAAAGCGCTTTGGGGATAGCGGTAAGCTGCCTCTGCTTTCGTGCCGGCCGATTCCATGCGCTATCCTGTCCTCTGAAGCGCTCAAAACTTGTTCTTCGCGACACCCGCAGCCCATGGCGATCATCGCAATTGACCGTACCGCCAAAAACATCGTGCTCTCCGTGCAGGAATACTCCCTGTTCGCGTGGCGGTCGCTGCTCAATATCTTCCACCCGCCGATCTATTGGACCGATTTCCTCATGCAATCGGACGTGATTGGTGTCGGGTCCCTGCCCATCGTCATCCTCTCCGGCTTCTTTACCGGTGGCGTGCTCGCTTTGCAGTCTGCGGCCACGCTGTCGGAGTTTGGCGCCACAGCGGTCACGGGCCAGTTCGTCGGCCTCACCATGATTCGTGAGCTGGGCCCGGTGCTTACCGGCATCATGGTGGCCGGCCGCAACGCATCTTCGATGGCCAGCGAACTGGGATCCATGATTGTGACCGAGCAGATTGATGCGATGCGGGCCCTGGGCGTAGACCCGTTGCGGAAGCTCGTGACTCCGCGCATTTATTCCAGCATCGTCATGCTGTTGCTGTTGACCATCGTGGCCGATGCATTCGGAATCCTCGGCGGCGCCGCGGTGACGGTTCTTATCAGCCATCAAAACGGAACGCAGTACCTCAATTCGGCCTACGAACATCTGCGCTATTCCGACATCATCCAGGGATTGGTCAAGCCCCTGTTCTTCGGCTACCTCCTCGGCTCCATCGGCTGCTTTTACGGCATGAGAACAACCGGAGGGACCGAGGGCGTTGGCCGTTCCACAATTTCGGCAGTCGTCACGTCATCCGTGCTGATTATCGCTGTAGACTTTCTCATCACGCACGTGTTGCTATCCGTATTCCCCACATGAGCCCCGCTTTAGTGCCTGCGCCTCAATCTCCGGCTCCGGTGCGGGATGCCGCCCCGGTAGTCTCGCTCCATGGCATTTCGGCCGGCTTCGACGGTCCGCCGGTACTTCAGGACATCAGCTTTTCCGTTGCTCCCGCCGAGACGCGTATTCTGCTTGGCCCCGCAGGCGTCGGCAAGAGCACCCTGCTCAAACTCATCATCGGATTGCTTCGCCCGCTGGAGGGTTCAGTTCGGCTCTTCGGCGAAGACATTTCAAATCTGCCTGAGGAGCGCCTTTTCCCGTTGCGCGCGCGCGCCGGGATGGTCTTTCAAGAAGGCGCACTCTTCGATTCGCTGACAGTGCGAGACAATGTCGCGTACCAGCTGATCCAGGAACGGGCGCCGGATGAGGAGATCGATAGCCGGGTCCACGAGGCGCTTCGTTTTGTCGGCCTGGAAGAAACCTTCTCACTGTACCCGGCAAGTCTTTCGGGGGGCATGAGGCGGCGCGTGGCAATCGCCCGTGCTCTCATCCACCATCCGGAGCTGATTCTCTACGACTCGCCCACAGGCGGCCTCGATCCGGTTACATCGACCACAATCATCGAACTTATTGTGAAGCAGCGCGATGTGCACGCAACCCCGGCGCTGCTGGTCACGCACCGGCTCCAGGATGCTTTCACATTGTGCACTCACCGGTTCGATGCAGAGCAGAATCAGATGGTCCCGCTTCCCGAGGGTCAAATCAACCACAACACGACCTTCCTGATGCTCGAAGAAGGCCGTCTGATACTCGACGGTTCTCTCCACGAACTTCTCCACACCGACAACAAGGCTGTTCGAGAGTTTCTCGAATAGCGATCACTCCGGGCGTGGCGAAGCGAATGCTGTCGCAGCTAGTTCCCCCTTTTCCCGCTACAATTTGATGCGTGACCACGAGTCTGTTCGACCTCTACAAGATCGGTGTGGGCCCCTCGAGTTCGCATACCATGGGACCGATGCGCGCAGCCTGCCGATTCGCGCGCGATCTTGAGTCTGCCGGCCTTTTGGAGAAAACCGCGCGTATCCAGGTCGATCTGTATGGCTCGCTGGCGCTCACAGGCCTGGGCCATGGAACAGATCGAGCGATTCTTCTCGGCCTCGCCGGCAACGAGCCGGCCCTAATCGATCCCGCCGCGATTGAGTCCACAGTAGCTGCGATTCGCGCTTCCAAGCGCATCGAACTCGCTGGCAAGTACCGGCTCGAATTTGACGAGGCTCGTGATGTGATCTTTCATCGCGACCTGATGTTTCCGCTCGAAGCACAGACGCGGCACCCCAACGGCGTACGATTCACAGCATTCGATGCCGACGGCGCAGTCTTGGTGGAGCGCACGTTCTTTTCCATTGGCGGCGGCTTCATCGTCGAGGATGGAGAGGCAGGCAAAGCGGCGGATGACACCGATGTTCGTCTTCCGTGTCCGTTCCACAGCGCAGCGGAGCTCCTTGAAGTGGCCCGTGCGCATTCGCTATCTATCGACCGGGTGATGCTGGCCAACGAATGCGAGCGGCTTCGCGCGGCCCACCCCGGCGCTACGACTGGCGCGCTCGAGAGTCGTGTTCGTTCCGGCGTTGAAGCGATCTGGCAGAGTATGCTGGCATGCGCGGAGCGCGGCATGGCCGCAGAAGGGATTCTGCCAGGAGGCCTGAATGTTCGTCGCCGAGCGCATCGGCTGGCGGAGCGGCTGCGCACACGCGAGGCAAGCGGACACCAGGGAGATCCGCTGGCGCCGCTCGATTGGGTTACGGTCTATGCCATGGCTGTGAACGAGGAGAATGCAGCCGGCGGACGCGTCGTCACCGCGCCGACGAATGGAGCTGCGGGAGTGATTCCGGCGGTTGCGCTCTACTATCGCCGCTTCGTCCCCGAATCGAGCGACGAAGGCATCCTTCGGTTCTTCCTTACCTCGGCAGCGATCGGCGTCCTCTATAAGGAGAACGCGTCCATCAGCGGCGCGGAGGTCGGGTGCCAGGGCGAGGTCGGCGTCGCCTGCTCCATGGCGGCCGCGGGGCTCGCTTCGGCGCTCGGCGGCAACGATGGCCAGATCGAGCACGCTGCAGAGATCGCGATGGAGCACAACCTGGGCATGACTTGCGACCCCATCGGCGGCCTGGTGCAGATCCCATGCATTGAGCGCAACGCCATGGGCGCCGCGAAGGCCGTGCAGGCCGCGCGCCTGGCTCTCAACGAGTCTGAAGCGCACAAGGTTTCACTCGATCAAGTGATTCGCACAATGTATCTCACCGGCCTCGATATGCAATCGCGCTACAAGGAGACGAGCCTGGCGGGCCTTGCGCTGAATGTGATTGAGTGTTGAGAACTGCAGCGAACATCGACGCGCATCGGCATCTCAATTCACTCGCGCAGTCATGGAATGCGTTCCGATCGACGGCGCTTTTTCATCGCGTGCTTCAATTTCGGAGTTCCAATTCTCTCGGGACCTCTTCTCGCGACGGAAATGGTGTTGATCTTTTTTTCACTTGGACGTCGTTTTTTTCTTGACATCGATGCTGCGCGATTCTATACATTCTTCAACTGCAGTTTCTAATTGCAGAATCGATGCAACCCATCGAAAAGGGAGAATAGGAAAATGGCAACCAAGAAAGCAGCCAAGAAGCCAGCGAAGAAAGCCAAGAAGACCGCCAAGAAGGCCGCGAAGAAAAAGTAACGGTCTGAACAACCAAAAAGGCAACACTCTAGGGGGACGCTCAAAGCGTTCCCCTTAGTGTTTTAGGCAAAGAAAAAAATAGCGCGCCGCAAGAGGATTATTTGCGCGAAGATGAAAGCGCTAAAACCCGCTCTGGGCGCGGCGATGGGCCTCAGTCAGCAAAATGGAAATTTCGCATCACATGTGCGCGACGCCGTAGACTTTAGATGAAGAGAGGATTTGCACGATGACGCGCCGCCGCTGGATTGCCGAACATTGGGATGAAGCAACTGCCACGATCGAAGGCGCGCAGGCTGAACATTTGGCGCGCGTGTTGCGCGCCGAGCCGGGCATGGAAGCGGATGTTGTGGCCGGCGGCCGCGTCTTCCACGCGGAGGTCGCCGCGGTCAGCCAAACGGGAGAAACAAGCGAAGTTCGCTTCAACCTTGTTGCCGAACTCGATGCCGACCCCGCTTTGCCGGTTACTTTGGTGATGGCCGTCTACAAGTTCGATCGCATGGAGTGGGCCATCGAAAAAGCCACCGAACTCGGCGTTGCGGCAATCGCACCAGTGATCGCACGTAGAACGGAGAAGCATCTTGCACAAGCGGCGGCGAAGCGCGCGGAACGCTGGCAGCGCATCGCGCACGAAGCATCGCAACAGGCGCGCCGCTCCGATGTGCCCGTGATTCACGAGCCTGTCGATCTGGCCGAGCGCGTGCGCGCCACACCTGCAGCCGCGCGCATCGTGCTTGCCGAGCAGGAGCGCACAACCACACTGCGCCACGCGATCGAAGAAGCCATCGACGCGGCCAAAGAGGAAATGCCCGCGATTGAGATAGCCATTGGACCCGAAGGTGGATGGGCTCCCGCCGAGGAAGCTCTCTTCGACGCCAATGGCTGGCGCGCTGCGTCGCTCGGGCCGCGCATACTGCGCGCAGAGACGGCGGCTATATCCGCGCTGGCGGTGGTTGCATCGTGCCTGGAATGACCGCGACGGGTTTAGTCAGCCGGCAGTGATTTGCGATTCGCTGTGGAAAAGCGGGCATGAATTTGCGAGAGCTGAAATCTACAAATGCGCGAAGCGCAAGAGCACACCTGCAAGCACCGCGCCGGTGAGCTCACCAATGATGGGGATCGGCGCGTAGCGCCAGTTTGATCCACCTTTACCGGGAATGGGCAGTAGCGCGTGAACGATGCGTGGGCCCAGGTCGCGCGCGGGGTTGATGGCATAGCCGGTGGTGCCGCCAAGTGAGAGGCCAATTCCCCACACCAAGCTGCCAACGAGCCATGGACCAAGGCCTGCGGCTGGACCGTTCATCGCCACGCCGTGCGAGAAGATGGCGGCGGCGATCACGATCAAGACCGCCGTGCCAAGCATCTCGCTGAAGATGTTTGCCAGAGGGTTGCGCACTGCGGGGCTGGTTGCAAAGACGGTGAGTTTGACCACCGGGTCGGGTGTAAGCCTCCAGTGCGGCGCATAGTGAAGGGCAACCAATGCGGCGCCGGCCATTGCGCCCAGCAGCTGCGCAGACCAGTAGATGGGGAGTTGCGCATAGTTTCCCGTGATGACGGCCGAAGCAAGAGTGATGGCGGGGTTAAGGTTCGCCGCGCCACTGCCGAATGCTTGTGCGACCAGCACGCCGCACAAGACGGCCAGTGCCCATCCGGTGGTGATCACCATCCAGCCAGAGTCCGCGGCGTAGGACTTGCGCAGCAAAACGGCGGCGTTGACGCCGTTGCCGAAAAGAATGAGAACCAGCGTTCCCATAAACTCGCCAAACCATATAGAGTGCATCAATCTTCCTTTAGGCTTCTTCGCCAGATGAGCGCCACCGACTTCGGCAAAACCTAATAAGGCGCGGCTCGGAATCGATTTGAGGAACCCAAGCATTGTGCCCTGCCGGAGGCACGCTCGCCAAGAGCGAAAACCGGGAGATAGGGTGGAAGCCAGCCAAACGAGCGATAACGGAATCTAAGATGAAGACTAGCAATTCTCGTGCTGAGAGGCGGAAACATGGCCAGCGGCATTTTTGTGGGGTTGTCGACGATCGATGTGGTGTATGGCGTCGACGAGTTCCCCGCGGCGAATACCAAGATCGCGGCGCGCAGCCAGGAAATCTTTGTGGGTGGTCCGGCGACGAATGCTGCGGTTACCTTCGCCCAATTGAGCGGCGAGGCGGCACTGGTGACAGCTTTGGGACGCAGCACCCTGGCCGCCCTGGTCCAGGATGAACTCAAGAAGTACAAGGTTCAGCTTGTCGACTTGAATCCCGAATCTGAAGGCGCGCCCGCCTTGTCGTCGGTCACCGTCGATCGGCATGGTAATCGGAACGTGGTCTCAGCAAATGCAATTCGCGTGGTGCCACCGCAGGCGAAGGTGGATGCGAATCTCCTGGACAACGCGCGCGCGTTGATGATCGACGGCCATTTTATGGAGGCATGCCAGACATGGGCCAGCGCGGCGAAAGCTCGTAGCAAGCCGGTTGTGCTGGATGGAGGAAGCTGGAAGGATGGAACCGAAGAGCTACTCAAGAGCGTCCACACCGCGATCTGCTCTGCCGACTTCCTGCCCCCGGGTTGTTCCTCGCGCAACGAAGTGGTGGAGTTTTTGAAAAACCGGGGAGTGGTGAACATCGCCATTACCGACGGAGCCGAGGCTATTCACTTTGTTTCAGGCCAATCTTCGGGGACGATCGCGGTGCCGCACGTGGAAGTGATTGACACGATGGGCGCGGGCGACGTCTTGCACGGCGCATATTGCTTTTTTGTGTCAATCGGGCGCGGATTCATCGAATCGCTGGCGGAGGCTGCGAAAGTTGCGACCGAGTCGTGCCGGTACGCAGGCACGCGGGAATGGATGAATCACCTTCCGCCTCAGCAATCCTGATCGAACCTCGTTGAATTGAGCACGCAGGAACGCGGCCGCTCGGCGCGCATCGGCGGTACCATGAGAGTCGATGGGAGGGCCGGCACGTGGAAGTGAAAATCACAAAACTTCTTGGCATCATCTGCGCGTCGGCCGCCCTGACGGGGGCTACGGCTATGGGACAGCAAGCGCGGCACTGGGCGATCGTGGTGCACGGTGGCGCAGGCGACATTACCCGATCGGAATTGGGGCCGGAACGCGATAAAGCCTATCGCGAAGCGCTAAGCGAAGCGGTGAAGGCGGGCGCTGCGGTGCTCGATCAGGGAGGAACATCGCTCGATGCGGCTGAGGCTGCCGCTCGCGAGATGGAAGACGATCCGCACTTCAACGCGGCGCGCGGGGCAGTTTTTACCGCAGCCGGCAAAACGGAGCTTGACGCGGCCATCATGGACGGCGCCACGCTCAGGGCGGGCGCCGTGGCCGACGTGACCCACACACGCTATCCGATCACTCTGGCGCGGGCGGTGATGGAAAAAACGCCGTATGTTCTTCTCGCTGGGCCGGGCGCCGACGCGTTTTCAATCGAGGCCGGCATGGAGCAGAAAGATGCTGCTTACTTCTTCACCGAGAGCCGCTGGCAGTCGCTGGTGAAGCAACTCCAAAAAGAGGGCAAGCCGATTCCGCCGCGACCGGCAGGCGCGCCAACAGCGGACCAGGCCGTACCGCTGACACAATGGCAGGAGCCGGCAGACTTGCGGCGCTTTGGCACGGTAGGCGTCGTAGCTCTTGACCGCGAGGGTAACGTTGCTGTGGCCACATCGACCGGCGGATTACAGGGAAAGATGCCGGGCCGCGTCGGGGATTCTCCACTGATTGGCGCCGGGACGTACGCGTCCAATCAATCGTGCGCCGTTTCAGGCACTGGCGTGGGTGAATTCTTTATTCGCTACACGGTCGCGCGCGAGATCTGCGCGCTGGTTCAGTTGAAGGGCCTCGCGCTGCAACAAGCCGCCGATGAGGTGATCCATAAACAGCTTGCGCCCATTCACGGCGATGGAGGCGTGATCGCGGTTGCTCCCGACGGCCAGCTTGCGTGGAGTTTCAATACCTCCGGCATGTTCCGGGGGCGGCAGGTGGAAGGTGGGCAGATTGAGGTACACATTTACAGCGATGAGCCGTGAGTCGGGTCGGGCCCGCATGCCAAGATAGGCCTGCGAAGGGGCGCACGAACCTCTAATACACTGTCTCCATGGCGCTGGAATTCACGACATCCTACGTTGAAGACGCGCTTGCGGTGTTCCGTTACTACAAGCGCCTGGCGGAGCGCGCCATGGAGCAGGTGAGCGACGATCAGCTTTTTGTTGCAATCGACAAAGAGGCCAACTCGATCGCCTTGATCGTGAAGCACATGACGGGGAACATGCGCTCCCGTTGGACCGACTTCCTGACAACGGATGGTGAGAAACCTGACCGCGATCGCGATTCGGAGTTCGTCGCGCCACCAGCGACGCGGAAGGAACTCATGGCCGCGTGGGAAGACGGATGGAGCCGGGTCTTCACCGCCATTGAGCCGCTGACCGACGCCGACCTCGGGCGCACGGTGACGATTCGCGGCGAAGCGCACTCCGTGATGCAGGCGATCAATCGCCAATTGGCGCACTATCCCCACCACGTGGGCCAGATTGTGCTGCTGGCGAAGCATTTTGCTTGCGACCATTGGCAGTCGCTCAGCGTGCCGCGCAATAAGTCAGCCGAGTTCACCCGCAGAGTAGCGGCCGGGGAAGCCAGCCAGCGCTGACTTCAGGTGAGCATGAGCACGATGGAAGCTCCGCGCAGCCCTGTAAAATGTTGCGCATGGAAACAATCCAGTACAACCTGCCGCAAAGCCGCATTCCGACCGCCTGGTACAACATCCTCCCCGATTTGCCAAAGCCCTTGGCTCCGCCACTGCACCCAGGAACTCTGCAGCCGCTGGGTCCTGATGATCTGGCGCCGCTGTTTCCCATGGCACTGATCCTGCAGGAGGTGAGCGCAGAACGGGAGATCGAGATTCCCGAGGAGGTGCGGCAGATTTACGCGCAGTGGAGGCCGTCCCCGTTAGTTCGCGCGCGGCGCCTCGAAAAGGCGCTCGATACACCGGCTCGCATCTACTACAAATACGAAGGCGTGAGCCCGGCAGGGTCGCACAAGCTGAATACCGCCGTTCCGCAGGCGTACTACAACAAGCGCGAAGGCGTACAAAATCTTTCGACAGAAACGGGCGCGGGGCAGTGGGGCTCTGCGCTGTCAATGGCCTGCGCATTCCTTGGCCTGCATTGCAAAGTCTTCATGGTGCGTGTGAGCTACGATCAGAAGCCCTACCGGCGCGCACTGATTGAGGCCTTCGGGGCCTCGGTCGTCGCCAGCCCCAGCACAGAAACCGAGTCGGGCCGTGCGATCCTTCGAGAGCATCCGAATTCGAACGGCTCGCTTGGCATTGCTATTTCCGAAGCCGTGGAGGTAGCCGCGAAAGACCCGCAGACCAAGTACGCACTGGGCAGCGTGCTGAATCACGTGCTCCTTCATCAGACCGTGATCGGTCAGGAAGCCATTGAACAGATGGCGATGGCCGGCGACGAACCGGACGTGATCATCGGGTGCACGGGTGGCGGATCGAATTTCGCGGGACTCGTAATGCCGTTCCTGGGACGCAAGCTGAAAGGAAAGTGCAAGGCGCGCATCGTGGCTGTGGAACCCGCTGCCTGCCCCAGCCTCACCAAGGGGAAATACGCGTACGACTTCGGCGACACCGGGCATCTGACGCCGCTGGTAAAGATGCATACGTTGGGCAGCACGTTTATGCCTCCGGGGATCCATGCCGGCGGGCTGCGCTATCACGGCATGGCACCGCTGGTTTCGCACGTGATCGACCTGGGCCTGGCCGAGGCCACCACGGTGCAACAGCTCGACGCGTTCGCAGCCGGCATCCGGTTTGCGCGCGCAGAGGGCATTGTGCCCGCCCCCGAGGCCAATCATGCCATCGCCGAAGCCATTCGCGAAGCCCTCGAAGCCAAGGCGGAAGGTAAGCCGCGTACCATTCTCTTCAACCTGAGCGGACACGGTCATTTCGATATGCAGTCCTATATCGACTACCAGGCAGGTAAACTAGAGAATTACGAGTATCCGGAGGAAGAGATCGCCATGGCGCTCGCGGGACTGCCAGCGGTTCCGTAAGGTGTTCCGCGAGTTGGCGGGCTTTTTCTTAGGTCGAGCTGATGGCGCTGCCCTGGGCACAAGAACTACCCGTTCAGCGTGTCCAAGCGTCCAAATGCGTTGAAGATCGCAAAGATGCATTTTGTGCAAATCCAAAAGAAGTAGCTAACCCAGGAGGCTGTGATTCGGATGAAGATTTGGATGCAAGGCGCGTTCGTAGCGGTCGTGGCGGTGTTTTTGTGTAGCGCGACGGCTCAAGCGCAGACCGATGTCGCGTTGAGCGCGTACCGGACCTTCGCAAGCAGCACTACCGGCTCGGGCACCAAGCAAACGCCGACAGACTCCGAAGGCGGACTATTCGAATGGCGCCATATTACGAATCCGCTGGTCGGCTTCGAATTTGAGGTCGCATTTAACCCGGCGAACCAATCTTTTATCGCCACCAATGCCACTCCGCCAACCTGCTTTCCCACGGGTACCACCGGATCCACGTGCCCACAACTCGAAGTTTCGGGCAAGGCTACGGAGTTCGGAGGGACCTGGATCTTCTCAAAGAAGATCGGAAACGTGAGACCGTTTGCATTGGGCGGCGCCGGTTTCGTCATCACGGTGCCCGGATCAAGCCCTTATTCGGTGACCACGGTCATGAGACCGGACTTTATCTATGGGGGTGGCGTGGATTGGAGTTTTCTCCCGCATTTGGGTCTTCGCCTGCAGGTCCGCGGCAATATGTCCAAGGCGCCGAATCTGTCAAACATTTTCAATTCGACTACAAAATATACGCAAGTCTATGAGCCCATGGGCGGCGTCTTTTACCGTTTTTGAGGACGTTCGCGAGCGAAGTTCATGAAGGCGCGCGAGGTTCGCGGACCGACTGCAGCGGAGCGGTTGGCGCTATGTTACCGTTTCAATACGGCGTCCCCGCGCCGGGATTTCTTGTTGCGCCCGGCCTCTGGCGAGGCGATCGGTGCAAGCGATTGAAGTTCGCGGACATTTGGGGACCGTGGACAGAAGTATAGGAATGCTGGAACCGGATCCGACCTCACCAACGCTCGCTTCGTCGCTCGCTACAGGGCTCAGCGCGAGTCCGGCGCCAATCTCCGGGACATCATCGGATTCAGCGTCGGCTTCCGATTCCAGTTCTCCCATGGCAGAGCACGCGCCACACCGCGTTCCGCGCTGGCTTGAGCGCGTAGAGTTGTTCCTGCGCGTTATGCTGCGCATGTACATTGGACTAGCCATTTGTTACGCGCCATGGTCGCATAACTTCTGGGACCAGAATCCGATCTTGTTGCAGTCGACTGCGCTGGCGGACTTCGCCAGGCTCGGTGCTGTACGCGGCATTGTTTCCGGCCTCGGTTTATTGAACCTATGGATTGCATTTCAAGACGCGATTCGACGTCGTGATGGTTGAGCGATGAAAAAAAACGAAAACAGGAAACAAGGAGCGGCCGCACCCGCGAGCAAAGATCGCTCGGATGCCGAGGCGCCTCCGCGAGCAGTGATTCCAGGAAACGGAGCGCCGCCTCCGTTGGAGCGCGCACCCCTCGCGTACGAGAATCTAGGATTCCTGAACAGCGCCGACGGACGCCTCATCCGAATTGTGTCGGAGTTTTTGGAGCCGCTGGCGCGATTCCGCCGCGAACAGATTCAGGATACGGTGGTCTTTTTCGGCTCGGCCCGTTTTCGCGGGCGTGAAGAGGCCGATCATGCTCTGGAACTGCTCGACAACACTGGTTCCACGCAGCCTGCCCCCAGCGAAGAGCAGCCTGCAAAACCGGTCGAGATCGCGACAGGGACAGCCACTGATTTGCAACGCAAGCGCGCGGTAGCCGCCGTCGAGATGGCCCGGTACTACGAGGACGCGCGACGCCTGGCGCAACTTCTCACGCAATGGGCCAAGACAATCCCCTCGCGCAAGCATCGCTTTGTCGTCACTTCGGGCGGTGGTCCGGGAATTATGGAAGCTGCTAATCGCGGCGCATATGAAGCCGGCGGCAAGACGATCGGCATGAACATCCTTCTGCCATTCGAACAGCGGCCGAATCCTTACATCACACCCTCGCTGAATTTCGAGTTCCATTACTTCTTCATGCGCAAGCTTTGGTTCGCTTACCTGGCCAAAGCTCTGGTGGTTTTTCCAGGCGGCTTCGGAACGCTCGATGAAATGTTCGAGATTCTCACCCTGGCACAAACGCAGAAGATGACCAAGAAGATCACGGTGGTCATCTACGGGCCAGAGTATTGGAAGAAAGTCTTCAACCTCAAGGTCCTGGTGGACACGGGCGCCATTTCTCCCAAGGATCTGGACCTCTTCAAGTTCGCGGATTCACCCGAGGAAGCCTTCGAACTGTTGCGGCAGGGTCTCACCGAGAACTACCTTGCCGCAGAAGCAGCCTCAGCCCACGGGGCACACTCTGAAACCAGAAAGCCGAGTCACGACGAGGATCTAATGGCCGGCTGGAACATGGACGACTTTCTCAGTCCTGAATTTGCCAAGACCCGGAAGTAAATCAGCCCGGAGTCCTTGTCATTCGCCGGTACATTTCACCAAGAATTTACGTAAATTTCTTGGCGCAAGATTCTGTTTGGCTTACCACTTGCTTCTTGGCTACCTGGTCGTCGAACACCGATAGCGAAGCCGAATTCGTCATAGAATAGAAGTGTTGGGAATTTACACGTGTTTTTATGGGATATTTTCGGTATTTTCGTAACTCCCTTGGTTCCGTTGCATCCTTAATTGAAGGGCATTTCGCACGCTCTTAACTGGAAATTCATGGCAGTCAACGGATACTGGCTGTGGAAATCCGCAAAATCGAGGAGTGGATATGCCAAGTTCAGCGATCTCATACGTATGGCGCGACAAGGATGCCCCAAACGGGTTCCGGACAGGTGTTTCGTTACACAGTCACACGAACCAGTCGCGCGAGACTCTGGATTTCCTGGCCAACTTTGGCAACCAGTTCCCTGTGATGCGCCCGCTCCTGTCGCGCATGGAGAGGCGCGCCGAGCAATATCACGGTATCCACGTTGACTACTCGGCCAGCTACTGGACTCCTCCAATGACGCCGAAGCTGGCATTCGATCTGGAAATGCGGCAGATCGAAAAGCTTGGCCTGGCCCCGATGGTTTCAATCACGGATCACGACACCATCAAGGCGCCCATGCTTCTGCGGACGGTGCCCAGCGCTCGGCAGATTCCTGTTTCGGTGGAGTGGAGCGCACCTTATGGAGGAGCGCAGTCATTCCATCTGGGTGTCCACAACCTGCCCAGTGCCCGCGCGGCAGAGTGGATGGCGACGCTTGAGGATTACACCGCTCATCCAGGCGATGCGCGTCTGACTGAGATTCTTTCCGCCCTGCATCGCGAGCCAAATGTGCTCCTGGTCTTTAACCACCCGATATGGGATTTGTATTTGATCGGCAAAGAGAAACATCAGTTCCTGGTCAACGAGTTCCTGCAGAAGAACGGCGCGTTCATTCACGCGCTCGAGCTGAACGGCCTGCGCAATTGGGACGAGAACCGTTCGGTGCGCCGCCTGGCAGAAAAGTGGAACATGCTTCTGATTTCAGGCGGTGACCGTCACGGCGTGGAACCGAACGCCAACGTGAACCTGACCAACGCCACCACGTTTACCGAGTTTGTGCACGAAGTCCGCCGGGAAAGGCGGAGCAACGTGCTGTTTCTTGAACAATACGCCGAGCCCTGGAAGCATCGGATTCTGCAATCGACTATCGATGCGATCCGTCACTATCCGGACTTTCCACAAGGCTCGCGTTCGTGGGACGACCGCGTCTTTCATCCTGATGCGCGGGGAGTGGTGAGGCCCTTGAGCGAACTTTGGCCGAAGGGATCAGCGCCGCGCCTGATCGGATTGGGACTGGCGCTTGTGCAAGCTATGGGTCAGGGACTTGTGGCCGGCGGCTTACGCCTGGCTTGGAGCGAATCCGACCAGATGCGGCTTGCGCTCGGCGAGCACGAGTTCTGAAGAAGACAGCGGAGTTAGCGGTGCTAGCGGAGTTAGCATGAGAGCGCCTGCCGACGCACCCAGCCTCGCTTCGGAAATGGCGGCATCGGTGCCGCGCGTTGCATACTTTCCGGACTCCTTCCACGAAGTGAATGGGGTCGCTCATACCAGCCGCCATTTTGAAAACTTCGCGCGAAGGCGCAATCTTCCCTTTCTTTGTGTGCGCGCGGGTCACCGCTCACCCGCGTTGATCGAAGAGGACAGCGTATGGACTCTTGAGCTGCCCCGAGGCTTTCTTTCTTTTGTTCTCGAAAAGGATTTACGCCTTGATCCGGCGTTTTTCCGGCACATTCCACTGATTAGCGAAGTGCTTGGGCGATTCCAGCCGGACCTGATCCACATCACGGGGCCGAGCGAGATCGGCATTCTTGGGGCGGGGCTCGCGCACCATCTCCATCTGCCGCTGGCCGCAAGCTGGCACACCAATGTTCATGAATACGCGGCGCGGCGCGCGGAGTGGCTGCTGCGATTGTTGCCTCCGCAGCAGTCCGCATCAACCGGGCGGTCAATCGAAAACCTGGCACTGGCGACGGCGGCCCGATTCTATTCCATGGCACGAGTGCTGTTCGCGCCCAATCCTGAATTGTGCTCCCTGCTTGAGCGCTGGACAGGCCGACCTTGCCATCGCATGCCGCGTGGCGTGGACGCGGAACTCTTCCATCCCGCTAAACGCACGCGCAATCCCAATGACAGCAATCGCATTCTTGGGTTTGTTGGGCGGCTTTCCGTTGAGAAGAACATTGGCCTGTTGGTGCGCATCCAGGAAGAACTCGATCGCCTGAGCGTCAAGGACTTTCGATTCCTCATCGTCGGTCATGGCGGCGACGAAGCGTGGCTGCGCGAACGCCTGCCCAAAGCAGAGTTCACAGGAGTGCTGCGAGGAGAAGCGCTGGCGACCGCGTATGCCAACATGGACCTGTTTGTGTTCCCGTCTCATACCGACACTTTCGGCAACGTGGTGCTTGAAGCGCTGGCGAGCGGAGTGCCGGCCATCGTGACTCCCGATGGTGGGCCCTGCACGATCGTCCGCGATGGCGAAACCGGCCGCGTCGCTTCCGACGATGAATTTGCGCCGGCCATCGCCGGACTGCTTGACGATCCGGCCTGCCTCCCCGAGATGCGGCGGGCAGCACGTGCCTACGCGCTCACCGCAAGTTGGGATTCGGTTTTCGAGGGTGTCTACGCCGCGTATGCCGGGCTCGTACCCACGGCCTGCCCAAGCTCAGCAGCAGATTGAGGCCTAGTCGATCTAGCTAGCTCGAACCAGCACGAAGAAGCGTGCCGTTCCGCAGGTCCATGGCGAACGGCGTTTCGCAGTCGCTCATCATTTCCCATCCCGTTCCGCGCAGGATGCCGCGTTCGATGCCGTTGATTGTGATGCCTTCGTCCGAGAGTTTCCCCGACTCCCACGCCTGGCCCTCGCGGCCCCAGGCAAGAATCGAATGATGGCCAACAAAGAGCAGAAGACTCTGCTCGACGACGGAACGAATCTGCAGCACCGGCCGGTAGGCAATCATGGTGAAGCGCTCCGGCGCTTCGGTGTGAATGAGGTACGCATATCCTCCCGCGACCGCGCAGATTTCTTCTGGATCTGGAGTGGACCAGAGGCCGGTGGGAACTGCCGGGTCGCGAAAACCGAGCGCACAAGTGGCCAGAAAGGGCTGGGCATTGGACGAATCGAGCCGGATGAGCACCTCCAGCGCGCCACGCTCGACTTCTTCGGCAGCCTGGGGGTAAATGAAACGGCGCGGAGGCAGAATCAATGGGGGCCGGGCAAGAATCTCAGCCTGCCAACAATGAGGAAAGGAGCGGTCAATGATCGGCTTTGGCGCGTCCTCGTCGTTCAAATGCTCAAACTCCGCACGACAGATCTGATGATAGATGAACAACACGAAGGTGGCCTCTTCGCCGGGAGTGCTCGTGAGGATGCGAGAATGGACTTGAGCGCCGGATTTATCTTCCATATCCCTCCCGCGCCAGGGGCTTGCTGAGATGCTGCGCGTTCTCTCGACTCACTTGTTCTTGAACCATCGATTGCATCCGGGGCTGCTTGAGCTTGCCGAGCGCGCGGGAGCGCAGGGGGTGGAGATCTTCGCCGCGCGCCAGCACTTTGACTACACCAGCCGGGAAGATATCGCCGAGCTGGCCGAATGGTTCCGTTCGAACTCTTTGCAGCCATTCTCCATGCACGCACCGATGTATCCTGACCGCGAAATGGGCCGGGCGGGCGCGCCGGGTGTGAATGTGTTGCACCCCGACAAAACCCGCCGCATCGACGCCATGGACGAGGTGAAGAGAGCTCTCGAATCGGCGGAACACATCCCGATCCGCAATATGGTTGTGCACCTGGGCGAGCGGGACGATGCATGGTCGCAACGCACCATCGAGCTCGCGCTCACTGCGCTTGAGCATCTTGGCGCGTTTGCCCGGCCGCTTGGCGTTCGGTTGCTCGTCGAGAACCTGCTGAGCGACGCCACCACGCCCGAACACCTGGTCCTCATCCTCGAGATGGGCCACCTGAACAACGTGGGCGTATGCCTCGATCTTGGTCATGCGAATATCACAACCGGAACCGCTGCAGCAATTGCCACTTTGGGCAAACGAATCGCCTCAGTTCATGTGCACGACAATCACGGATTGAAGGATGAGCACCTGTGGCCCGGGGACGGGACGATCGATTGGCCCGAGACTGTGAAGGCGCTCAAGGCACTCGATGAGCCGCCAGCATCGGTGCTGGAAATCAGCTACACGCTCCCTGACTCTCACGCCGACCATTCGGCGCAGATTGAGAAAGCCTTCGGACTCTTCAAGTAGGAATCAGGGCCATTTCACGCCCGATGCGCGCGGGAATCGGGTGGGCGCGCGAGGCACGGGAAGGCACCGCGTTGGCAACAGCCTGGATCGTGCACAGATGATAGGGCGTGACAGCCTTGCACTCCAGCCCTTAACCAGGAGCGCGGCGTCAACCGATCCAAGACCTGTGCCAAGGTTGTAGGCCGCTCCTGCCGCGCTAAAACCCGCAACGCCTGGAACGCTGTTATCGCCGGATGGCGTTGGGTGGAACGAATTGCCGCCTCCGCTTGCCATCGCGTACAGCCGCGGATTGGCGTTGCCTTGAGACTCGCCGTGCTGGGCCTGGAGGACGAGCGCCATGATACCCGCAAAGGATGGCGCCGAGGCCGAGGTTCCGGAAGCGATCCAGTAGGATCCGTTTTCCGCGACAAAGTAGCCGTCATGATCTGCGGCTGCGAGCGCGACGTCGGGAACGGCGCGCATCCCGCCGGCGGCCGTGGCGCCGTCGGCATTCGCTTGCCAGAAGGGTTGAGTGTAGACCCTGCTTGCGCCGCCGCCTGAGGCCCAAAGTGCGGTGCCGCCGTTCGAAGCGCTCTCGTTCCAGACTTCCTCGGGAATGTAACCGAGCGCCGAATCATAACCGGTTGAATTGGTTGAGGACCAATACATAGCGGGGTTGGCTCCCTCGTCGAATTCGGTGCCGCCCACGCACGTTGCATAGGGCGAGCTGCAGAGACCGTTAACGGCGGTTTCGGAGCCCGCGGTCGCAGTCGGCGTGGAACATCCCGCCGCTCCCGAATCGCCCGAGGAGACGAAGACGCTCATGCCTTCTGCTGCGGCCTGTTGCCAAAGACTGTTGTAGAAGGCGAGTTCCGCTGCACCCATCTCTTGCTCGCAACTGCCGTAGCTCACGCTGGCGATGGGAGCGGAGTTGTGATTGACGATGTAAGCGGCGGCGAGGTCGATTCCGTCCGTAGTCGCGGTAGACGCGGCGACAACGAGGTTAATCTTGGATCCGGGTGCTGTGGCTCCGGCCCATTCCGTGTCGAGAGTGGACTCATCCTGATCGTGTGCGACGAGTCCGGGATCGGCGCCGTCGAGGGTGATGGTGGCGTCGTTCGCGGGAAGAGCGGCCATGGAGCGAAACGATTCCACGTCGGCGAGCCTGATGTTGCTGCGCGCGGCGATGGCGATGGAGCTGCCGCTGCCGTCGGTTCCGGCGGCGAAGAGCGGATTGAGATCGTAGATGGTAGCGAAATCGGCGGGGAAGAGATAATGCGTCGAGCCGGCAGAGTAGTCGGGCTCGACTGAGAACGGAGCGAGTGAGTGCATTTGGGAGTTGCGGCGAAAGTCGTGGAGCGAAACAACCCCTGCGACGACGCCAGAGAATGGGGCGGGAATTTGCGGGTCGGCGGCGTTTGCGAGGTGGTCGGCTCCGTTGACGCGGTAGATGTGGAGCGAAGTGCGGAACGTTTCGGCCACCTGCAAAACTGAACCGGAGAAGGCGATGAGGCGGTGGCTGGCAGGGATTTCGTCGATGGTGAATCCGTGGGCCGCGAGCCAGCCCGTCACCTGCGCGAGGTCCGCGTCGCTCGCGCCAAAGCGCGCGCCGAATTCGGCAGGCGTGAGCCACTGATGAAACAACGGCGAATCGGGATCCTGCTGCGCAGCGAGGAGCGCGTCGAGATCGCTTTGTTGCTGGGGCGAGGGATTGAGCAACAGAAGCATGCGGCCCAGATGCGTTGCGGGATTGGCGGGGCCCTGATCGAATTCGAGACGGGCGAGCGGATTTACATTGCCGCGGAGCGGGATGGTTCGGGACTCGTCGACGGGGTTAGCCGCGTTCGGGATGGATTGCGCGGCGCGGGGCGGCGCAGAATCGCGGAGATTGCCTCCGCAGGCTGCAATGAGCAGGGCTGGGGCGAGAAGTAAGAAGGTTCTTATGTGTTGTCTCATTCGCGTTGATCGCAGGGGCGCAGACCCGCGCAAGCTCGATGCGAGCTGCGCGCGGTCTTAGCCTTTTCTCATGTATCGGCGAGGGAAGCCGCAGTTTGAGAAGGGTAGAGCGGGGATTGAGAAGGGCCAACTTACGAATGTAATAGGAGACTTCACATGGTGACGAAGGGAAATCTCGCCGCCGAGCTGGAGATTGCAGTTATGATGGTTCCGTCATGATCCAAACAAGCTTTCTCCTTCGCCGGGTCATTTTGCTGGCCACGATGGGCGTGCTCGCCATCCCAATGCTGGCCAAAGATACGCCGCTTCAGACCATCGACTGGCCAGAGTCTGGAACACCGGTTTTGCGCTTCACGTTCAGTAAGTTCAAATCTCTTCCTGAGATGGGTGACCTCCACGGCTATGTCATGGACATAGCGGCGCAAAACCTGTCCGCGAAGCCGATCCCAAATGCGCGGTTCAATGTCTACCTGTTCGACAAAAGCAAGGTGCGAGTGGGAGAAGAGGCGATTGAATTGCACAACGTCAGCCCCGGCGAAACCGTCAAGTTTGAAACGACAGTCTCGGCATCAGGCCTTCCTGCGTCGGTCTCGATCGAAAACGCTGTGCAGACGCCCAGAGCAATTTCATTGACGGTTAACTCGACTCCGCAGGGCGCGATTCTTAGGTTGGACGGCATTGAACAAGGACCGACTCCGCGCCTGATCAGCGTCGGCGCCGGAAAACATACGCTCAGCTTCTCCAAGGAAGGCTTCACGGTCGGGACATTTCCTTTGGAGATCGGCCCCAACGACGTCTCGGGCGGAACGGTGAGCTATGAGCTTGGCGCTGCCTCTTTTGATTCAGTCGAACTTCGCGACGGCAGCGTGCTCAATGGCGATCTCGTGTCTATCTCGGGAATGGATGTGGAGGTTCGAGTGGGCGGAACGATTCAGCATATCGATCGGAATCAAGTGAAACGGATCGTGCTGACGCAGCGCGAAGCCCCGACACCGGGCCTTCCTCCCCCCGCACCGAATCCATAAGCGGCGAATGGTTCAATTCCGAACTTGTCGAACGCGAACTTCAGCAGATGCGCGGCAACTGCTCGCCGATCATGACGGGAATGACGCGGTTGGCGCCCATGGCAGTGCGCGCAACGAGCATCCGCTTGTGCTCGGCAGTGGCGTGGCCAATGCACGCGGCGTCTTGGCCGAGGGTGTGAGCGCGGAGAATCGAGAGCACGCGATCTGCCGCTTCGGGCGCGACGAAAAAGACTGCTTTCCCTTCGTTGGCGACGTAAACGGGATCGAGGCCGAGGAGCTCGCAGGCTGAGCGCACTTCGTCGCGCACGGGGACAGAGGCTTCGTCGATGACAATGCCGACATTGGAAGACTGGGCGATTTCGTTGAGCGTGGAAGCGAGACCGCCGCGGGTTGGATCACGCATGGCATGCACCGATGCGCCGACTGCATCGAGAACCTGAGCGATCATGCCGTTGAGCGCGGCGCAATCGGAGCGGATGGGGCTTTCGAATTCGAGGCCTTCGCGGACACTCATGATGGCCATGCCGTGATCGCCCATGGTTCCCGAAACGATGATGGCGTCATTTGGCTGGACGCGATGCGGGCCGACTTGAATTCCCGCGCGCAGAACGCCGACGCCGGCGGTGGTGATGTAGCAGCCGTCGCCGTGGCCGCGCTCGACTACTTTTGTGTCGCCGGTAACGATTTTGACGCCGGCGGTTGCGGCGGATTTGGCCATGGCATCGACGATGGCGGCGAGTTGTGCGAGCGAGAAACCTTCTTCCAGGATGAAGCTGGCGGAGAGGAATTTGGGATCGGCGCCCGAGACAGCGAGATCATTGACGGTGCCGTTGACAGCAAGCTCGCCGATCGATCCGCCGGGAAAGAAGAGCGGCTGGACGACGAAAGAGTCGGTGCTGAGCGCGAGGCGCGCCCCCGCAGTTTCGAGCACGGCGGCATCGCCCAAGTTTTCGAGAGCGGGATTGCGGAAAGCGGGAAGGAAAAGGTGCTCGACCAGCTCAGAGCCGAGCTTGCCGCCGCCACCGTGGCCCATCACGATGGTGGGATAGTCGGCGAGAGGCAGCGGGCAGGACCAGTTCGCAAAATCGACGGCTGTTTTCAAATCGTTCAAGCTTCCAGCTCCTAGCTTCTAGCTCTAGCTCTTTGGTGCGAGAACCGGGTTGAAGATGAACCGCCCACGATCGCAAAAAGCAACTGCAGATCCTTCGGTCGCCGCTGCGACCTCAGGATGACAAGCAAAAACTAGACTCTAGAACCTGCCCTTCCGGCGCCGGCTAAATCTTCGGCGGAGAGGAAGCGGCCGTAGTTGTAGTACGCGGCGCAGGCGCCTTCGCTCGAGACCATGGTTGCGCCGAGCGGATGGCGGGGAGTGCATTCCTTGCCGAAGGCGGCGCATTGGGCGGGCTTGATTGCTCCGCGCAGAACGTCGCCGGCGCGGCAGAGAGCTGATTCTTCGGTGTGAATGCCGGTGATGTGGAAGCGCTCCTCGGCGTCGAAGGCGCGATAGTCGGCGCTGAGACGCCAGCCGCTTTTTGGAATGACGCCGATGCCGCGCCAGGCGCGATCGGTGACTTCGAAGACTTCAGCGAGGAGCTTTTGCGCGGCTTGATTGCCGTCGAAGGTGACGACGCGGCTGTACGCGTTCTCGACTTCGTGGCGGCCGCTTTCAAGTTGCAGAACTGCCCGGCGAATGCCTTCGAGCAAGTCCAACGGCTCGAAACCGGTGACGACGATGGGCACGCGGAACTTCTCGGCGAGCGGCGGATATTGCCAATAACCCATCACACTGCAGACGTGACCGGCAGCGAGGAAGGCCTGCACCTGATTGCCGGGCGAGGACATGATGGCCGCGATGGCAGGCGGAACGAGAACGTGCGAGACGAGGAGCGAGAAGTTGGTGAGGCCGCGACGCCTGGCGAGGTGCACGCTCATGGCGTTGGCGGGCGCGGTGGTTTCAAAACCGACGCCGAAGAAAACCACTTGCTTCGTGGGGTTCTTGACGGCGAGATCGACGGCATCGAGCGGAGAGTAGACGACGCGCACATCGCCGCCGCGGCCCTTGACTTGGAAGAGATCGCTGTCGGTGCCGGGGACGCGCAGCATGTCGCCGAAGGAACAGAAGATGACTCCAGGCTGCGCAGCGATGGCGAGAGCCTTGTCAATGAGCTCGAGCGGCGTGACGCAGACGGGGCAGCCGGGGCCGTGAATCATCTCGATTCCGGACGGGAGCATCTGGTCGATTCCGTTCCTGATGATGGAGTGCGTCTGGCCGCCGCAGACTTCCATGATCTTCCACGGACGCGTGGTGATCTGCGCGATCTCGCGCGCGAGGGTGCGAGCGATTTCACCGTTGCGAAACTCAGTGAGGTACTTCATGGCTTAGGAGCAGCGGGGTTGGCGG
>Ga0181535_10001556_pt1 | contig 29814 bp, 22 predicted proteins | sample PEATcosm2014_Bin_44_FD_119774 | JGI IMG/M metagenome (GOLD analysis project Ga0181535, IMG submission 119774) | Peatland microbial communities from MTU Mesocosm Facility, Houghton, MI, USA - PEATcosm2014_Bin17_30_metaG | ecosystem: Environmental > Terrestrial > Soil > Wetlands > Peat | place... | reverse complement strand
GTGAACAGACCGGTATAGCTCAGCGCGGTCGCCGATGCGATGTTGTAGCCCGGCACCGCCGTCGATCCATTCTGCTCCACCCAGCCCGAAGCCCAGCCCTGGTCCCCGCCTCCGCTGGCCCCGTTCAGCGCAAACGGCGTCGTCCCCGACTCCCCAAACGGCTCGTACGCTAGAAGGGTCCCACTGGTCACCTGGGCACTAGAGATCGGAGATCCAGTGACCACGATAAGCGCTATGAAGAGAAAAGAGACTATTCTCCCCCACCGAATCTTGTGACCCGTTCCTTGCAACCCGATTCTGCTCACAGAGGAATTCCACTTCATCTTGCGTACTCAAGGCCGATGTGCCCACGAGGACTAGGACTCTTCTGGAAGGATTGAGCCTCGGGGCGAGGGCCGGTCGTAATTGCTGATGTGGTCAAGGGATCGAGCGTGGTCAAGTTGAGGGACACAATTGCCTGCGCTAGATTGGAAGCTATTGCAGTAGGCGCTTCATTTAAATCGCCCAGCGAATACGGGTCGAACGGTCTTTCTGTAACTAATCCCTGCGGCAGGTTGTTGCCGTTAGATTCCACGGCTTAGCTATTGGACAATAATGATCAATGCTTCGAGTTCGCGCTCAAGCATCATCTCCAGATGGCGCTCAAACTGTTCTGGTTCATTCTGCGCATCTATGATGATCGGCAGGTGGTAGGTCGGTTGAATGGCCTCTTGAACGCCTTTAACCCACTTCACCCGGATTCCAGCAAAGAGAGAACTCAATAAGCACCTGCGGACCGTCGCGCTAAAAGAGATGCCTGGGCGACTTCTCGAAGTACAGCATAGCGCCGCGAAAACCGGCATGATTCGTGAACTCGACGTGCAAATTCGAACAATGCGCATCGATCAGAATGCCGAAGATACGATTCATGGAGTAGTTATGCATCTCCATGTTTGGACTCAAAAATGGTCTGCGCCGAACCAAGTTTATCAAGCCATTCACGAGATGTACGCGCTGACGCAATACCTTTATGCTACGCGCGCGCGTCGATGGCCGGGAATCGCAATAGGTGAAATGAATGGCGCCAACGCCTCCTACAACAATCAGTTCGGTCAATTTTCGCAGGATGAGCTCGCCTCGATTGGGAGGAATGTGCTGGAGAACAATGAAAGAGTGAACTAGATCGAAGCTTGCAGGGGCAAGTGAAGTCATCTCGTCGACATGCAACAGACGCGCAGAAACGGCGCCAAACTTGTCGCAGTTTTGCCGCGCGAGCCCAACCATGCTCGGAGAGACATCAATTCCAACAACCGACTGCGAGCGCTTAGAGAATGGGACAACCAGCCTGCCGGCCCCGCATCCATAGTCGAGCACTCGAACAGCATGAAAATTGGGCTTGACTCTCTCATGAATGACTCTGTAGACATGATCGACATGACTCTCCCCACTGTCGAAGAATTCCTTGAGACCGTTGTCGTTCAGATTAGCATTCAAATACTTCGGGTGGCTGATAACGCCAAAATAGGGATTCTCCTTTCCCCATCTCTCCCAATCTCGATCGGTGCTCGCAAGACGCGCCATGGTTACGCTCCAATCGCTGTTCAGTTTCCATTGTTTCGTTCCAGTGCCTGCAAAGCGGCTATTCCCTATGTGAATACTCGCCGGAAAGCGAATGGTGGAGCGGATCGCAGCGCCCAGTCATCGTCGGGAAGGGATTGAATCCAACCGCTGCACAGGAAGAATAGTGTATAGCCCTGGCCGTTCAAGTACACCGTGAATAAGACCACCAGGAGGCCAGCCAGCATTCCACCGAGGCAGAAATAGAAGCACGTGTCAACGGTTTGTTGAGAACGTAGAATGGCTCGGACGAGCGCAATCGCCCCTTCAGCCGCGATAAGGATAAACAAAGTTAATCCAACCTTGCCCTGTGCAACCCATACAAAAAGATAGTGATTGTCAATGGACCCAAACGGAGCGACCTCCGGATATTTAACGGCGGCATTCTGATATGCCGTAGCGCTCCATCCAAACAATCCACCTTCTTCGGCGACTGGTTCGAAGACTTCGTAAAGCCGTGTTCGGTATGTGGCGCTTGACGTCGATTCGTCCAGAGCAATTCCGCCGCCCGAAGCAGCCTCTTGATTCGCTATTTTTGAGTATTCAACGACTCTCCGATTCACAATAACGCCCCCGGCGGTGAGGAGAAGCAAAGCCACGATTATCGCCAAGCGCGTTTTCTTCACCATACCGACGCGGGCAATTAAATAGCCGACGGCAACTCCGAGCCAGGGTCCGCGCGAAAGCGTCATAAACAAGCCCAGCAAAATGCCGCCAACGCACAGGGTTGAGCGACGCAGCCCCAAGTATCTCGGTTCACCTACATTTTTCCGGGACCTGTTCAAAAACCAAAGCCAAAGCGCGAGAAAGAAACCCACGAGAAACACGATGCCGGCCTCTTCAGCTCCCAGAAATGGTCCCTTAACGCGGAGAAAGCCGTAACGGAATGTGTCACCCCCATAGTTAGGGTTCGCAAAGAACCTGTGTGTAATTACTACGAACGGATCTTTCTTTGCGACGAATTCGATAACGGAGACGAACCCTACAGCGCCGAGAAGGACTGCCAGGCGCTCCGCAAATTTTTCGCGGTTTCCTGTTTGCTCAATTAGCAGTTTTCCGATGAAGTAAGCAAACACGCCTACAAGAAAGCCGGGGTCAATAACATTATAAATTGCAGTTTTGAAATCTAGATTTGTGAAATCCGTATAGAATCCTGCAATTGCATACCCGACGACCCAGAGGTCGGCACGCTGAAATCGCCAATTGTAGGATCGGCAAAAAAATGCTGCAACCGCGAGCGGGATAATGACGACATCGGTGCAGGAAAGAGGGGGAGCACCAGGTATACGAAGAGAGTAAATCGCTGGCATTAAGAGCAATACCGGAAGAAAGACATCCAGCATCGCCGATTCCACAGATTGCCGTAATTTGACGATAACAATGATGGCAAAAACCAACACCATCGGGTTTGACTGCAGCATTCAAATCTCCGAGCGGAGCGTGAGTCTTGCGCCAGATATCTCTACATTACAGTAGGGATCCTCCGGCAGAGCCTGAGGCTTTCGGTTGCTGGCCCCTCAAAGGGGCCTGATAGCAAACGGTGAAGGGCAAAAACAAGTGCAACAGCACGAGGGCTAGCTAAACCATTAGCCTCGCAAAAACAAAAGCAACAGCGGGAGGCATACTCCCGGAATTCTCAAAGTTCGCAAAGAGCATCCGAACTTCAACGGTTCAGCTATTTGGCGTGTGCAACAGGGCTTCAATCAGAGAAGCGCGATCTTGATGCATCTTCTGGTGAGTCATCTCTCGTGCAAGCTCGATGGAGTTCATGCCGAGGCTCTGAAGCTGCTCTATATGCTCGGTTACTTCCCGCAGGAGGCTTGCAAGCGCAACCGAATCTCCCGGAGTGAATAACAGTCCGGTTATATTCTCCGAAATGCACGAACGCAGTCCGGTTGTGTTACTGGCGATCACCGGGACTCCCTGAGAGTAGGAATCGAAGACTATCCTCGGTTGCTCGTCAGAGATGCTCGGGATCACCACAGCATGGTATTTGCGTATCCGGTTGAACAGAGGAGCTCCATAAGCAACAGACCCCAGCACACACACAGAAGTGGGGCCCTTCAGATCCTGGCTCACGCTGTTGCAATTGGCCTCGAGAACTCCTTCGCCTAAAATGTCCAATTGGATATCTAGGTTTTCTTCTGCAAGCAACCGCATAGATTCCAGCAGAACCGGCAAGCCCTTTTCACCGATCAGCCTGCCCGCATAAAGAATACGGAGCCGCGGATTGCTGGAGCGCAGTTTGGCTTGCCATAAATTCGCAGCTTCTTCGACAGAAACCACGTCTGCCTCATCGATCCATGATGCTGGAATCACGAAGCCCCGATCGGCCTCCCCAGCCAGCATGCTTTGCCGGTATCCGTCCTGCGTAAAGATAGGCAGGTTGGTTCTGCTCAGAAGCCAACAGCCAATTCTCTCTTGAATGCGAGCACGCAGGAGAGCCCGCCAGCTTGCAGCGCCGTCGGATTTTATCCGCCATGGCGCAGATTCAACGATGATCAGAAGCTTCTTTCGCTGCCAAAGCGCAATTGGTCCAACGATCCAGCCCATCGGAATCGGCCACCCTGCAATGGAGGTATGGACAATCTCCGCGCGTTCTGAGGCCTTCCATAGTGTACGTATCAGCCTAGGCAAGAAGCGAATCGATTGCAAGAGACTTTGTTGCGCCGGTAGCTCGATTAATTCGAGTCTGTCCTTGACTGAATCAAGGCAGATTGCGTTCCGCGGAGGCTCTTGTTGCAGGCAGGGACAGGCCACGGAAAGCAGGTCGAGATAGTCCAGATGCCTAAGTAGGTCTCTTCCCCATAGTTGTTCTGCAAAGAGCCGTCCAAAGACATCCCGGTACAGTGGCATCTGCACCACAACCATCAAATAGCGCTTCGAAAACCTCACCGCCGAGCGAAGCTCATCGTCATTAGAGACCAATTGTCGGGGTTCGAGCAAGAGTGAGATCCCTCATTGTTGGGGCCGCTGTTCTTATATATCCATACCATAGGAGAGGAATTTCGCTTGACACCGAAGGTCGCGAATGCCACGGCGGATTGCGGATCGAATGCTGTGCCGCGCGGTTCTTGAGCTTACGTTTGTCGTTTTGTTCGCCCGATGCTGCAATTGAGTTCCAGTTGACCTATCCCCGTCTTCTCATCCATGGATAACTGGAAGGTTGGTGATCTTGACCCGCTCCAAAAACGCGGCCGAACGGCGTTGGCAGGCCGGCGAATCTGGAGGACCAGGCGATCAGCCTAATTGGCCAGCCGTTGTATGAGGCGTTCATATGCGGGTACACGTCCAAACTGTGGGATTGCGAGCCAAGGGAGTTGCCGGCCGGCATTATTACGCGCCTGCCGGTGCGCCATTCATATCACGATGCGTACTTCAACAACAGGTATCAAGGAATTCCATTGGAGGGTTACACGCCAATCTTTGGCCGGATGTTGAATGGGATTCCATTTGAACTCGGAGTAGATTTCCTCGATGATCGCGAGGTCTGGGAAAAGAAGGCGCCGCATGGCATCGTGAACCCCGGCAAGCGACCACGGCAAAGAGCCTTGAGTCCTGAGACTATCGCTCGCGTCATGGGCGACACTTCCAACGATCCGCCAGTGTCGTTTTAGAGAGGGTGTTCACCAACACGGTGAATAGCTATTCACTAATGCAGAGAATAACTATTCAGTAATCAAACGCATTCTCAGCCAATGACCACGCGGGTTCCAGTGCATGTGATGATCGCAATAAACCATAACAGTGGGATAACTCTGTGTCAGTGCTGTCACAGTCAGGGATTTTCACTCTTTGTGCGCTGGTTCAAGCCGTAGCGAGCGCAAGCGTGCGTGCCAGCCTGGTACTTGGTCTGGCGTTTCAGTCTGGTACGACTCGCCGATAATCTCACCCTGTTAAAAAGGTACGGATAAGTGGACAGAGAACTGAGCATGCGAGATTATATTCATTGGGAATTGCGGTGCGCTTGGCGGGAATTCGACCGGTGCCCTCCCCTTGATCACCGGCTTTGCGACACCGGTAGCCAACTTAAGGAAGGTGAGCACATATGGGGATTCTCGAATACTTTGACCGCATGGCGATCATTCATTTGCCCGAGCGCGAAGATCGCCTTCGGGGGCTTCGCGCGGAGTTATCGCGCATCGGTATCGACATCAACGGCTCCAAAGTGAGCATCCCCGATCCCCCCATGCCGGAGACGCCGCACGGGTTCAAATCGCGGGGAGTTTACGGCAATTTCTGCAGTCACGTTGAAATTCTTGAAGCCGCTTTCCGAGATGGTCTTGAAACTGTTTGGGTCCTCGAAGACGACGCAATTTTCAGTGAGAGATTCCGAACCCAGCAAGCGGCCGTCGCTCAACATTTGCGCAAAAATGAATGGGATCTGTTTTTCATTGGACACTCCTCCGGCAAAGATCTTCCTCCTTCCCCAACTGACCTTGTCCGATTCTCTGGGCAGTTTATCTGGGCGCATTCCTACGCTGTTCACCGGCGAGTCATGCCTCGATTGATTAACTACCTTCGTCAAAGTATGGAGCGCGAGGTTGGGCACCCGGACGGTGGTAAGTTGTATATCGATGCTGCCTACTTTCTCTTCCGTCAGTTCAACCCGGATGTAATTTGCATTGTCAGTTCTCCATGCTTCTCCGTTCAGAGGGGCTCGCGGAGCAGTCTAAATCCGCGCCGATGGTTCGAAAAGTATGCTCCCGGTACTTTCACGGTGAACCTTGCCCGACAAGTTCGGGACGAATGCTGGCGCCGAGGGTGGCTGCGCATCGATGGGCCGCAGATACCAGTGTCGGATGGTATCAGACTTACTTCGGGACCGGCGGAGATCTGGCCGAAACCGTGAACGGATCGGAATTAGCAGGCTGCTGAAAGAGGGAGCTTTGCGCGATCCTGATTTCTCTGCGCTCGCGTTTTGGTTATTTCAGTTGTTCCTGGTCCGATGTTTCTGTGGCTGTGGGGCGGATTCCGCTTACGAAGCACACTTCAGCCTGCCTCATGCGGTTTGTGGCGACAGCTTTCTCAGATTCCGCATCCGCACCAGATCGTACGCCGCAGCCGCAAGGGCGAAGATCCATCCCACCTTGAACAATCCACGATGCCGCAGTTTGCGCAACAGCCATGTCCTTCAACCATCCGAAGCATTCTTCGATTCGTTTCCTCAAATAACTGAACATCCGACCTTATTTATGATCGGCGCCACGCATACTTTCCTCTTAACATGGACATCGATTTTTCCGCATCCTGTTAGGGAACCTCTTTAATGTAATGTAGAGATATTTGGCGCAAGACTCACGCTCCGCTCGGAGATTAGCGATGTCGCCATTATTGTCTCGACTTTGTCGTACAGGAGTCGCCTTCGAATTCCGCGGTGAACACTTACTCAAATTTACACATGCTTAGAGTCAAAGATCTATTGGACATGCGCCAATTCTTGAGGGAGGACAGATCGATGGCTTTATTCAAGACTTCGCAGGGTCCCTGGGACCCGATCGAGTGAGCAGTCGGTGTTAATTGGTCTTGTATTCTATTAGCCTCGACCTCTTCCGCCGTATTTTGTCCAATTCATACTTGAGTTGTCCAACGCAGATGGGGAATTGCTGCAATTGTGAGTGGATTCCGTAGACTAGCAAGGTGAATGTGTTTCGTGTCTTCCAGCGCGCCTTCCAAGCTGAACGCAGCGAAAGCAGCAGCAGCAAAGCGAGCCAAAGTGTTATAGAAGCCGGCCCATACCAGAAGCCAGCGGCGATTGCGGCGGCAAACGAGACTATCCAGAAGCCTCCCCTTATTAAGTTGCCATTGCGCTTGGAGGTCCACAACGGATCATCGCTGTCCCGGAAACGCTCCGAAACTTCGGCATATGCATGGCCAGTTCTTGTTGCGCGCTTCCAATATTGGCTCCAACGCGAGATCTGCAGGTCGTGTCCAGTCATTGGATGGTCGATGTGCAGAATCCTGTACCCACGGGCCCTCATGCGCCGGCAAAGCTCAGGTTCTTCGCCGGCGATCAGCCCCTCATCGAACCCTCCTGTTTCCAACAAGGCCTTGTGACGCATCAGCGCGTCGCCGCCGCAGAATTCGGAAAAGCCCGTCGGAGAAACCCAATCGAGGTCGGAAACCCGGTTGTAGACCGATTGCTCGGGATGGATCTCGCGCCTGTGTCCCGAGACGACCGCGATAGAAGCGTCTAGTGATAATGCATGACAGGCTGCCAACGGAAAATCAGGATGCAGCACGGTATCTCCGTCCAGAAAGAGGATCAGCTCGGATGCCGCACGCCTCCAGCCGGCATTGCGACCGATCGCCGCGGTTGGGCGCTCCGGATGGACCTTAATCACAGTTGCGCCATATCGGCTAGCCAGTTCCGGACTCCCATCCGTCGAATCGGAATCGACATAGATCACCTCTCTTACGGTGACGCCCCGAACCTGCTGAACGGACTCCAGGCATCGGGCCAGCCCCTGCCCTTCATTGCGGCCGATCACGACAATCGAAAAGGCCGGCAGATCAGCGCCCGCACAACTCGTCGCGAGACCCTCAGAGTTTGCTTGCATGCGCGGGCTGTTCTTTCTCAGCAGTAGCGGGGTTTACGTTCATAGCCAACATCGGCTTCTTTCGGGGAAGGACACGCGCCGGGACCCCTACCGCAACGGAGTTGGCAGGGACATCGGTAAGCACCACCGCATTGGCACCGATGAGCACATCGTCCCCGATCCGGATCGGACCCAGAATCTTGGCGCCGGCACCTATATCCACGCGGTTTCCCAGAATCGGGGATCCGCGGTAGCCGGTATGCTTCAGACCCACAGTGACTCCATTGCGAACCACGCAGTCATCCCCAAAGGCTGCATCGCCGCTGATGATGATTCCCCCAAAATGGTCGATTCGGAACCGTCGACCCAGCGCTACCTCGCAAGGAAGCTCGATTCCCGTCAGAATCTCGCAGATAGGCTTCAGGAGCTTATAGAGAAACGAAAAGGGCATTCGCAACCAGCGCCAGCGAATGGTGTATCGCCAGCGCCCAAAGCGGTACAAAGTCATGGCCCACAGTCCCTGACGGAAGAGCTGCCGGTCATGCGTGCGCCAGTCCTCGCGGATGTTCTCAAACAATCGGAACCTCGACAGATGGAAGGAATCGCGTCGTAACTGCCCCGTAACGGCATTCAGTACCGTCTCAACTCCAGCTGCGATCTTGAGCCCTTGAGAATCGAGACGAAAAAAGACTGCTGAGTGGTCATGGTGTTAGAGTACAGCACTTCTGAAACCACCTCAGCCGAAAGCTCCGGCATTGAGCGTCCCGCCTTAGTTGTGAACTCTCTTGATCGTGTTTAGCTTGTCACCACGTTTGATCGTGTAGTCGGGCACCGACATAGTAAGGATCGGGAATCACGACCTCGATACCCATCTCGGGCGGCTGTTCAGAAAGTAGAGGACATCGCGAACGGATGCGGGCGGCCTTTCTATCACGTCAAAGTCCAGCTTCCGCTCGTTAGGATGATTAAACCCGCTCCAAGCCAATTGCTTGGGCTCGGCGAAGTTCTTTTAACGCCGCTTCCGCAGCCTCGACGGGCAGAAAATCGTCGAAGTAAATGTGCGGAAACGGCTTGTTGCTCTTGTACTCCTCGGCTCTCTCATTTGCGAGAACAGGACGCTCCCCCATTAGGCCGAAGCAGGGAGCGTATCGGGCCAATCCGGTGCGTAGGTGTGCCTTCCCACGAGGACGTTCAGCGGAATCTTGACCCGACGATACCGCACATTTGACAATCCATGCAATTGAGACGGCGCTTGGCTCTGGCGCGCCATCCGGTTCAGTGCAGTCGCGTCATTGCACTGGAAGCCGCCTCTGAGAGCTGTTGCCACAGTCGCTGGGCGGACAACGCGGGGTCGTTCTCGATCGACTGTGGTAAGCGGCATGCCAGCGCACAGCGCCCACCCGCCAATGAATCGAGCATCGCACCGAGACTTGCCTCTGAGGTTCCGACCGGGACGCCGACCCCGCCCGCTGCCTCGACCATCGAAGCATGCGATCCATAGATGACCGGTGCCCCGCAAAGTTGGGCTTCAACCAATGGCATGCCGAAGCCCTCGTAGAGCGAGGGCATCAGGAACGCTTCGCATCCCGCGTACAGCGCGGGCAGATCCTCATTGGGCACGAAGCCCAAACGCCGGACCCACCCTTTTTGCTGGCTGCTCAAGACGGTGGCCTGGATGCGGGCGTCGCGCCAGCCATCTCCTCCGGCGAGTACCAGAAGCGGCAGGTTCGTGCCCCTGCTTCTTCGATCGATGTACGCGCGAATCAATGCAACCAGGTTTTTCCTCGGCTCCAACGTCCCTACAGTTAAAAGGAAGCGCTCGGGCAACTCGTACTTTGCAAGGATGCCCGCAGATTCTGCCCTTTCTACGGCTCGAAAGCGCGGCGAAATCAAAGGGTGGATGACTGCATCCGCCGTTCGTCCATAAACAGTTTCGATATCCGCCGCCGTCGCGGCTGAAATTGCAATTACCCTATCTGCCACCCGGATCGCGCGACGTTGAAACAGCCCCCTGCCCCACCTCACCAAATGCGCTTGTGTGGAAGGCACGAATACGTCTGCGAGGTCATACACCGTCAGTACCGTTGAAATTCCGCGGAGCCTGTACGGGGGAAGGTAGCCGTTGGTACCCCAAAATGCTTGAACCTTGCTCTTCATGAGCATTCGACCCAATTCGATCGAGTGCCAAAGAGGCCCGCGCAACTTTGAGGGTGCCGCTTTCACGATCACGTTGGCCAATGAAGGAAAGACAACCGCGGTGTTCCCATAGAGCGTAAACTCGACGTGCGGATTTTGCTCGCACATAGCCCTTAAAAGGGTTGAAACGTAATTGCCAACCCCTGTGCGAACCGGCCCCAGGGGAGACGCGTCCACACCTACGCGTAGCAATGGCCCACCCATGCGATTGGTCCTTCATTAGTAAGGATCCTCCGGCAGAGCCTGAGGCTTTCGGTTGCTGGCCCCTCAAAGGGAACTGATCGCAACCGGTGAAAGGCAAAACAAGTGTAACAGCGGGAGGCAGACTCTCGGGATTCTCAAAGTTCGACTACCCCCGGCATAGCGTGGGGAACTCCCGTTTGATTAGAGAGTTTGTGAAATTGCCGCGATATATATAGGTCCTCTTGAGCCTGCTTGGAAACATAAAGAGTAACTTCAGCTTATCTTATTTCACCAAGGCGGCGCTGGGGATAGACGTCCTCCATTTGTATCGCGCCATGCCTGGCTCATCATCGATACCATGAGTCGATCGGCACGAGCCCTGGTGCGGCGATCGGGATCTTTGCTCAGCCGTCGTCGCTGAGATTGGAACCAATACCAGACAAGCTCAACGAGCATGGCGAAGAACACGCGCAGCATGTAATGTTTTCGATAATAGAGAAGTTTGCTCCGCATGCTCCAAAGTGTAAGTTGCGCCCCACTTCGCGACAGTTCGAGCGATTTGATCTGGCGCGAAGACTCGCCTCCGATGTGCACGACAGAGATATCCGGCCAATACCAGATCGAATACCCCTTCTGTTTAATGCGCTTGCATAGGTCGACTTCTTCGTAATAAAGGAAAAAGCGCGGGTCAAATGGACCCGCAGCCGCGAGGGTCTCGGCGCGAATAATCGAATACGCGCCCGGAACCCAATCGACGGCAGCTGCTTCCTCTTGGTTTGCCCACGTACGGTCGGGGCGCCCAAAAAGGCGCGATTGTGGAAATCGCGCTGCGAGTCCGGAAAGCACGATCAGGTCATTGAAGACGGTGGGAAACATGCGCGCCGAAGGCTGCCACGAACCGTCGCGCCCGGTCAGCCGCCCGCCGCCAAGTCCAGCGCGCGGGTTAGCGTCCATGTGCGCCACGGAACGCTCAAGAGATCCCTCGGTGAGGAACGCATCAGAATTGAGCAGCACAATATAACGTCCCAGTGCCGACTGGAAGCCAAGGTTGTTCGCCCGACCAAAGCCCAGATTAACCGCGCTCCGGATCAATACAACATCCGAAAACTCCTGCTCAATCATGTCGGGGGATCCATCGGTCGAGGCGTTATCGACGACGATGACCTGGACACTCAGCGAACTTCCCTCGCGAAAGACCAAGTGCAGGCATTCCCGCAGTACGTCGCGTGTATTGAAGGACACAATTACCACGGAAACGTCGAACTGGAACGAGACGGGACTCTGCGTCTGCATATTCTTTCAATTTCTGTCCGCCAGCTGATTGTTGAACACGCGCGCCAGCGAGCATACGTTCTGCGGCAAGTTGTAGACCTGGATCACACGATTGCGGCCTGCAACCCCGAGGCTGCGCCTCAGGAGGGGCTCCTCGAAAAATCGTTGAAGCGCTGCGGCCAACGCTTCGACCGAGGACGCAGGGACAAGCAGCCCGTCGAGGCCATCGCGAATTAGCTCTGGGATACCGGCTATACAGCTGCTCACGCAGGGGACCTCCATGGCCATCGCCTCCATCAAAGCCACCGGCACGCCCTCGGCGAAGCTGGCGAGGGCGAAGACATCTGCGCGATCAAGCAGTTGGCGCGTCTCCTCGTGGCTCTTGGCTCCCTCGAAGACCACTGCGATCCCGCTGCGCACCGCGAATGTCTCCAGGTGTTTACGGTCAGGACCCTCTCCCACCAGACGCACACGAAGCGAATAGCCCTGGGAGACCAACATGTCGCAGGCGCGTAGCAGAATGAGTTGGCCCTTCGACGGGACCAACCGCCCCACGCACAGAATCTCCAAAGCTCCCTCGGGCTCACGCTCTCGCGGTGTCGGAAGGAACACTTGCGGATCGACACCCTGCCGCACCACGTGCATCTTGTCCCAGTGCTCCGGCGCCGCGATCCGCATAAGCTGGCTCCGGCTAAAGTCGCTGATACACAGGATGAACTTCGCGAGCTCGATTTTTTCGCGAAGATAGTACTTCTCCACATCGTAGAATTCGTCCGGTCCATGCACGGTCATCGAATAAGGGAATCCCCACGCCAGAGACGCCAGCATGCCTACCGTGGCCACCGGTCCGCCGAAGTGGATGTGCAGATGGCGATGACCGCGCGAAACCATCCAGTCCCCAAGGATAAGAGCCTCTGCAAAGTAAAAGAGCGCGTACAATATCGCCCCAAGGTCGGATCGGCCCAGCCGCAGAGCGGCCGCCAGGCCGCGTCCAAAAACATGCGGCCGCAGGAGAAGTGTCTTCACCGCAATCCATATTGCCTCTGCGACCCGAGTTGACTTGATGTAAAGCGTCTTCTCTTTCTCCGCCGCTTCATACGCAGGTATCGACGATTGTGAACGGTCGGGATGATTAATGGAGACGACGTCGACCGTGAAGCCCAGCTTTCTCAGTTCCCGCACTTCGTTCAGGAAAAACGTGTGCGAGACACCCGGATAGCGGCTCAGAAGATAGACAAGTCGGCAGGCCTGCGCCACCTCTGGCGTGTTTGCCAGGGAGGCCTCGCTCGCACGCGCGGAATCGATTCGAGGTTCCGCATCTAATGCTGTCGCAGGATACTCGGCTTGCGGCTTTATGTTTTGGGAGCTTGCGTCCATAGGTAACCGGAACTACAGAACGTGACGCTCGGAAACGGCGCTGGGCGAAACGCGGCCGTATTCGAATTCGCGATTGACTCCCGACTTCTCCGCAAGTGAGCGGTAAATCAGGATGACCTGGTCGATCTTTTTCTGCCAATCGAAATGGCGAACGGCCCGTTCGCGCCCCGCGGCACCCATTGATTTCGCTACTTCAGGGGAGTCGATCATCATCTGCATCGCCTCGCCAAATCCCGTAACCAGGGCCAAATAACTCTCAGGCGCTACAAGAACTCCGCAGGATTGGTCCAGATAGTCCGCAGGACCGCCCCAGCGGGTTGCGATTACCGGCTTGCCCATGGCCATGGCTTCCAGCACCACGGCCCCACCGCACTCGTAGAGGCTTGGTAGAACAAGCGCGATTGCTGATCGCATGCGAGCGGCGCATTCCTGTTGCGGCAACCAACCTGAAAAATGGACACGGTCATTCAAACCTAGTTCACTGGTCATCGACTTCCAGGACCCTAACATGGGACCATCGCCAATGACTTCAAGTTCGGCACCAGGGACGTTTTCCAGCGCGCGAAGCACAATGTCCACGGCTTTCCAGTCCACCATGCGTCCGAGAAAGACGAAGCGAGAAGAGGCGCTCTCCTTATTGTCGAGTCCACCCTGCCAAATGCCGACGTCGATCCCGTTCTCCACCAGTTCGATGACCCTGCCGCGAATTCCCGAGGGCAACGCCTGCCTCGTGCGTTCATTGGCCACGAACACAACACTCGCGTGTTTCTTGCCCGGCAGCAGCGCGTTGGCTGTATCCACGAACAATCGGGCGAAGGAAATAGCCGACCGGCTCATCCACGATTCAGTCCGTCGAAAGGCCGGGGGGTATTCCATCCCGCCGTTCAGCGGCCCGATCACGACGGGCACACCCAAGCCAAACATTGCAGACGGAAATCGCGGGGCAACTGGGATCGGCTGGTGAATTACATCGATCCGTTCGTCGCGGATTAGCCGGCGTATCATTGAGCGCTGACAGAATTGCGTGATGAGCTGGTTGAGAAGCCCCAGTGTGGCTTCAGACACCCGTCTCGGCAGATAACTGCTGAGGTGAAAGAGCAGCTTGTGAATCCACAAATCCGGAACAAACAGAATCCGGTCGACGTCCTGCGGAAAAAGCTCCGCCACCTCGCTCCGCGTTCGTGAGTGAACGACGAGCCAGCTCTCGATGCCGCGAGAGCGCAGCAGGCGAAAGTAGTGGACTGGAAGAATGGCCTCGCCGCCGAAGCGTGCCGAGGCGTGTTCGGCGACGACACAGATTCGCATATGGCTCATGCAGGACGGAAGGCCTTGTAATATCCCAGGGCTCGTAGCACTTGCTTGAATGCCCGTTCCCGTTCATAGTGCGTGGGACTCAGTTCGACATAAGGAATGATGCGGCCCGGCAGGCGATGCTCGGCCGTGGCGTCCAACATGCCTGATTCCCGAGCGGCATGCAGCCACCACTTTGCCTCGCCACCTGCGTGAAAGCATTTCAGGTTGACCCATGGCTCCGATTTGAGAATTTGCAGTCCGCTTACGCCTACTTTCGACATCACTCGTTTCGCGATCGAGCGGCGCCAACATCTCCAGTATTCGGGGTCGAGATGCCCCCCTCCTACTCGCATCGCCAAAGCGGCCCAAACAATCGATTCGACATGCGGGAGGCGCGGCAGCGATTCGCCGCCCAGTCTGCCGACCAACCAATCAAGCCATTCCAGATCCGCGGAAGCACGCCAATGTGCGACCCCGATGTCCCCATGGTTTGCGAGGCGGATCCTTGCCTCAATTGCTGTCCGGACTACCTCCGGTGGGAATAGGCAGTGAGACCTCTGCCACATCAGGAGCAGGCCTGCTTTAGGCGTTTCCTCGAACTTGAATCGGTTAGGGAAGTAAAGGTCGGGGTCCAACAGCACCAGCTCCGCACCGGGATCGTTCAGCAGTAGGGGATCGGTGATTTTGCGCCAGCATGGATGGCCACGTCGAAACACGCGCAGATTACTGTGCCGTCTGAAGAGGTCCGCCTCGCGATCGCCCAGGTCTTTCTCGGAGTAAACCTGCCACTGATGTGTCTTCGCATCGAGGGATGCTACCGCCTCGGACAATTCCTGCTTGTCCTCTTGGGAGTCGGTAATGAGATGAACACGAAGCGCTTCGAGCGAGTTGCGAAACAGGCTTTCCAGCGCTCCTCTGGCATAGCCCAGAGAGCGAGGCGAGAGAACCATGAAGACTTGGCGGCGTTGGGTCATTCGGATTCCGAAGGCATTGAATCCCGATTGGGCTGCACACAGAATGTTGGGGCGGCGTCTGGACACGGAAGCAAACGCTGCACGTTTGTGCCTCTAACGGCTCTTACACTCGCGCCAGGACATCTTTCGCTTGACAACCCCCGCGACTGCGGTAGCCAGGCGGAGGCACTCTCGCTCGCCTGGACCAGTGCTACACCCTTGCGGCCGGTTCCTGCAAATCAGTCGACCGAGCTAGAAGCACTCTGTCCGGTTCAGTCTCGTGCAGAGCCACTACCTGTTCAACCCAACCGACCAGGACATATCCACACCCCGATGGTCGCGTCAGCCGCCGACTCCTCGGTGAAAACCTGTCGCCGGGAACAGCTAACTTGAAGGTCGTGCCTTCAGAAGCAGTCATCTCCGGTCATGCGCTAGCCGGCGATGAGTGTTCGCAGAGCGAAACCTATTCCCAGAAGGGACAGGAAGATTCCGGTTGCCTGCAGATCCTGCTTCCATGTAGAAACGCCCTCGCGGCTGGCACCAGTCACCAATACGAAATACATTGGCAAATCCCCGGCAGCGACCGCAACCACCGCACCGATCATCCCAAAGAAATGGAAGGCCAAAGGAATGGCCGTCACCACCCCGAGACAGTAGACTGCATTGCCGATCGCCTGGTACTGTGACTTGCCGAGGGAGAGCAGCGCAGGCATAGTCGTCGCATACAACAGCGTGTGCCACAGCCCAAGTGCCAGAACCGGCACCATCCACGAAGCGGCGTGATATCGCCGATCGTAAACTCTCGTCACCAGAAAGCCGCCTAAGTAAACCATCAGACAGAGCATCGCCGCTCCAGCCAGCAAGGCGCGAAAGCGGTACCACAAGAATGTCCTGCGGAATTCAGCCACCGGGAGGTGTGCCATCTTAGCTATAAACGGGTAACCCACCTTTTGTGTGAACGCATTTATAACGGCTCGTGGAATATCCGAAACCGTATACGCTATGCTGTATATCCCTAGCAGAGTAAACGTGATCAATTTTCCGAGAATCAGCCGATCGGCCTGCGACGCAAAGAAGCCAAAAGCAGTAGACAGAAGAATCCACTTCCCAAAGTGAACGAGGCCATGCACGCTCTCCCGGTCCCAGCGGAAGCAATTCCGGATGCCGGGGATCAGGCGGGGGTAAAAGCTGAGCCAGAGCCGACTTGTGTTGCCTACAATCGCTCCTATGACCAGCGCCCAAACCGACGGATGTACCAGTGCGCAACAGATCATGACCCCTAGCCCCAGAATCTGGCAGGTGATGTCGAGAAGGAACAATCGGCGCACACCCATGTGCCGCGACATCGAAAGCAGGTTGGTGCTGTTGAAGCCAACGACAAGATTGCATATACCCAATGCCGGCAGTAGCGCCATCAGTCGTGGTTCATGGTAAATCTGAGCCATTGGCCAAGTGACTATCAGGACGACCAGGAAAATGCCGAGGCCGCGAAGCACTTGCAAGGTCCAGACAGTATTCAGCAGTATGGGATCGTCTCCACGGGGATTCTGAACCACGCTCGGGCCCAGACCGATATCGGACATCAGGCTGATTCCGGCGATCAGCGTCGAAACCAGCGCCATCAGACCGAAAGACTCCGGCATCAGCAGCCGAGTCAGGATGAGGCTATTGACGACGCGCAGCGCCATCGAACACCCGTAATCCACCACGGTCCAGACGGTGGCTCGGAGTGCCGTCGATTCCAGCGCTTTTCTGACAATCGCATCAGCTTCTGCGTGCTTTTTCGTCACCGTTTCCGGTTCCGAGAGTTCAATCATGGGTAACGCCGGGTTTGTCGACAAACTATTCTCCCAGTACTGGGACACTGTTGAAGATTAACTTGAGGTAGCGTCGTTAGTCCCGGTCAGTTAATCGGAAGAAGAGCCGGTGCTCTGATGGCGAAACGTGCAGGCTTCTCCGTTTCTCTTCTAAATCGCAGTTTGAATAAGGCTTCTTATCTGTCCATGCCTCAGGCGCTGGTCTTACTTCGCAGCGGCGTAGCCTTTTCGGCTGTGGAGCGGCGCTGCTTAGGTGATTGTTCATACCTCCGGAATTCTCTTTTCAATGCGCGATCTGAGCGCCCCAGGCTCATCTTGTTCAGAATCACCGCAACTCCGGCGACTTCTAGCCGCTCGAGAAGTCGAGCCGCGCGTTCCAGTTCCTGCTTGGTCGTCGAACTGGACTTGACCACCAGGACAGTTGCATCGACCCCCCGCGCCAGATACTCGGTGTACGCAGAAATCGGCAGCGGGTCTGCATCGATCAGTACCACATCCCACAGCTCACCTGGGTGATTCACAGCCCCCGTCACTTTTTCAAGAGCTGGTGCTTCTTGTTCCATGCGGTATCCCGTGTGGTTATGAGCCGCCCTGATCGGCGATACCGGGGAGGGGCAAATCTCGTGGGGCTGGGTCTGCCCTTTGAGGACCAATTCGGACTGCACAAGAGCGTCGTTGCGAAGAACTTCTAATTCGCATGATTCCGATTCGGCTATTGTCCTTATTCTCAGATTAAGCCCGCGCAGTTTCTCGCTCAGCTTTCTCACCACGGTGCTCGTTCCGCTGCCATGCGCTGTAGATGTGAAGAGAAAGATTCGCGCTCCGGAGTTGCGGACGGCATGATCGATTCCTGCGGCCAGCCGGAAATAATATTCGTTGGCAAGCTCCTGGCGGAACTCGTCTTCGTCGAGCAGAACGCCCAGCGGATGGAAGCCAACTATCCGCTCGACATCTTGGGCCGTGTAGAGTCTGCTGTCCATCCAATCAATCCCCACAGGAGCGGCGATGGCGCACCCCAGACTGAAGACAACAAGAGCGAACAGATAGAACGGCAATTTGCTCTTCGGGCCCAATGGAGTCAGCGCCACGCTGGACACGTGAATCGATCCGGGCGAGCTGCTTTCCAATACGAGGTCGCGTATACGGTCGCCGATTGCGTCATACGCCTTTTGCAGACTGTCGATCTCCGGCCCGAGCGCCGCAGCTCTCTGAAATTTGGGTGCGGCCGACGTGGCCGTATGTGTATTCTCCCCCAATTCCCGAATGAGATTGAGTTCAACCAAGCGCGTGCGCGTCACATCCTGGAGCAGCTTCCCCTGAAGTTGTTCGGCAGCCTTTCGCCTCAGGTCGTTCACCTGACCGTCGATCGAAGCTACTTCGTTCTTGTCCTTCTGGTAGATGGGATGATCCGGCCGCAGGTCGTTCATCTCTTGAATCAGCGCAGCTCTGCGGCTGTTCAGCCCGGCCTTCACACCGGATAAGCCGGAGTCGGTGGCGATAGCTTCATCAGCGGCTGCGTCCGCTACGGTCGATCCTCCGTTTCCGCTTCCCTGCAGCACTGCATTCAGCTGCGCCTCCGCCGCTTCGCGCTGCATCCGCGCCGTGGCCCACTGTTCGCGTACCGTCTGCGACGTTAAGTCGTAAGGGTTCGTCGAACCCTGTCCAGTCGGAAGAGTGGCTACACCAAGCTGCTCCATTAAATGCGCCTGTTCTTCTAAGCGCTCGTTCATTTCATTCTGCACCCGGTCTTGTTCCAGATGGAGCGTCTTCACGCGATCATCGAGCCCGAAGAATTCCTCGTTCTTCGCTCTCTCCACATAGGTTTCGGTGACCATATTCACAGTGTCGGCAAGGCCGTTCGGCGAGGGTCCACTTAGGCCTATGGACACCTCATAGGTTAGACCGATCCTCGATACTGCGAGCGACTTCTGCAGCGCCTGTACCTCATCGGGCAGCGCTGGGCCGGTCCGGTGCCGCACGGAATACGGGAGCTTCGAAATGGCATCTGCGATGATGTCGTACCGGGTGACCGTCTGAATCTGGTCCTGGATATAAGATTCGTAAGGAAGGTCGACCTCGCTGTCGCCGGACAGCATTTTGGGAAATTTTGGCGCGACATACACCATGCTGTGGGATTCGTAAACCGGTTTGGCCTCCCTCCATAGCGCGTATGCCCCGCAACCAAGAAGTACGAGAAGAACAAACAGAAAAACAAACCAATGGCGTCGAACACTGCCCGCCATGTTGATCTTCGGTTTCAGCCTCTCCGGGGAAAACCCCGGCCGGCGCGAAGGAAACGACGGCAAGCTAATGCGGCTTCCGGAAGTCGAATTATCAAGCGTTGAATTGAGCATGACCCTTCCTTCGAAGTTAGTGAACGGCAACCGCTGCCAAACTGCCCAGCGTCAGGAATGGCGCCACTTGCTGCATGACAAAGCCCGTTTTCGCGATCCCGCTTTTTGGCACATAGATCACGTCCCCGGCATTCAACGAAATCTCCATGCCGCCAGTCGGCTTCAGGAGATCCTTTAAACGAATGTACTGAGTCCTGCCTCCTTTGACGCGATGCACAATCTGGAGTTCAGGGTTGTTGCCGGCGGCATCGCTAACTCCGCCTGCTTCTCCGAGAATAGAGGTGAGAGTCGAGTCGTGTCTCAGTTCAATCTGTCCCGGATGCTGCACTTGCCCCACAACAGTGATCGTCTTGGTTACGGCAGGCACAAAGATCAAGTCGTTGCGAAGCAGGCGAAGGTCCGCCAGTGGGCTACCGGTGACGAGTAACTCCTGCAGGTCGACCCATAACACCAGGTCTCCTCGATAGATCACGCATTGGTCCGGGAGACTGCCGTCGGGACGCGTTTCAATCCCGCCTCTGGAAAGCACTTCCAGCAGGGTCGGCGTCTGATCGAAACTGATGGATCCCGGATTCTTCACATTTCCGAGCAGGGTAACATGATTCGAGCCGTACCTCACCACCTCAACTGTCGCAGTGATATTGGTGGTGTAGTAGGCCAACAGAGCGGCTGCAATCTTCTGCGCGGCTGCTTCACGGGTCAGGTTGGTTACAACCATAGGCCCCACCACTGGCAGCGTGATGCGGCCGTCCGGCCCAATCGTGCTCTTGGTCGCCAACTCGGGTCGACCAGGGTACTCGATGGAAATCTCATCCCCGGCGCCCAGGGTGTATTCTTCGTTCGCCGCAGGTTCAAACATGCGCAACGTTGCGACGGGGCTCAGTTTCAAGGATGGATCTGTCGGGTTATCCGGTGTGGACTCCCGCGCTTCCTGTACGGTCCGTGCCGGATCTGCTGCCGCCTGCGGGTTCGCTTGGGGCCAGGCTTCGGCCGGCAGTTGGCAGACCATTCCAATCGCAACCACAACGGAAACGCAGATTGTGAAAGCCTGGCGGGTATTTGAAAGAATCACAGAAAGCTCCTCATCCCTTGCACAAGCCAGCCGCTCGGACTGTCGATATTGTGTTCGACCCGAGCCGGTCTGATAGATATCTAAAAGCCTAACAATTTGGATCACCTGGCGGATCATCGACCGTCCGCCGGGGATTGACGCTCTGTGCGCACCCAAGCTGCGCTTGCCCGAGACGTGCGCCATATCTCCGGTAGAATCCAAAGTTTCCACAGAACGTAAGTCGGAGCAGCCGATAAGGCTTTCATTGTTTCCCAAATCCCGGGACCTTTGAGAGACGCAACAGTTACGTGAAAGGCCAGTACGGCAAATGCCGAGAGTGCGTATATCCTAGCCCATGGAATAGGCAGGCACGCCGCTATCAGGAGAAGAATTACCTCTGAGGCGATCGGTAGCGCCAGTAGGTCGAGGAGCGGCTCAATTTGTCTCACCCTTCCACGGAGTACGTCCGAAATCAGTCCCGGAGCCCACCTTCTCATCATGCGCAAGCGCCCACCTTCCCAGCGAGCGCGTTGAGATTGTGCACCCTTGGCCGTGACCGGCATTTCACCGCGAACCGCGACCTTCTCGATGAACTCTACACGGATATCCGCTTTAACCAGGGCCAAGTGATATTCCAGATCCTCAACCACGGAATGAGCGCCGTATGGAATCCGTGTTAGCACGTCCCGGTGAAGGGCGAAGCCGTTGCCCAAAATGCCTGCAGACAGGCCCAGACGGGCACGGCCGTGTGGACGAATTGTATTGATCCCGTAGAATGCGAGCGTCATCAACCTTGTGCGCCGATTGCCCTGAGAGTTATAGACTTCATACCGGCATTGCAGGGCGCGCGCGCCCCTCCTGAGCCTCCGCCGCACTTCTGCTATCAGTCCGGCATCCACTACAGAATCCGCATCGATCACGAGCACCGCCTGCGAAGGCCCGGCCAAAATCGAAGTAAACCCATAACTCAGCGCACTGCCCTTTCCTCTTTGGCAAGGATCATCCAGCACCAGCACCCTTGCTCCAGCTTCCACGGCTTCCGCTGCCGTCGCGTCAATACAGTTATGCGCGACGACGACAACCTCCGTCCCGCGGTCGGCGGAGAATCTCAAAGCTCGAACGCATCTTCCGATCAGAGCCTCTTCATTGTGAGCCGGAACCAGAACGGTGAGCGATGGCAGTTCGAACCCCGCCGCCCGATACCGTACTCGCGTCTCTGGCAATAGCGCCGCGCTAGTAAGAACAAGGAGTTCCACGAGCAGCGGCAACGTCGCCAGCACAAGAACGATCCCAATGACGACGAACAATTCGGATAGAAGCATTAAGTCCGGCTCCAGACTACTCGATGGTAACGAACTGCAGTTTCACGAAACGACTGTCCTGGACTCATTCTCGCGGGCCTCGGCAGATGTTCCCTGATACCGCGTCGATGTGCTTTGCTTTGCAGTGCTCACTTGCCGTGATCTCAGGTGGAATCGGCGGAAAGCAGTTCCTGCCCAAGCGCTTTCTGTTCCTGACTGTCAGACGACATGATTGAAATCGGCTCAACAGTCATTCTTTGCTGCAGCAGCAATCGAACCTGACGGTACACTTCAGGCATTTCGCGAGTGTGTATCGGAACCAACTGTCCTCCGACACGGAAAAATGCAAATTCCTCCCCCAGGATCGGAACCGGCGCAAGTTCCGGCTCGATGCGCCGCAATGCTTCCGCAACATGAGGGGCCATGCGGAAGGAGGGCCCCAATCGCGCAGCGCGAACTACCCGGAGTAGAAACGGTTGCGGGCCGGCCAGCCACAGTTCTCGTTTCCAGCAGCGCGCAGCACTCAGCAGGTGAATCAGCGTGCCCAGCGCGTCCGCTCCAATGTAAGCTGTGTCGCTCAGATCGAGCACCACGTGAGAGCCAGCAACAAAATCACTGCGCACGTCGGCTTCGAACCGCGGTAATAGCGCGCCGGTGAAACTGCCTTTGATGCGAAGAACCTTGGCTGGGCCAACTGTCTCTTTGATGATCTGCACATGCGAGCCCTGTCTTGCCTGGATTACGATGGCCGCCAATTGCACCGGCAAATATCGCAGAAGCCCCGCCGCATTGTTGAAATAGCGAATTGCAAGCCGGGACGGCTCTTGAATCGTCCGGTAGAGCCATTCCATGCCACAACTTTGCATCCATAAAGGGGCGCGGCGGATTCTGCCGCTGAGGAAATCAAACGAACCGCCAACTCCGATGCAGACAGGCACCTTCAGCCGGTGGCGATGCATCGCAAGCCATTTCTCCTGCTTGGGATTTCCAAAGGCAACCAGAAGGATGTCCGGCTGCGCCTGTTCGATGCGAGCCAGGATGTCCTCGTGATCCATTTCCTCAAGCGGTTGAAACCTCGGGCAATGGCGACCGGCGATGCATACGCTCGGATAGTTCTTCTGCATCCAAGCGACCGTTCCGGCCGAGCTCTCTTCACTTGCTCCCAACAAGAAGATCCGATATCCGCGCTGGGCCGACAGTTCCGCCAGACGCGGCACGAGATCGGCTCCGGCCACGCGTTCCTTCAGCCTCACGCCCAATAGACGCGACGCCCATACAAGTGGCATGCCATCCGCCAGGACAATATCGCAGCGGTTAAGCGCCTCCCGAAGTTCTTCGTCTCTGACGGATCTAATCACGAAATCTACATTGGCTGTAGCGATCTGGTGAAAGCCGCCCTCTGCAATCTGGGCCTCCAAGGTGTCCAAGACTTGATCCATCGTCAGGTTGTCTATGGCTACACCTAAGATTGCTACACGGCGGTCTCTTGATTCCAGCATAGTGGTCGGTCCTCGCTTTTTCCGTGAGGCGCATGCAGTCTGCAATACGGTAAAAAGTGATGTGGCAGCAAAACGGATGGAGATGAGAATGGTTGGCAGCAGAAACTTTTGGTGCCTTCAGTTAATCTGCATCGGAACGATCATGAATGGCTTCCACGTCGTTGATGTCAACTGAATCAACGCCACGGAAACATTCGCTCTTGCAGCAGATGATTCGATGCTCTTGGGGCCTGCAGGAATGGGTTGACTAACTTAAATTCTGTCCGCATAGCCCCCTTCATCCAGCTCCAGTTCCCCGCAACACTGCAGGGACAGTTTGTAGGAGAATCTTGAAATCAAGCCACAAGGACCACGTATCGATGTATTGCATATCGAGTTCCATCCATTTTTCAAAGGGAACGGAATTCCGCCCGTGAATCTGCCACAGGCATGTGATACCAGGCTTTACGCTGAATCGGCGCCGCTGCCAGTCCTTATCAAAAAGCTGGTAGTCACGAAACGACATCGCCCTCGGTCCGACAAGGCTCATGTTCCCCTTCAGCACATTAAAGAGCTGCGGCAATTCGTCGATGCTCGAGTTGCGCAAGACTCTCCCTACCGAGGTGACTCGTGGATCTTTCTTCATCTTGAATACTGGCCCGGTCATTTCATTCATAGAGAGAAGTTGCTCCTGCAACTGCTCAGCATTTGCAACCATCGTTCGGAACTTGAACATCGTGAATTTCCGTTTGTTTAGCCCCATCCTGATCTGGCGGAAGAAGACGGGTCCAGGAGACGTTAGCTTGACAAGGACAGCAACCACGAGGAATAGAGGAGAAAGGATAACAAGCAATGCGCCAGAAACCAGAAAATCCAGCGTCCGTTTTGTGATCGCCTGGATTGCGTCGTCTGGACCGGCGGCGGAAAGGACGCGTGAGTTCTCCTCCAGGTCTAGAACACGATAATTAGGGGTGCGCAACTTGAAAACCTGGGCGTCGAATCTTATGACGATTCCATGCTGCTCGCACAATGCAACCAATTCGGCCGCGTGTTCATAGTACGACCGCAGCGGCAAATAGATGGCCGCCTCGTCAATGACGTTCGTTCGGAGAAAGTTGGAAAGGCCTGCAAAGGTGCAACACCGAGTCTGGCCGGTAGATTCGAATTCCTTTGTTCCGGCCCAATCATCATCCACAAAACCGACCACATGATATCCAAGCTCTGGACGATCGGCGATCTGGCGAACAAACTCGATCGCCCGGTCGTTGGTTCCCACGATGAGAATATGGCGGGTGTTTCTTCCTCTGCTCCGCAATGCAAGAAGCAGCCAACGAGCTGTAACCCGACCACCCGCCATCATAAGGGTGCTCAACAGCCAAAACAATACGACAAATCTTGTGCTTACAACTTGCAGTTGAAAAAATGCGGACATCGCAAGTAGCACAATTGCTGCAAGCATCGTAGCTTTGCACACTTCCACAAACTGCGTGTGTTGTTTCGTTAACCTCTTGGAGACATACAGTCTGCAAAATATGAACACGCTGTGCCATACGAAGAGAAGAAACGCGAATAATAGACAGTTTCCGAGCTTGATTCTCATCGCCACAAAACTGGAAAGCGTCATCTCCTTTGGAGAGGAGAACACAATCAGAGCAACAAGGATTGACGCTGCGAGGGCACAGAGATCAAAAAGCTTGGCTAGGTACTGGATAAATCGTCTTCTATTCGAAGGCATAGCACATTCCTAGTAAATGAAGAGCGTCGAGACACTTGTTCGTGCTGGAATGGTGAATCGGGGTGAGATGCCGGTCAAATCGGAAGTTGGCCTGAAGCTCGGCCAGACACTATTTCAGCTATCAAAGCTTCGGTGTACTAGTAAGTTTTGTCGAAGATCAGAAACGTGACCTCTTGAGGTGGAATTAGAACCCCAAATCCCGGTTTCGGGAGCGCAATCGCGACGATTTGTGCGCTAATTCAGGCAGGTGATGAAGCGAAGACAGGGTAGGATCGTTGTTGCGAGAAATCCCGAATGGGCTCGACATCGTATTCTGAGACGTTAACCGCGATTGATCGCTGAATTATCTCTACAGAAACTACCACCCTGGATCGGGCACCGCAGCGAATGAACGAACCCTCAACTCCCGCCAGAGCTCCCCTAACGATCCGAACTCTGTCGCCGGCCTTCAGATAAGGACACGGAAAGCATTTGGCGGCAGGCGACAGTAACGCGCGAACGTTTTGAATCTCGTCTTCTGGAATCGCCGAAGGACCGTTCTGATTACCGACAAAGTTGACGACTCCGGGAACTTTTCGGACACGGAGTTCAAGACCTGACGTCGCCATGATTCGAACAAAAAGGTAGCCGGGAAAAATCGGTACCGTGACCATCTTCTTTCGATCACTCCATTGCCGCTCCTGGCTGATCAATGGGAGAAAATGAGAAACGCCAAGTGCTTCGAGCATTGTGGCAGCGGCTTTTTCCTGCCGCGACCGTGTCCTCACCGCATACCATTGCGCACAATCTGGAGCAATCCAGTTCCTGTATTCCATCTCCACACTCCTCGTCTAGGGACACGATTTCGATGCTGCTGACGTCACGGGACGGACATAGCTTCGCCCTTTCAGTCCCAGGACTGCTTTTCGAACTCCGAGGCAATGATGGTCATTTAGCTCAATTGATGACGTGGCTCGTGAGCTGATCGTCATTGAACATACCGTGTACTCCAAAATAAGCTGATCCCGGCTGTTCCCACACTCGCGTCACTTTTCCGATACACTCGATCCGAATCTCCTCGGTGGAATGATCCGGCGAAGGAATCAAAACCTCAATTCGAACATCGGCTCCGACTGGCGGGCATCTGCTGCTGAGAATTAACGCACCATCCAGCGCAATGTCGCTCGTGAAGCCGCCCTCCGTATGTTCTCTACCGTCCTCCCAATGGAAAATGACAGGCAGGCGCAGTCGGTATCTCACCGCAGCCCTGCGTTCTGAGGGAGGACCCTTGGTCATAGAAGTGATGTCAGATTATGGTCAATCCGATCGCGCCGCAAGGTGCCGAACGTTGGAAAACTCTCGTGAGACGATCGGGCAATTGCATGAGTTTTCATTCTCTGCGGATTATCCAACGAGTACCGAAAACGCCCTTGGCCTGAGAAGATCGTCTCGGTCTGATATAGAGAAGGTCGTTTGATTTTCCACAGGGGTCAACTTGCGCAATCCCAAAATTGCTGTACATTGATGACACGCAGGCAACTCCAAATCATTGGGTGAGTGCCTTCCCCTCCACTTCTTCGAACAACAGGAAATGACCTGTGTGTTCGACTGGACTTCGTTAGCCTTGGACAGTTCTGGGCCAATCATCGCGATCAGATAGTCGTGTGTCTGAGGTCATGTTCACTCTAAAAACATGGAGGTCCAATCCTTGCATATGCCTTCGTCGCATTCTCAAAATGTCTCTTTTCGGTCTCGCGAGGGGAGTAGTTGGGTAGTCCCAAATCCGCGCAAACACGAGAGCGTTTTGCAGACTATCGAGAATCCTGGACAGATGCTCAGGGTCTTGATCGTTGACCGGGATTCGATGGGTAGTGATCTGTTGGCAACGGCGCTAACCAGTGATAGGAATTTTCATGCGTCCGGGATTCGGCCAGATAATCTTCTGGATTGTCTGGCAGACGGAAAAACCCACGTGGTTGTCATCGGGGCCGATCTTGATCTCGATTCTAAGAATGGTTTCGACTTGGCTCATACAGTGCGAAACGCTCACCCGTCCATACCCATTGTTATTCTTCTCAGCAAACCGACTCTCGATTCAGTCATAAACGCTTTTCGTTCTGGAGCACGAGGCATCTTTTCCCGACAGCATCCAGTGGCCGAATTTGTCACCTGCGTTGAGCATGTGCGGAAGGGCCTTGTTTGGGCAGGCGCACAAGAGACGACCCTCCTTTTGGAGGCGTTCAGCTCCCTTTCCACTCCCGATTTATCGATGACGGATGAGTCGTCGCCGTTGACGCATCGTGAATTGCAAGTAGTCAAGTGTGCCGCAAGAGGTAAGACGAACAAGGCGATTGCGAAGGAATTAGGACTTAGCGAGCATACTGTGAAGAACTACCTATTTCGGGCTTTTGAGAAGTTGGGCGTTTCCAATCGAGTAGAACTGCTGTTTTATTTGACCCAGAGAGGTCAGACTTTCCGCCAAGACACGGCCGAATTTCCAGAGCCCAATCTACTAGCAAACTGATGTGATATCGAAATTAGACGAGCAGCGATATCCCTGCGCGATCCTGTGCAAGCACCTCCCTGTGGAGAGGGTCGCTTATGGTAACCACATGAAGTTATCAAAAGCCAAGATGCCGAGTGCCTTCCATGTTATTGCAGGGTAGCCCGCATGTGTTATTGCAGACTTGTGCGCATCTGTTAGTTTCGGACAAGAAGAACTGAACGGAGCCAAGAAATCACTGATTTTAAAACAGTTTCATTTCTTATGTCCTATTTTTTGCTAATAATGGCAATTAACAGAAATCTATCGCATTGATAAACGCGGGACCCCCGCTCGCACGACGGCCAGGCCATTCTGACGAAGAAGTCGGTGACCTGCAGATACTGAAGGCGTAATCGAACAACCTGCTCCTCCTTGAGAGGGTCTTGTGATCGATTCACCGGGGGCAAATGAAATCTATTTCACAACAATCGCCGCGCAGCGACGACCTTCAGGGCCAAGGGGCCTCCGGTCGCGTCGGGAGCCTGGAAAACAAGAGAAAGAAATCCGAAACGGATGTTGCACCGGAATTTCGCGTCCTGATCGTCGACCGCGATTCGATGAGCAGCCATCTGCTCGCGACCGCACTCTGCCAAGTAAGAAATATTCGGGCATCCGCAGTGCAGTCTACCGATCTCCTTCGACATTTGGATGTTGAGCGTGCGGATATGGTCATCATTGGCGCCGAGGTCAACCAAAGGTCCCCAAATGAGTTCGACCTTGCGCAAGCCGTGAGTCGCGCACATCCCAGCGTCCTGATCGTAATGCTCTTGAACCATTCGACGCGTGATTCCGTCCTGAATGCTTTCCGAAGCGGAGCTCGCGGGGTTTTCCCGCGACAGCGGCCCATCGCCGATCTCCTCGATTGCGTCGAGCGCGTTCGCAATGGATATATTTGGGCGGCCGAGCAAGAGACGACCCTTCTGCTCGACGCGATTCGATCATTTCCAATACAGAATCTTTCGCCGTCAACCGAGTCGTTGCCGCTGACCTACCGCGAAAAGCAGATGGTACAGGCTGCGGCCCGCGGCAAGACGAACAAGGTGATAGCCGGCGAATTGGGGCTGAGCGAACACACAGTAAAGAATTACCTCTTTCACGCATTCGAAAAGTTGGGGGTCTCCAGTCGTACCGAATTGTTGTTTTATTTGACGCTGCGAGGGCAAACTTTTGGCTCGACCCGGCCGGCGGAACGGAAAGCGGGTCCGAAGGATAAAAAGCCTTCCACTTAAAAAGCGCGATGCGTATCCGCGGCGCGGGGGGCGGCGTCATCGAGCCCTTCACTTTGCGGCTGAAAGCGGCTCGACGACCCCGAAGAATGTCGACCGGCCTTCGCGTGATCAGACACGTGGGCAGTGCGGACTGAATCCGGGTGATCTTCTCTGGCGAAACGACGCACCGCACTTACTGGAATGAGGATCTTTCCTTCAACACGCCTGGAGGGAAGGCGACCCGTCGTGATGAGGTAGTCAATCGAACGAATGCTTAAGCTGAGTGCTTCGTCGTCGTCACGCCGGGAGTATCCGGGGATTTTGGACGAGTTCGGAGTATGTATGGTTGACACACAATAGGAACTGGGATACGTTTTCCTCATTCGGGGACATGCCGCCGCTCGGCGGACCGGTAGCTGAGATTGTTTTTGTATGCACACACTGACTTCAGGATGAGGTGCATGACTGGTGGCTACCAAAACTCGGATCCACGACCTTGAATTGGTCATTGCGCTTTCTGAGGAGCGCACCCTGTCCCAGGCTGCAAAGCGTGTGGGCATGTCGCAACCGGCGATAAGCAAGCGCCTGCACGTAATCGAACGGCGCCTGCAGCTGAAGCTTTTTCAGGTCAACCATCGCGGCGCGGATATTACCGAGTCGGGACGCTTCTTCGCCGAGTATGCGCAACAGAGCGTGAATCTCTTCCATAGGGGCATTCACGAAGCTCGGCAGGCCCGGCATGCGCACCTGAATAGGCTGCGGGTCGGGACCTCACCATTTCAACCGGCGCACCTAGTCGAAATGCTCCGCACGTTGGAGTTACGTCTTTATCGCAATCTTTCAATCGAGGTCGAGTCCGCATTTTCCTGCGACCTGCTCAGAAAGCTCGAACACCATGAGATCGACGTGGCGTTGCTGACATCTCCTCCATCGAAGC
>Ga0181535_10001555_pt1 | contig 29819 bp, 23 predicted proteins | sample PEATcosm2014_Bin_44_FD_119774 | JGI IMG/M metagenome (GOLD analysis project Ga0181535, IMG submission 119774) | Peatland microbial communities from MTU Mesocosm Facility, Houghton, MI, USA - PEATcosm2014_Bin17_30_metaG | ecosystem: Environmental > Terrestrial > Soil > Wetlands > Peat | place... | reverse complement strand
CGACCAATACGTATCGCATCAGGACGGACAGGTTGGATACCAATCTGGATACACTGAACATGTTTGACGCGACGGCGAACACGGCCACGAATTTTACCGTGGCGGTCTCCGGCGCAAACACGCCGGGAGCGGGTTATTACATCGGCGGGTTGGATACTTCCCTGCCATTCGTGGGCACGAGCCGGAATTTCAATGGGGATGTCGCGGAGCTGATTTGTTATCAGGGTTATTTGAACGAGACGGACCGTCTGGCGGTGACGGGTTATCTTTTGCAAAAATATTTCCAGGTCGGGGGAAATGGCAATCTGACCTACCAGTGGCAGTACCGCGGCACAAATATTGCCGGAGCCACCAATTCCTCATTGACGCTGACCAATGTGCAGTTGACCAATTTTGGATTTTATTCTGTCATTGTCAGCAACGGGGTCGCTTTCACCGTCAGCTCCAATGCCTTCCTGACGGTCGATGGCGCCCCGGTGATTCTTTCTCAACCTTGTGACCGGGCGGTTCTGGCTGGGGAAGGCGCGAGCTTCGGGGTGACGGTTGCGGGGTATCCCCGGCCGGCGTATCAGTGGCAGGTCAATGGCTTGAATATAGCGGGCGGCACGAATGCAATTCTGGCCATTGCCAGCGTCGCGCCTACGGATGGCGGAAATTATAACGTCGTTGTCAGCAACAGCATGGGAACCGCCACCAGTTCCAGCGCGGTGTTGGCGGTTGATTATCTGGTTGCGACAGGAGAAGGACAGGCGCAGCAGATCGCCACCAGCAATTTGACCGTTCCTTCCACCGTCCAGCCGCAAAACTCGTTTGCCGTCAGTTCCGTGGATTCCGTCAGCTTGCAGGGAGGTCTGGTGCAATGGACCAACGGTGTGATCGGCTACATTCCGCCTGCGGGATTCACGGGCGAGGACATGTTTGATTACGTGCTGACTCCGGGGGCGGGTTCCAACATCACCGGGACAATTTCCGTTTTGGTGGACGCATGCCGGGTGACGAGTGGATGCGTGAATGGCGGGAAAGCGACCCTGCAATTCGTCGGTCTTCCCGAAGTGACATACACAATTGAGGTTTCCAGCGATTTGAAAACCTGGGTTCCCATTGGCAGCGTGGCCACCGGTACGGATGGCCGTTTCGAATTTCAAGATCCCAACGCTGGTCTTTTCACCACCCGTTTCTATCGCACCTCGCTGCCGTAGAACGTTCCCCTGCCCCACCGCCGGGTCGCAATGCCCAAAAGCAATGGGTTGCCAGAATGGCGCGCGCAAGGTAGATTTCGATGCGCGCCAAGTGGGGCGAAATGCATGATTCATACGATTTTAAGTTCAATTTACGTCGCCTTTGGGGTGGTCCTTTTGTTTGGCGCGGCCATTTTTGTTCATGAGTTCGGGCATTTCTGGGTGGCTCGTCGCCGCGGCTTGAAAGTGGAGGAGTTTTCGATTGGATTCGGCCCCAAGATTTTCTCGTGGACCCGGGACGGAATTCAATATTCCGTGCGCTGGATTCCGGCCGGCGGTTTTGTGAAATTGCCGCAGATGGTCACTTCATCGGCGGTGGAGGGGGCCAATGCCGCGGAGGTTGTCCCTCCGGCGCCGCCTTTCTCAAAAATATTGGTGGCAGCGGCGGGGCCGGCCATGAATGTGGTCTTCGCTTTTTTTGTCGCAGGCGTCATTTACTGTGTTGGACTTCCCGTTCCGGTGAATCCTTCCGTCATCGGCTATGTTGATCCTGCGTCGGCGGAAAGCCGGCTGGGGATTCATCACGGGGATCGCATTATTGCCGTGGATGGCAAGCCGGTTAAGTCTTGGGAGGAAGTCATTGACAGCACCATGCTGGCCTTGACCAACACCCTGCCGGTCACGATTCGTCACGAAGGCGAAGGCGGTCTCGCCGGCAAGACGGACACCTATATGCTGCGGGCGGATACGAACAACGCCTTCGCTATTAAAGCCTTTAATCTGGACCCAATGGACCATTTGCTGGTCAAGGAAGTCAAACACGGCCAACCGGCGGAAGCAGCCAAAATCCAGGTCAACGACGAGGTGGTTAATTTTGCCGGAGTTCCCATCAGCAGCCAGCAGCAGTTCATTAATTTGATTCAAAAGCGGGGAGGAAAGCCGACCGAGATTGTGGTGAAACGCGGCGGCCTGCCATTGACCCTCAACGTCACGCCAACCTTCGACGCTGCGGAGAAGAAAAGCCACGTCGGCCTGATGTTCTCCCTCGGCAAGGACGTTTACGTCATAGAGCATCCGACGCCTTGGGCGCAAGTGCAGGAGGTATTGGACCAGATGTCCCGGACGATCTCGGCCTTGGCTCATTCCCACGAGAGCGGGGTCAAGGCGAGCGACTTGAGCGGGCCGGTGGGGATTATCGGCATACTGGCCGTGCAATGGAATACCGACTATCGCCTGGCCTTGCATTTTCTGGTGTTGCTCAACATCAATCTGGCCATCCTGAACATGCTCCCGGTCCCGGTATTGGACGGCGGCCACATTCTGATGTCTGTGATTGAGCGGGTACGCCGCCGACCGCTCAGCGCGCGTCTCGTCGAATACACCACAACGGCATTTGCGATCGCTCTGATCTCATTCATGGCTTACGTCACCTGGTTTGACATCACATTACGCTTTCCTCTTTTCCGGATGATGTTCAACCGGGAAACACAGATCGAGCAGCCCGAAAAACCGGTCGCCCAGCCGGCGCCGGCCACAAAACCCTCACCGTAATCAATGCGCTTTTGTCATTCTCCCTACGTTTATTCGCGCCGTCCAACCCGTGAAGTGGTGGTCGGCGACCCGGCCCGAGGCGGTGTCATCATCGGCGGCAATCATGCCGTGGTCAAACAGTCCATGCTGACCTGCGACACGATGGATACGGCGCTATGTGTCAAACAATCACTAGAATTGGCGGCGGCGGGCTGCCAGATCATCCGCATCACCGCCCCCACAGTCAAGGATGCCGCCAACCTGAAGAACATCGTCGCCGCATTGCGCGCGCAAGGTTGTCTGGCCCCCATTGTGGCCGACATTCATTTCAAGCCCGACGCGGCCATGGAAGCGGCCAAATGGGTTGAAATGGTGCGGGTCAACCCGGGCAATTACGCGGACAAAAAGAAATTTGCCGCGCACGAATACAGCGACCATGAATACGAGGCCGAGCTGGTTCGCATCGAGGAGCAGTTTGCGCCGCTGGTCAAATTATGCAAGGAACTGGGCCGCGCCCTGCGCATCGGCACCAACCACGGTTCGCTGAGCGACCGGATCATGAACCGTTACGGGGATACGCCGCTCGGCATGGTGGAGAGCGCGCTGGAATTCGCCCGCATCGCCCGCCAGAACGATTTTCACAATTTCAAATTCTCGATGAAGGCGAGCAATCCGAAGGTGATGATCGAATGTTACCGCCTGCTGGCGGCCCGCCTGGACGAGCTTGGGCCGGACTGGAATTATCCCATTCACCTGGGCGTGACCGAAGCCGGAGAAGGAGAAGACGGGCGGATCAAGAGCGCGATCGGCATCGGTTCGTTGCTGTGCGACGGGCTGGGCGACACCATCCGGGTTTCGCTGACCGAGGATTCGCCCAACGAAATTGCCGTTTGCACGGATTTGCTGGCGCAAATTCCATCGATGGTCACGGCAACGGCCCCCATTCCATCCCGTTCAGACTGGCCGTTCGATCCCTTTGCCTTCGAGCGGCGGGCCACGCCGGAAATTGCCCTGGGCGAATCCGGCAAATGCGGCGGCGCCCAAACCGTGCGAGTCGTCGTGACCCGCGCCACATGGGACAAGGTCGCGCCGCGAATCCGTCCGCGCGACGACGTCCGGCCGGAAGCGGTCTATGAAGATTTGAACATCCTGGAAGTCGATCCGGCCAAGGATTTTCAGGTAAATTGCGAAACGCAATTAATCACGGTCAAGGACGGCGTGGCGTTGCCGGCCATCGCCGCCTTTCGTCTTTTGTGCGCCAAATTGAAGGCGCAAGGGCGGAACAATCCCATCCTCCTGAAAGACTGCATTCATTTTGATGCCGTCCCGCTGGAACCGAAAATCGCCCTCCTGCGGGCGGCGTTGGTGATCGGGTCGTTGCTGGCCGACGGCATAGGCGACGCGATTCTTGTTCGCGGGGAAGCGGGCGGCGGACAGAGCTTGCGGCTGGCTTACAATATTTTACAGGCGGCCGGATGCCGCAGTTTCAAGACGGATTATGTCGCCTGCCCTTCTTGCGGGCGGACACTTTTCAATCTGCAAACCGTCACGGCGCGCATCAAGCAACGCACCCGGCATTTAAAGGGAGTCAAGATCGCCATCATGGGTTGCATCGTCAACGGTCCCGGCGAAATGGCGGATGCGGATTTCGGGTATGTCGGAGGCGCGCCCAACAAGATCAATCTTTACGTTGGCAAGACCCCGGTGAAATTCAACATCCCGGAAGCGGAAGCCGTTGACCGGCTCGTCGATTTGATCCGCGAGCACCACAAATGGGTCGAGCCGGAACAACCCTGATTCCTTGCAAGCACAAAAGTATCGCAATCGGTCACTAAATGAGAAGTATTCCCGGGGCTGTGGGACTATTGGTGTTTAGTGGCCCAATACGATTTTGCAATGTGTTTGAAGTCGAAATCGCCAGGATCGCTCAAAGAAAGGCGTAACGCCTTCACGCTAATTTGGTTGTCAGCGGTCATCGCGACCCTGACAATCCTGGCCGGAACGGCCGGGGCGCAACTCAGCAAAGCCACGCAAATTCTGCTCAACCGGGGCGTGGAGTTGCAGTCCATGGTGGAGTATGACGACATCTTTAGTTTGTCCACCTATTCCAACGCCAATTACACCTCGGTCAACTGGCTGGGCACGAGCTATCAGCCGCTGATCGGTCCGGCACCGGGCTTTCCCTGGGGACGCTGGGTGTCGGACCCGGCAGATATGCCGCCGGTGGACCAGGAAACAGCCGAGGGATTCAGCGCCGAAACGCCTTGCATGAGCCAGCTCATCGACTTGGAATTGGGCGATGAGCTGAACTTGAACGACGGCGCCACGTTCACCAACGAAGTCAACTGGTTCAACACGTTCCAACCTGATTTCACGAACACCATTCTTTACATCAACAATTATGCCGGCCAGGCGAGCGATGCCACGCTCGTCGGCATGATTACGCAGGGTCATTGCGACATGATCTGCTTTGACAATTACCCGTTCCAGTCTCAATACGACACAAATTACGAGGACGACATCGGCGCGCCGAACACATGGCCGTTCACCAGTTGGTTTAACGAATTGCGGCGGTACCGGCAGGACGCCATGAACTGCGGCGTTCCTTTTGCGACCTACATGCAGATTTTTAACTCGGTGGAAAGCTACGACACGACGGTCTATCGCAATCCGTCCGAATCGGAGATGCGCTTCAACAATTTTGCGGCGCTGGCCTTCAATGCCAAAATGCTGATCGGGTTCGAATACAATGCCGGGGCGGCGGCGCTATTCAACATCCTGCCCAACGGTTACAGCGGGGACACCTATACCAACGCCCTCTACGGATATCAGGCGGACATCAACCATCGCGCCACCATTTTGGGCCGGTCATTGGCTTGTTTGCAGCCGGTTTATGACCTGCACAACCCCGGCGATGCGAATCCCCCACCCGGACCGGCCAGCGCCTACACGACTTTCCCCGACAGCACCACCACCAGCATTTGCATTCTCAAGGGCAACCCCGGCACCTCCAGCAACACGGCCTCGCCGGTTGGGTTTCAAGACAGCGTTGCCGCGTCCAAGTCCTATAGCTGGTGGGAATTCAAAGCGAACGACCCCTATTTGAACGGTTGGACGGTAACGAACCCCGGCACCAACAACGGCGGCGTGGCAGGTCAGGTGATCATTTCATGGTTCAAACCGCTGGGGACGAATCTGGAAGGGCCGGGCTACACCAACGAAGTTTATATCATGGTGGTCAACGCGCTGACGGCCAACACCGGCACAGCCGCCTCCTGCCAGCAGGTGATCAAACTCAATTTTGAAACCGGCACCAACGCCATAACCGCAGTCAACATGCTCGACTTGGAAGCCGGGATGGTGACCACGAACTCCATGCCCGTCATCAGCGGCAGCGGCGCCAGCACGAAGCGACAACTCATCCTCACCTTGAACGGGGGCGATGCGGCTTTGTTCAAATTTGCGGACGGCGCGCCGTTCATCGGCCATGTGCCGCCCGGGCCGGCGCAATTATCCGCGCGGATGCAGGGCGGATTGCCCGCCATCACCATTCAAGGCACGCCTCTGGCGCGTTATCAATTGCAGTCCGCGCCCGCGCCGGCAGGGGCCGACTGGGCAACGGTTGGCACCGTTCTTTTGACAAACTCATCAGCCGTCCTGGTGGACACCTACGCCACCAACTCCGCCGCCGCCTTTTACCGGGCGGTCGGCCTTCCCTAAACAGCGGTTTCCATTCCAGTCAAATATTAGCCGTTTTAACTTTTATCATTATCCTTATTCAATACTATTGAATAATTTATTTATTTTATTGATTTTTTTATTAATATTATTGATATTTCGTTTGTGAAACGTTTACCAACGTCCTGTCCGAGCTGCGGCGGCGCTCTCGCGGTCAGGCGGCTTTGTTGCGATAAATGTGAGACCGAAGTCGAGGGGCTGTATGCGCTGCCTCCGCTGGCTGGTCTGGGGCCGGAGGACCAGGAGTTCATTCTGGAATTCATCAAGGCCAGCGGGAGTTTGAAAGACATGGCCAAGCTCCTCAACGTCAGTTACCCCACCGTTCGCAACCGGCTTGACGAAATCATCGGGAGGCTGACACGCAACGAAACGAAATCGAAGGAAAAATCATGAATACACAAAACAAATCAATCACACTGCTGTTCAATCCCTCTTTTTATATCGCGGGCTTCAAGGCGCTGGGGCTGGGCTTGGCCGCAATTTTACTAGCCGGCCTGATCGGGTCATGGGGCCATGTTCATTTTGATGGGGTGCTGGACACGCACGTCGGGGCAACGGCTGCGCTCTGGTTTTTTTTGGCGGAAGGAATCATGGACTGGCTGTGTCTGAGCGTCGTGCTGTGGGTTTGCGGAAAAATCATTTCCCAAAGCGCTTTTCGCGCGGTTGATCTGTTCGGCACGCAGGCTTTGGCCAGGTGGCCCACCCTGTTTATAAGCCTGATCACGCTCCCGCAGGCCTTTCGGGGATTCGCCAATGAATTGATTGAACAGTTAAAGCAGGGAAAATTCCAGTTCAACACGGTTGATGCCATCATCTTCTTTTGCATCGTCATCGCGATAATTCCGTTCACCTGCTGGATGGTGGCGTTGATGTATAAATCGTTCAGCGTTTCGTGCAATGTGAAGGGCGGAAAAGCCATCGGAACGTTCGTTGCGGGCCTCGTTGTCGCTGAAATTTTGTCCAAATTGTGCCTGATCCTGGTCCTGCATCACATGCCTGCTCATGTGATGATGCCGGCCAGGCCGGTCTCCACGCCTGTCGCCGCCGCCGGCGTCCAAGTTGCTCCGTCTGAATCATCCGCTGAATCATCCGCTGAAGCAGCCGGTGATATTACCGGGGCCGGAGCGCATTTTGTTGACTTGTTGGTCAAAGAGGATTTCGCCGGGGCGGTTGCGCAGTTTGATACGACCATGAAAAGCGCCATGCCAGAACAAAAGTTGCGGGAAGTCTGGCAGACCCTCCAGCAACAAGCCGGCCCGTTTCAAAAGCAAATCGGGATGCGCGTGGAAGAAGTGCAGGGATATAAAGTTGTGTTCGTGACCTGCCAGTTCAAGCAGGCCGTTCTGGACATGAAAGTGGTTTTCGATTCCAAAAAACAAGTCGCGGGCCTTTTCTATGTGCCCAGCCAAAAAAGATGATCGCGACGGTTGGGGCGGAGAAAAAATCTTGAACGGCGGGCTGCACTGGCGGCATCATGAACGCGTTGATATGAGATATAATATTTCACGCCGCGCTGCCACGCTCACACCGTCGCTCACACTGGCCATTGACGCCAAGGCCAAGGAAATGAAGGCGGCCGGCATTGATGTGGTCGGTTTTGGAGCGGGCGAGCCGGATTTTGCCACGCCCGCACACATCACCCAAGCCGCCATCGAAGCGTTGCAGGCCGGTTTTACGAAATATACCCCCAGCAGCGGCATCCCGGAATTGCGCCAGGCCGCAGCCGATAAATTCAAGCGCGACAACGGCCTGACTTACAAACGGTCGCAAATCATCATTTCCTGCGGGGGCAAACATGCGTGCTGCAACGTGGTTCTGGCCACATGCAATCCGGGAGACGAGGTGCTGATCCCGGCGCCGTATTGGTTGAGCTACCCGGAAATGGCGCGATTGGCCGAGGCTGTGCCCGTCATCCTGCCCACCAGTGACAAGACGCAATTCAAGGTCACGCCGGACCAGGTCCGCGCCGCCATCACCCCGCGCACCCGTCTTTTCATTCTCAATTCGCCCAGCAATCCCACCGGTACGCTTTACACCCCCGAAGAAATCAAGGCGCTGGGCGATGTCTGCGTGGAGAAAAACGTGCTGATCATGAGCGACGAAATATATGAGAAGCTCGTCTATGACGGAGCCTGTCATACCAGCGTCGCCAGTTTTTCGCAGGAGCATTACGATCACACCATCGTCGTCCACGGGCTGGCCAAGGCGTATGCCATGACCGGCTGGCGCATCGGTTTGACCGCCGCGCCCGAACCCATCGCCAAGGCCATCGACGCCATCCAAAGTCACAGCACGAGCAATCCGACCTCGTTCGCCCAAAAAGGCGCGGTGGCGGCATTGAACGGGCCGCAGGATCACCTGGCCGGATGGTTGAAAGAATACGCCCGCCGCCGGTCTTATGCCTGGGAAAAACTGAATAGCATCCCGGGCATTTCCTGCGTCAACGCCAAGGGCGCATTTTACCTTTTCCCGAACATTTCCAAACTGGGTCTGGGTTCGATTGATTTTTGCGCAAAGTTGCTCGACCAGCAAAAAGTGGCGGCCGTGCCGGGAGTCGCTTTCGGGGCCGACGATTACATGCGCATCAGTTACGCGACCAGCATGGCGAACATCGAAAAGGGACTCGACCGGATCGAGAAGTTTGTCAAATCCCTGTAAAGCCGGCAGGGCTTGCGAAGACGCCCGCCTATTTGCCCCGTAAAATATCCGCCAGGACGGAGGGGTCGATGTTGCCGCCGCTGAGAATGACGCCCGCCCGGCCGGAAGACCGGATGACGCCGCTGAGCAAAGCCGCCACGCCCAGCACGCCCGACGGTTCGACCACCAGTTTGGTTCGCATCAACAACCAGCGTGTCGCCTCCTTGATGGCCTCCTCGGAAACGGTTTTCATTTCGTCCACATGCTCCAAAATCAGCGGGAAGGTCAGCGAACCCAGGCAAGTGGTGCGGGTGCCGTCGGCAATGGTCGCCGAATTTTTGACCGATTGCAGCGTTTTGGTGCGAAACGAGCGGGTGGCGTCGTCGGCCAAATCCGGCTCAATCCCGATGACACGGCAATGCGGGCAGAGATGTTTGGCCGCGACGGCCGAGCCGCTCAACAGTCCGCCGCCGCCGCAAGGAACAAGCAACAAGTCGAGGGATTTCAACTCATCAAACATTTCCATCGCCACCGTCCCCTGCCCTGCGATCACGTCCAGATGATTGAACGGCGGAATAAGCACACAACCCCGTTCCTTCTGCAATGCGGCGCAAACCTCCTCGCGGCTGGTATGTTCCGGTTGGAACAGAACCACCTCGGCCTGGTAACCTTCGCAAGCCGCGCGTTTCGACACCGACACATTTTTCGGCATGATGACGGTGGCATGGATGCCGAGCAACTGGCAAACCAGCGCGACCGCCTGGCCGTGATTGCCCGATGAAAATGTGATGACCCCTTTTTGTTTATCCTTGTCATCCAGTTTGGAAATGGCGTTGAACGCGCCGCGAAATTTGAAGGCGCCAACCCGCTGCAAATTTTCGCATTTTAGAAAAACCTCCGCGCCGGTCAGGGCGTTGAGCGTGCGGGAAGTCACGATGGGCGTGACGTGGGCCTGCCCGCTCAACCGCTGGCGGGCGAGCTTGATCTGATCGAACAACCCCGAATTCATGGTTATTTTTTCAGAACCACGGCCCCCGCCGCCGGCCGGGAGACAAAGGAAGTCGCTTCGATCCCCGTCTTCTTCTGGTAAGCATCCCCGATGGTTTTCAGGATTGAATCGACGGCATCCGCCTTGACCAGCGTGACGGTGCATCCGCCAAATCCCCCGCCCGTCATGCGACTGCCATAGACGCCTCCCGGCACGCCAATGGAGCGCGCGATTTCCACCACGGCATCCAATTCCGGGCAGCTCACCTCGTAATCATCCCGCAAAGAAACATGGCTGGCGTACATCAATTGTCCGACCGCCGTCCAATCCGAAGCCCGGATTTTGCGGGCCGCCTGCGTGGTGCGCGCAATTTCGCCAATCACATGCCGCGCCCGGCGGCAGACCACGTCATCCATCCGCTTTGCGGCATCATCCAGCGCGTTGGCGGATGCGTCACGCAACGACGAAACGCCCAGAAACTTCGCGGCCGCTTCGCATTGCGCGCGCCGTTTTGCATATTCACCGCTGCCCAACTCGTGTTTGACATTGGTATTTGTCACCAGCAACGCCACGGCAGGATCATTCATCGGCACCAATTCAGTCTGGCGCGACCGGCAATCCAGCAAGAGCAAATGGTTTTTCTTGCCCATCACGGAAATAAATTGATCCATTATGCCGCAAGGCACACCGGCGTATTGATGTTCGGCGCGCTGGCAAAGCAACGCTTTCTCCACCGGATCAAGCGTTTGCCCGGTGATGATTTCAAGCAGAGTGGCCATGGCCACTTCCAATGCCGCACTGCTGGACAATCCTCCCCCCATCGGCACGGTGGATTGGATCAGGGCATCAAACCCGTCGAAGTGAACGCCCCGTTCCCAAAAACCCGCCATCACACCGACCGGATAATTCGCCCAACTGCCTTTGGCCAGCGGTTGCAGTGGCTTGCTCAAATCAACGACCACCGGCTGTCCCTTGCTTTCCGCGGAACACAGCCGGACGCGGGACGATCCCGGCACGGACGGAGCGGCGGCAATGACGGTGTAACGCTCAATGGCCATCGGCAGCACGAAACCGTCGTTGTAATCGGTGTGTTCACCAATGATATTGACCCGCCCCGGGGCGGCCGCAATCCAACGCAGCGCGTGGCCATAGGTGGCGGCAAATTGGGCGGCGGCGGACTGACCAAGCTCGGTTAATGTCATATTAAACCTATTTGGCAGGGCCGGATTGCTGTTTTTCCCGGATCATGCCGCGCCAGGCGAGGGCCAGCATGATGGCGCCGAAAACAAGCAAGACCACCCCCCATATGAGGTTGATGTTAATATCCAGGGAGCGCTTGTACAAGGCGGCATCCGACCAAGTCATCGCGCCATAACCAGTCAACAGCACGCCGATGAGGGAGAACATGAGGCCGATCGGCCATCGAATATCAAGACCCATAAATTTCTGTTCCTTTCTTTAGAAGAAAATAATATTGAGAATAACACAGCAAACCAGCAACGCCACACCCAACACCGCCGGCTTGAGGTACCAGGCCTGGCCTTCGTCCCTGAGCTTGGGGGTAAGCGAATAAACCAGCCCCTTGAGTTCCTCGTCGGTCTTGGTCCGCCGGGTGGCCAGCGAAATTCCCAGCGTCAGCGCCAGACAGGCCCCGAAAGCGAAACTGGCCAGCCAGAAATTTTGGGCCATGTCGCTCGGGAACCTCAGGCATTGCGGAACGTCGGCGAGATTCTTGCCCATACAGAGCCAGAGGTAGCCGCCCTTGATTCCCAGCACGTTTCCAGTGGTGGTGGTCAGCGCGTGGAAAAGAGCCGAAGTGGCCGTGCCGCCCAGCAACCCCAGAAACGCCCCGGTTGCGGTCGTCCGTTTCCAGAACATGCCGAGCAGGAACGTGGCAAAAAGCGGCGCGTTCACAAAGCCAAACACAAGCTGGATGATATCCATGGCGTTGGACCATCTGCTCACCAAGTAGGCGCAAATAATACTCAAGCCGATGCCGACAACCGTGATGGCCCGCCCCATCCATGCATAATGCGCGTCAGTTTTGTTTGGCGCGAGGTAGGCTTGGTAAAGATCGTAAGTCCAAATGGTGTTAAAAGCAGTCACGTTGCCCGCCATCCCGGACATGAAAGAGGCCAGCAGACCGGTCAAAGCCAGCCCCAGCAGACCAGTGGGACAGTAGCGCTTGACCAGCGACAGGATAACCCCGTCATAATCCGTCTCGCCGACGGCGTCCTGGATTCGGGTTTCGAGCACGCTGTCGGACAGCGCGCCATTTTTATCATCTGCGACGATGGCCTCGATTTTTTCCGGATTCAGCTTGTAAGTCTTGGCGTCATCCGCACCCAGGGCATTGTTGACAGCTTGAAAGGCGGCCTCCCCTTGCAAGCCGGAAGCGGAAGCCTGTTTGACTGCCGGAAGCGCTTTTTGGTAGATCGCGGCGTCGAGCGGTTTGGGCGGGAGGCGATAGCCGTCCTTGTGCGTGACAGCCAGGGCGGCGGCAATCATGCCCGGCAGGATGACCAACGCGGGAAAGATCATTTTGGGAACAGCGGCGATCAGAGGCGTGCGACGGGCGGCGCCCATGTTTTTGGCGGCCATGGCGCGCTGCACCACGAGGAAGTTCGTGCACCAGTAGCCAAACGAAAGAACGAAGCCCAATCCGAAAACCATGGCGAACAAATCCACTCCCATGGGATTGGTAGCCGTCCCGCCCAGAAGCGGTTTCCAGGCGCTCGTCCAAGAATCGGCGGGAAAAACCTTCCCCGCCTTGTCAATCATGCCCGCAGCCGCCGGATTCGCCGCCACCCCGGCCAATTTGACCTTGAGCACATCCCAGCCGCCCACATCCTTAAGCCCGAGATAAACAACAGGCGCAAAGCCGAGAACGATCATGAAAAACTGGAGCACCTCGGTATAAATGGCGGAGGTCAGCCCGCCTTTGAGCACATAGAGCAGCACGACAGCCGAGCAAATCCACAGGCTGGCATCATAATTCCAACCCAAAAGCTGATGCAGCAGCTTGGCCAGGGCATTCATGGAAATACCCGAAGCGAAGAGCGTCATCACCGCAAAAGAAACCGAGTTCAGAGCGCGGACACGCTCGTCAAAGCGCATCTTGAGGTATTCCGGCACCGAACGGGCCTTGGACCCGTAATAAAACGGCATCATGAAAACAGCCAGAAAAACCATCGCCGGGATGGCGCCCACCCAGTAAAAATGGGATGTGGCAATGCCGTACTTCGCGCCGCTCGCGGCCATGCCGACCAACTCCAGAGCCCCCAAGTTGGCGGAAATGAAGGCCAACCCCGTGACCCAAGCTGGAATGGACCGCCCGGAAGTAAGAAAGTCCGAGGAAGTCTTTATGTAGCGAGTCAGGGCAAAGCCAATGCCGATGACAAAGCCGACATAAATGAGGAGGACGGCGTAATCGAGTGTTCCTAATTGCGTATGCATAATGCTCGCCAGTATCAGATACAGAATTTCCCGCGCTGGCAATATTCTTTTTAAATGATATTTTTTTGTTGACGCGCATGTCCTAAATGTGTATTTTCATGGCTTGAAAGTATGCCGATTTCGGGATTTATGCCCGGCGTTGTTCGAGTTCAATGGGTTGGGAATTTGTCGGAAGGTATTCAACTCAGGCTGGATTTGCCGGAGCAAACCAGAGGCACGTTGTTTTTGAGCGTTTAAGCGGCGTGGTCAATTAACCGATACCGTTATGATGGAAGCAGAAGGGTTCTGTATTTCCAGCGCGGTAAGTATGCTTGCTCCCATGCTGAAAAAAATGAGATAAAATGCAACTTCTGGAAGGTAAACATCTTACATTAAGACTGATACGGCTGATACAGCCTAATGCATGGCTGAATCAGGATCCGGGTTTTTCGTTTGTCTTGGTAAAGGGCGGTCATGGGCAGTATATTTCCGCTTCAACCGCACAGGCTTTGTTGCCGGGCGATGTTCTTGTCCTCAGCTCCACAGAAACAGGCAAGATTGTGGTTGCGAGCGGTGAAATGGTTTTCTGGTGCTTTTCAGCGTGCTTTGAGAATTTCTCGCCCCTTTTCTCCATTGGTGAAATATGCTTGTTACAGAACACGATAGAGAGCTTTAAAGGCCCCAAGTTCCACCCGGCCGCCAGTACGCTGGCACAGGAATGTCACCGTCTGGTCGCGTCAGCGCCGCCGCCAGGCAACATCGAACACCGAAGCCAAGTCCTCCGGATCGCCGCCGCTGTACTGTCCGCCGAATTCAATAATGCGCGCAGCAAACGGGCTGGGTTTGTCCGGTTGGAAGACCATATAATGCAGGTTCTTGAGGGATTATCAGCGGCGGAACTTTTAAACCTGTCGATTGGGGATATGGCGGGAAAGTTCAACTGCAGCCGCCGCCATCTTAATCGACTGTTTCATCAACATTTTGGATGTTCGGCCGCTTCCCTGAAAATGGAGATGCGCCTTCTGAACGCGCTGACGTTGCTGCGCGATCCGGACATGAAGATCATTCATGTGGCCGAGCAATGCGGATTCAACCAATTGGGACTGTTTAACACCTGTTTCAAGAAGCGCTTTGGCGATACGCCAGGGCAATGGCGAAAGTCGGCCCTGAATGGAGAGAACTCCGTTGCCAGCTCGGATATAGGCAATCCGACCTGTCCCATGCGCAGCCACGGCTTGTGCCCATGGAAGGCAGAACCGGACCGCTATACGGCCATAACGCAAAAGACCTCACCATGTTCAAAGTTGACCCGGCCAAACGGCCCCGCCGATCCAAAGTTCCGGGCGATTATCATGAAGAACATGCAGGCGAGGGATGCAAAACCGGTCGGCAAGGCCGAGCCTGAAACCAAGTTGCATGATCGTCCCTAGACCCATGAAATCATCATTTTTGTTACTGACCGCCCCGATGCTGCTGGTCGCCGGACTGGCTCCCGCCCAGGATGCGTTGCGCAGTTCCATGGCGGGCGACGCGGCGGCCGAGGCCCAGCGCAAACAGATGGCGAATCAATCCTACACCTTCAAGGTGGACGATTTCAAGGTGTTGGTCACGCCTTCGATGGAGATGGATTACAACGACAATATAAACCTGGCAAAGACGGGCGTGCAATCGGATTACATATTACGACCGCTGTTGCAATTGGTAGGGAGTTATCCCATATCGCAACAATGTCTGCTCAGTTTTTCCATTGGAGCGGGCTATGACGAATATCTGCAACACAGTCAATATAGCGACTACCGGCTGGATTCCGGTTCCTTGCTCTCACTGGACATGCGGGTCAAGGATTTTCTGTTTAATTTTCATGACAGTTTCTCATTTACCCAGGATCCCGGCACACAGCCCACCCTGGCTAACACGGCGCAATACGCGACTTTCATGAATACGGCGGGCCTGACCACCACCTGGGATTTGGAGGATGTTGTGTTGACTCTAGGCTACAACCACCAGAATACTTTTTCGTCAACGAAACAATTCAGCTACGATAATTCCTCTTCAGAACAGTTGCTGTCCCGCGCCGGGCTCAAATTCACCCCCGACCTGACTGCGGGCGTTGAGGGCACCGCCTCTTTCATGACCTACGACCAGGCTGTCCTGAACAACAATCAGAATTACAGCGCCGGCCTTTACGCCGATTGGAGCCCCGGTCCCGGTTTTCATGTGCAACCCCGGGCTGGCTATACCATCTATCAATTCGAACAGACCAGCCAATCCGGCCTCCCCTCCGTTTTCTACTTTAACGGATATCCGACAACCGTCGGGCAACCCATTCGAACCGCAAACGTGAACTCTTGGTACGCTGATTTGACCTTGTCACACCAAATCAGCAAGGCCATCACCTACGCCTTCAGCGCCGGTCACGAGGTTCTTCCCGGAATCGGATCCGATCTCGGTGAAGACTATTACATTCGTCCGAGCGTAACTTGGGCGATTATCAAAGACCTGACCCTTGCGGCATCCTTTTCCTACGAATACGGGAACCAGGGAATGGGAAACATAACGGGGAATCTTGTGGAAACGTATGATTGGTATGAAAGCGGATTGACGCTCAGATATCCGATCATGAAGAAGCTTATTGCAGGCTTGAATTATCGCTTGACCCTCCGCTCCTCCGACATCTCCGCCATGGCATACACGCAAAACCTGGTGGGATTGACCCTTACCTACCAACTGCAATGAACCTGATTTCACCCATCACACAATTTTTTCCCAGACCGGTTCGTGCGACGTTTTTTTTCGGATGCGTCTTGGTCTTCCTGTGGTTGAATGCCGCCGCGCAGGCTGCGGAACCGCCCCACGCCATCACACCAAGCAATGCGGCGGCAACCAGCTCAAACACAAATTCCAAGGCGCAAACCAACGCCACGCCCACTTCAACCACCAACACGGCAACCGCATCCACCAACCTGTCCAAAGCCGGCGCGACCAACTCCGCTTCCGCTCTGGACGACACACACAAGCTGGCAATTGGCGACCGTCTGAGTTTTCGGATTGTGGAAGACGAGGGAGATTCCAAGCAGCTTTATGTCACTGACTCGGGAGATGTTGAAGTGCCGTATATTGGACGCGTTGCCGCGGAGAACAAGACGTGCCGGCAGTTGGGGGCGGAAATCAAAACCGCATTGGAGAAGGACTATTACTACCAAGCCACCGTAATCATCGCGGTTGATGTGATGACGAAAAGCCACGGCAGGGTCTATCTGGTGGGGGCGGTGCGAACGCCGGGCCCGGTGGAACTCCCGAGCGACGAGACTCTGACCCTGAGCAAGGCGATCCTTCGCGCGGGGGCATTCACGGATTATGCCGACCGGCGTCATGTGAAAGTAACGCGAAAAGGCGCCACGGACAAGGATGACAAAAAGACATTCATCGTGGACGTGGGAAAGATATTTGACAAAGGCAAGATCGAGACGGATTTGCCCCTGGAAACCGGCGATCTCATCTTTGTTCCAGACCGGCTGATCCGTTTTTGATGAAACTATGAAAGTATTTTTGCCGTGAAATCATTACCTCCAACGCCTTCAGGCCAGGACTATTCAACTCCGGGTCCGATGGATGGTTACGGAGCGCCGCCGGCCTCGTCCCAAGGCTTGCGCCGATTCGTCGTGTTTATCAGGAGGTATTGGTGGATTCCGCTCATCACCCTGCTGCTTGCCAGCGGAGCGGCGATTGCCTTCATTATGTGGACGCCCCCGGTTTTTGCTTCCTCCGCCACCATGTGGGAAACGGAGAAGCTTCATTTGTCGGAAGGCGCCCTTTTCACGGATGATTCACAGACTTACATCGGCACTCAGATGGAATTGCTAAAAAGCGGTCGGCTGTGGCAGTTGGCCATAGATCGTCTGAAGGCCGCTGGCACCAACTCCGTCCCGCTTGGCAAAGACGGTTTGCCACTGGCAGTCTCCCTCAATTTTAGGGAGGCCCCCAAGAGCGCGGTCTTTTCGATCACGGCCAGCAGCGCTGACCCGGCCTTTAGCCGGAACTTTCTCGACGCCCTCATGAGCGAATACCTTGAATACAAAAAAACTGTTCGCAAATTGGTTTCAGGCGACACCGCCGCTTCCATCTCGGCGCAGGTTGAGGCTCGGGAAGGGGAATTGAAGGCCGCCCATGACGCGCTCACGTCGTTTCAGCGCACAAACAATCTGGCCATTTTGCAGGAGGAGGGAACCATGGCGGGAGGTTACCTCGAAAAATTGCAAATTCAGATCTCCGATCTGCAACTGGAATCCCAACTGCTGCAGGCAACTGCGGTGGAACAAAAGGCATCCGTGCGCGGAAATAGCTCCGGCGGCCAGAACCCGGCTGACTTCATGAAAAATTTAGGTTCGACCGGCTTGCCAGCCGCTGGCAATGAACAGTTGACGCCCTATCAGGAATTGCAGCTCCTCAATATCCAACGGGAGAAACTGAGCAAATACTTGCGGCCCAAACATCCCAAAATCGTCGCTCTGGATGAGCAAATCGCCCGCAGCGAGAAGCTTCTCGACCTGTTCCGCAATCAAAACCACGATCAACTGGTTGCCTCCCAGGAGGCTATCAAAATGAAGATGGACAGCGTCCTGGCCTCCATCAAAGATTGGGAAGCCAAGGTGACGGATGCCAACGCCCGCATTGCCGAAGCCGAGAGTCTTAAGCTGAGTGTGACTCGCGCCCAAAGCCTGTACGACCGGCTGGCGAACCTGCTGCAAAGCGTGGATATCACCCGGAACACAGACCTCGAAACCCTGTCTATCCTGCAACCAGCGTCACCCGCAAGACGTAGCTATGAACAAGTTCTCCAAGCTGTGGCCATGGCCATCCTCGGCGGATTGGGTCTCGGCTTGGGAATTATTTTTCTGATCCAGATGCGCGACGACCGTTTCACGTCCGTCATTGATGTGAATTCAACCTTGGGAGATGCCATTGTCGGGCTGCTGCCGGAAGTGCCCCGGGAAAAAGGCAAGGAACCCATGCGTTTGCTGGAGCTGGATGACCCGCGTCACGCTTACGCTGAATCCTATCGCAGTCTTCGTTCGGCCCTGCTCTTTCTGCCAACCGAAGGCGAGCGGCCCAAAGTCCTCCTGATCACCAGCGCGATGCCCAACGAGGGAAAATCCACCGTTGCCGCCAATCTGGCTCGCACCCTGGTCCTTTCCGGCTCCCGCGTCCTGCTGGTGGATGGCGACCTTCGCAAGGGCCACCTGCATCATTTGCTGCACATGCAAAGCGAGCCGGGACTGACGGAACTGCTGCACCACACCTGCGACGCGGACAAAATCATGCAGCGGGATTCATTGTCGAACTTTGCGTTTATTCCCTGCGGAACCCGCTCCGGCAACCCGGGCGATCTTTTCCTGGGGTCCGGGCTTGATGAAATTTTGGCGAAATGGCGCCGGGAATTTGATTTCGTGATAATTGACAGCAGCCCGGTCTTCGCCGCGGACGACGCCAGTTGTCTGGCGCCGAAGGTGGACGGCACGCTGTTCGTCGTGCGCCGGGGCCATTCCAGCGCCCGCGCGGTCAGCGAAGCGCTCGACCTCCTGGCTCAGCGGCAAGCCAGGGTGCTTGGCGTGGTTTTCAACGGAGTTGATGCCACGTCCCGCAACTATCACTATTATAAGTACGCGGACTACAATCCCTCCGCCAAGACAGCGTGATGAGAGCGTATCAGAATCGTCATTCTGAAAGTTTTTGCGGTGTAAGAGCTGGGTGGATTTGAAAAAAGAGCGAGGACCTTCGCTCTAAAATCCCCCGACAGATCATGATGGAAGCAAAGAGTTGGCTATCAGTAGATCGCACGCCAAAGCAAACAGGCCCTGCGAATCGACCGGCACGGAGTGTGTTCAAGGAAAAAACAGAAAGCCAGGGAACGGTGGACGGTAGGCAGTGAACCGGTAAACGGCAGAATCCGATGAAAAAGTCATGAGCAAATTTGCGCAGAGCTTCCGGGATATGGAAGTCTATCAGGAGTCATTTTTGCTTCAGCAGGAGATTTTCAAAATGTCCAAACAGTTGCCGGCAGATGAACGCTTTTCGCTGACCGACCAGATTCGGCGCAGTTCGAGATCCATTGGCGCAAACATTGCCGAATCGTGGGCCAAGCGACGTTATCCGGCCCATTTTCTGAGCAAGTTGACGGACGCTGACGGCGAATTGCAGGAAACACTTCATTGGATTCGTTCGGCTGTCGCATGTTCCTATTTGAGTGAAGCCGAGGCGGAAAAGCTCACTGAAAAGGCATCCATGGTGGGTCGCCTTCTTGGCTCAACGATCAACAATTACGAATCCTTCTGCTTGCGTTAACCGGCGCACCGTCCACCGACGCACTGTCCACCGTCCACCGTTATGTCCTGTCTTCGTCGTCTCTGTTTTTACCTGGCAATAGGTTGCCTCCTGCTCCTGGGCGCTTATGCCTTCCGCGCTCCCCTGCTCACTGATGCGGCCCAAGCATGGGCGGTCAATGACCCGACCGCAAAGGCCGATGCCATCGTGATTCTGGGAGGGAAACCCGAACTTCGACCATTTGAAGCCGCGCGGCTTTACCATGAAGGCGTCGCCCCTAGAATTTTATACATGGACGTCAAGCTCAACCGAGCTGGGGAACAAGGTTTGACGCTTTCAGAGAGGGAACTCACACGACGAGTGCTCCTTAGCAACAATGTTCCAGGGTCAGCAATGGTGGCCGTCGGCAATGGCGTGGCAACCACCTACGACGAATCGCGAGCCGTGCGATCTTGGCTTGCGACCAATAGTGCAAAATCTATTTTGATTGTCACCGACCTTACACATACCCGCCGCGCCTGTTGGATTTTCAGAAAAGAATTAAAAAGAACCGATGTGCAAGTTTACATCCACGCCATCGTTCCAAGGGAATATGCTGCCACCAATTGGTGGCAGCACGAAGAAGGGTTGATCGCCTTTGAGACTGAGTTTGTCAAATACGCTTTTTACCGGTTCAATTACTGATTTGGAAAATGAGAGAGATGGAAATAAATTTCAGCCTTCGACTTGAATGTTGGCGCAGAAAATGCTATTCTACGCTGATATGATTGTTTTTCGATTTCGAACCGGAGTCAGGGCGCTCGTTCGTGTTTCCTTGATCGCGCTCGCGTTGTCCGTTTTTGGGACAGCATCCGCCCAGACCAACATCACTCCTGCGCAGTATTTGGCCAGCCAGCCAAAGCCAAAGTTTGCCCCGGGTAACCACCTGCCGCACTTGACCCGATGGGGGTGGTGCCTTTCATCCAATGCATGCATTGAGTTAGCAAACAATTGGGATTTTGCACTCCCGCTAAGCAATTATGCCACCCCAGGCGAGGCTTCGAGCGTAACAACACCAGGAACATTCGATTACGGAATGGCTCAACTGGTCAATAGTAATCCCGCAAAATATAAGCTATCGGTAATGATAGACAGAACTTTCCCACAGCCTGTGCCAGGCGGATTCTGGTGTACTAATTCGGCTGGTCTATTCGTTGATTACTATTCTAATACTTGGGCATCCAATGTCTGTATAAATGGAAACTGGGTGTGCAGCACAAATACCAATTCGGGTTCTTGGTTGAGTTATTCTCCGTGGGTCAGCCCTGAAAGTCCAGACTCTTACTGGATAACCGCTTCAGCTTATTGGGTGAATTCCTTGAATATGATCCAATCCAACGTTCCAATTACAACTATTCTTAATGGTGGAGAGTACGGATTACAGGTATCAGGTTGGGGGATGAACGCATGGCAGCAAGACGCCAGAGTACAAAAACAGTCTGTAATGACCAATCCTTTTTCTATAAATGGCAGCATTTACAATGTCAACACAAACGGAATGTCGTGGCCAAGATATGTTTCCGGCCGTAAGGCACATGAGCTTGGTTTTCTTACTTCCGCCATTCAACAGTCATTTCCCAATCGAGAACTTTATATTTTCTACAAGAACGACAACGAACAAAACAGAGGGTATAATCCTTCGGACTTGCATTGGATGGACTCATTTGATGGTTGGGGTTGGTGGTCTGATTTTATGGCTACAAACACAGATTTACCCAGTTTTGAGGCCTACTATGCGGCAGATGGCATGTGGACCAACACGGCCAACGCTGATTTGCTAACTCAACACCTGAATGCAGTGGGGTACAATATCCACCTTGGATATAAAACAAATTACACTTGGGTTTCGGGCGGTTGGGGCGTGGACAATCAGCCGGACACGAATTATCCAGCAAGTTTTTCAGACACGCCGCATTACACGGGGTTCCTAAAATGTCTTTATACGGCGGGCATGAACGGAGCCATCGCAGGTTATTTTTCTTACCCAGTGGGCGGGTTTGATGTTGCCTTTCCAAGCAACTCGCCACCCAGTTGGTTGCAGCAAATTATTAGTTTATCGCAAGTTCACGCGTTGTTTTCCCAACTGGAGACTTTCACAGATAATAGCGATCTTATTTCCGGTCCGCAACATCATGCGCTGTCATACGATCAACCGGCTTATGAGTTTACAAATACGATGGCAGATGCGACGGCGCGAGTTCTGGCGCGCCAACTTCGCAGCAGCAATCAGTGGCTGATTACCGCCTGGGCGGCGGCTGGTGCGGATCGAACCGTGACTGTGACCATTCCAACTCTTGGTTCAGTTTCAGTTTTAGCCCGTGCTTGTGGTTCTGTATATCAAGCAACTACAACCAATCTGACGTTGATAGACAAGAATGGTCTTTTGCCCACCATAACAATAGGACTCGCCTCGCCCCCGGGTTTGCATACGGTTCCTGGTGGTACGAATTAGGAAAACCTGAAATAGATTAAGGATTTTTACTTTCTGTATTTTTATTTTACTTTTACGTTTTGAGCTTTGACTGTTATCCTCTGATCTCATTTTTCTGCGGTATGCTGGATATCATGTTGGGAGTGTTTTCGCACCCCAACTTTAACTAAGTTCTGGGAAGGTGGCATAAATTCGCATAGTTGACGCCACGTCAAATCTGTAAGTATGAAACCCATCGCACCATCCTTATTGGTCCTTAGTGGAGAGAAAAGAAAAATGGCCAATAGGGTCCTTATCTGGGGTGCCTCTGGTCATGCCAAGGTTGTCCTTGAGATTCTACATCTGTCGCGACAACACGAAATCGCAGGCTTAATAGATGACGTTCACCCAGAGCGGCGAGGCGAGGTGTTCTCCAATTCTCCTGTTCTGGGAGGAGCGGAAGAATTGGAGAATGCGCTGAAGAACGGCGTCACGATGATAATTATCGCATTCGGTAACAATGCTGCCCGCATGGCTGCCGCCTCTCTTGCGGAGACCAAAGGATTCCAATTAGTGCGGGCCATTCATCCTAGCTCCATCATTGCTGCAGACGTTTCGATTGGATATGGAACCGTCGTTGCCGCGGGTGCTGTAATCAATCCCGCAACAACAATTGGCAAGAATGTAATCGTGAATACTTTGGCGGGGATAGATCACGATTGTGTGGTGCAGGACGGCGCGCATGTGGGACCAGGATCTCGCATTGCAGGCGGAGTAACGATTGGTCGCGGTTCTTGGATTGGCATCGGCGCGACGGTTATCGACGGGAGACAGATTGGGCAGAACAGTATAGTCGGAGCTGGTGCGGTGGTTGTCAAAGACATCCCAGATGGGGTGGTTGCCGTTGGCGTACCAGCCAAAGTCATTAGAAAAATCGTTTAACAACAGATAAAAAGATATGAGCAGAAATCTCGCGATTTTAGGAGGGAAGCCAGCTTTCTCGGAAACCCTCCATGTCGGACGACCGAACATCGGCAACGTCGATAGATTCCTCGAGCGAACGAGGAACATGCTGGAACGCCGTTGGTTTACCAACGACGGCCCCTTTGTAAGGGAGTTCGAGCAACGCATCGCCGACATGGTTGGGGTCAAACACTGCGTAGCTATGTGCAATGCCACAATCGCGCTTGAAATCGCCATTCGCGCCCTGGAGTTAAAAGGGGAAGTGATAGTGCCGTCTTATACATTTATTGCGACCGCTCACTCCCTGCAGTGGCAAGAGATTACACCAGTTTTTTGCGACATTGATCCAGACACCCACAACATTAACCCGGCCATCATTGAGAAATTGATTACTCCCCGCACAACGGGGATTATAGGTGTGCATCTTTGGGGCAGGCCTTGTGATACGGACGCCATTGAGCACATCGCAAAGAATCGCGGGCTAAAGGTCATGTATGACGCTGCCCACGCCTTCGGCTGCTCGCATAAAGGACGAATGATTGGAGGCTTCGGCCGCTGCGAGGTGTTCAGCTTTCACGCAACCAAATTCTTCAACAGCTTTGAAGGCGGAGCCGTCGTTACCGATGACGACATGTTGGCCCAGAAAATGCGCCTTATGCGCAATTTCGGTTTCGCCGGCAGTGACCATGTTATTTACGTGGGCACCAACGGCAAAATGACGGAGATTTGTGCGGCAATGGGCTTGACTTCGCTCGATGCGATAGATGAGTTTGTCGCCGTTAACCGCCGGAACTACGAGTGTTACCGCGATTATTTGAAAGACCTGCCCGGAACTGGAATTATCCGCTACAATCTGCACGAAAAGGGCAACTATCAGTACATCGTCGTCGACGTCGATCCAAATACCGCGCCACTAAATCGCGACGAATTGGTTGCCACGCTTCAGGCAGAAAATGTTCTAGCCCGAAAGTATTTCTGGCCAGGATGTCACAGGATGGAGCCATATCGATCCTATTTTCCAAATGCGGGAATGCTACTTCCAAATACGGAGCGCGTGGCTTCGAGAATTATTTTGCTCCCGACGGGCCAGAGCGTTAAGGCAGAAGATATTGAGAGTGTTTGTGAAATTGTCAGGCGTGCTTTCGACCTAAGTGGAAGCGTTCGGGCCAAGTTGGGACAAGGGCAACGCATCGAAGCTGTGCCGGTCGTCAAATAACAGCATGTCTGTCCGGAGAGCATTTTTGTGGTCCGCTATCGAACGTTTCGGTCAGCAAGCAGTACAATTCGGTATTTCGATTGTACTGGCTCGGCTGCTGTCTCCTGCGGAGTATGGACTCATGGGTATGCTGGCAATTTTTTTTGCGCTAGCCAACTGTTTCGCGGACGCTGGTCTCAGCTCGGCTCTGATCCAACGCAAGAACATTTCCAACGACGACGAGACCTCGGTATTCTTCCTCAACGTGGCTGCCGGTCTCGTTTTAACGTTGATTCTCTGTTTAATGTCGCCATTTGTGGCGGCATTCTATCGGCAACCTGCTCTTAAGCTGCTTCTTTGCGTCTGTTCGCTCCAGTTCTTTATTTCTTCCTTGAGCATGGTGCAGTCGGCACTTCTGGTCCGGGAGATGGATTTCAGAACTCTGGCAATTGTCAGCACCGTCACAACGGGGCTTTCGGGAGTAATTGGTATCGGCATGGCATGGAGAGGATTTGGCGTATGGAGTCTGGTGGGGCAAGGCTTCATGCAAGCATGCTCGAACACACTTCTAATTTGGAGGCTGCGCTCATGGCGTCCGACAGGACGGTTCTGTTGGTCATCCATACGGCCGCTTTGGCCGTTCAGCTCGCGTTTGCTGGCGTCTGGTCTGCTCGCTACAGTTTTCGAGGGTATGTATTCAGTTGTTATCGGCCGACTATATAAGCCCGCAGCCTTGGGTTACTTCACTCGGGCTTCTGGACTAGCTAACCTACCGGCACTTTCAATCACTGGGATAATAACACGGGTAACGTTTCCAACATTTTCAAAAACCCAGGACGATAAACCACACCTGAAAATTATTTTTCGAAAGACGGTTCGCACGTTGTGCGGCTTCCATTTTCCTGCCATGGTTGGCCTGGCCGCTGTGGCAGGTCCGCTGGTCAAATGTCTGCTCACCGACAAGTGGACACCATGTGTGCCCTATCTCCAGTTGCTTGCCTTCTGTGGCCTGCTATATCCACTACATGCGTTACACCTCAGTATCCTGACCTCGCAAGGGCGCAGCGACTTATTTTTTCGACTGGAGGTCATTAAAAGAGTATTGACCGCTATAATTATCGTTGCCACTTTCCATTTCGGAATTCTCGCGATGGTCTGGGGGATGCTGTTACATTCGGTGCTTTGCTATGCGCTGAACGCGTATTATTCACGTAAGATTATCGCCTACACTTGGACGGAACAAGGAAAGGACATCCTGCCATTCCTCACGTTCAGCATGGTTGTCGGGGCTGCCATATGGAGCCTTAAGGCGTTAAACTTTGGATCCGACTGGTTGCTGTTGCTTGCGCAGGTCTTCTTGGGCGTCATGGCTTTTGGCCTCATCGCCATTGCAAAGAGGAAGAGCATCTATGCCGATGCGTTCACCATCGGCTGCGATTTGTGTCGCGGTATCGGCGCGTCATTACGGACCTGAGGACGCGAAAGAATCTTACTGGTGCCGCTTAGAAGCATATGGAACAGAAGATAAAAAACACGCAAGCAACACGCGGTAGAGTGATCCATATTTTTCCGCAGGAAAAGTTCACAGAGCCATTTGTGGATTTTGTTTTCCGTAATCGGGAATATCTGGGTCAGGATCAGCACTTTTGGATTATTTCAATTCACGACGTAGTATATCCAGTCACCTCGCGAGAGAATGTAAATTATCCCAATTCCGCTGCAAGTTGGGGACGTTTGTTATGCGACGTAATCCGGGCAGATAAAGTTATTTTCCACGATCTTTTTGTGTTGAAACGGCCGCTTGTGGCTTTGCTCTGCTTGATGCCATGGCTTCTCAATAAAGTTGTGATTACCATATGGGGGGGGGATATGTATGGCCTCTATGAGACGTCCGTGGCTAGAAAGAGTTGGCGCAGGCTGAAGCCATTCAACCTTGGACTAAGATGGTGTGTGCGCCATTGCTATGGCATAGGCACGCTAATTCCTAGCGATTATGATTTCGCACGGCAGCATTTGGGCGCCAAGGGCCACTACTTCGAGGTAATCTATGTCAATCCGGTTGATGTGGCGATTCCCGACCATGCAACCGCACGCGAAAGCAGACAAGGCGAACCATTGAATGTCGTGGTTGGAAATTCCGCCTGGCCAACTCTAAACCACATGGAGATTTTGGAACGCTTATCCACTTATAGCGGGGAGAACATTCGCGTATGGCTTCCCTTGTCCTATGGGGACAAACAATACGCGCAGAAGGTGTCGGATTATGCCGTTAGCCTTTTTGGAGACAAGGCCCGGATATTGACGGATTACCTGTCCCCTAAGGAATATTTGGAATTCCTGGCAATGATGGATATCGGAATTTACAATCCAGAGCGACAGGTGGCATTGGGCAACATTTGGGCCTTGATTAAGCTAAAGAAAAAGGTCTTTCTGCGCAGCGACGGGTTTCTTTGGGCCTTTCACGTTACGCATCTCAGTATGGATATGGGCGACTGCCTGCAAATCGGGAAAATGTCTTACGAGAGTTTTGCAAAAGAGGTAGACTTCGATATGAATCGGGATGTAATTAACAAATATACCAGCGTTGAGAATATGCGAAATAGTTGGATGACGTTGATTATGGCCCCACGCTGACAAACAACTTCCGCAACGTCATACTACTTTTTGCAACCTACCCCAAGCGGCGCAACTTATGGTATTAAGCCTGATTTCGATCTTACCATGAATAACGGTGATGACGTCGTCCAGAATTTGGCGATTCTTCGCCATGTGCAATTCTGCAAGCAAACTCAAAGGGCACAATGAGTCAATTGAGCGGTTCTTTTCTGACATTTGCTCAGGCAATGCGCCTGCTGCCGCACCTTTTGGCCTGGCGCACGTCTTCGCGCCGAGATGTGATTGCTTATGACGTCATAAGATGGTGGGATGAGATGTATGCCCACCTGAAATTTTCAGGTGAAGACATCCTTGATCTGGAATCCATGGCAAACAGACTGAGGCAATCATCGCAGGCTCAGGGTATAATCCAATATGTTGCCGACAGGTTTTCCAGCACAACGAAAAACCTGCTGCTGAGTTACGAGGGCGGTCCAGACCCGCAATTGCGGCAGGCTCTGGTTGGAGAACTGAATAAAATCGTGCAAAGCAGTTCTATTTACGACTCCCGTAGTTTTGTCGGCGTATCGTTGTCAGGGGAGACGCAACATTTGCTTGAAAATCGACCGAGAGATTACCATTTTCTGCGCTTGAACCGTTTGCTTCTTGAAGATGCCTTTCCAAATGAGATTTCAAGATGCGAATACAACAATCTTCCCGTACTGCACGAAAAATCCGTCATGTGGGCATTTTTGTTGCTTATGTCGAGATTGCCGGAGTTCCGCTCGTTGTTCTACTACCGCATCAAAGGCCCCTTCGCACTTCGAGCTCCCCTGAAAATCCTATGTCCACCACTTTCGAGTCTTTACATACAGACTCCCGAAATTGGACCCGGGCTGTTCATTCAGCACGGGTTTGCCACAATCATTAGCGCAAAGCGTATTGGTCGTTACTGCTACATCAATCAACAAGTCACAATCGGATACTCTGAAAGCATTGATTGTCCGACGATCGGCAATAACGTTCATGTTTATGCAGGAGCAAAGATTATCGGAGGGGTAACTGTGGGAGACAACGTGAAAGTGGGTGCGAACGCTGTGGTTGTGAAAGACGTTCCAGCAAATTGTACAGTGGCTGGCGTCCCGGCTCGGATTGTAAGGGAGGATGGGACTACCACAGACCCAACGAGACAAATTCCTAATTAGCAGTATGAATAAAATTGCCGTGGTATTTGGTACGCGACCCGAGGCTATTAAGTTGGCTCCCGTCATTCTAGCTTTAAGGAGGGAGCGGGCAATTCAGTGTCGTGTATGCGTCACGGCGCAACACAGACAGATGCTGGATCAGGTTCTGGAATTTTTTTCAATCGAGCCGGACGAGGATCTTGATCTCATGCGGCCCAACCAGACTCTGGGGGGCCTGACGGCGCGAGCCATTGAGGCGCTGGACAAGTATTTTTCCACAGAAAAACCGGACCTCGCGCTAGTGCAAGGCGACACGACCACAGTGTTTTGCGCCACATTGGCAGCTTTTTATCATAGAATTCCTGTCTGCCATGTGGAAGCCGGCCTCCGCACCGGTAATCTGCAGTCTCCCTGGCCGGAGGAAGCAAACCGCGTTCTTACGACCCGCCTGGCCACCCTCCATTTCGCCCCCACGGGAACCAACCGTCAAAACCTACTCAGAGAAGGGGTGCCTGATGATCGGATTTTCGTCACCGGTAACACCGTCATTGACGCCCTCTTTTTGGCGCTGGAAAAGGTTCGCCGGAACCCACCTCACATTGCCGGCCTACCTGAGTTTCTACAACCCTCAGCGCTCAATCACCCGTTCGGCAACTCCGGCGATCAATCCTCAACCCCTTGTCCCGCAACCGAGGCGATCAAACCTCAACTGGTTTTAATCACCGGTCACCGCCGCGAGAATTTTGGGAAAGGTTTTGAGGAGATATGCCGGGCGTTAGCGGAGTTGGCAGATCGGTTCCCGCGGGTTCATTTCGTTTACCCGGTGCATTTGAACCCAAATGTCAGGGAACCGGTGGAGAGACTGTTGCGTAGAGGCAGCCTCCGGGAACATGAAACCCGGTCCTCCCGGAATAATCTGCATCTAATCGAACCACTGTTATACCCGGAGTTTGTCTCCCTAATGGATCAAGCGACATTAATCCTAACGGATTCAGGAGGGGTACAGGAAGAGGCGCCGAGCCTCGGCAAACCAGTCCTGGTCATGCGCGAGACGACGGAGCGTCCGGAAGGGGTTCAGGCTGGGACGGTGATGCTGGTCGGAGCCGACTCGACTCGTATCGTTGCCGAAACCGCCCGTCTGCTGACGGAACCTCAGGCCTATGCTTCAATGGCACAAGCCGCAAATCCTTATGGGGACGGCCATGCCAGCGAGAGGATCGCAAAAGCCGTAGTAAAGGCATTTGAGAATGTTGGAAAATAAACTTACCCAAGCGGCTGCGAGATACCCACTCTTGGTCGCAACAAGCGACTATACCACATCGTATGGTGGCGCGCTTCGACTTGCAAATTCACTGATCAGCAATGGGGCCGACTTGGAGATGTGGGCCTACATGACGCTCGCAAATGCTGCTCGCTCGCCACTTCCTGTAAACACACCATATCAGGGCATGGCCAGCCGCCTGCCCGTCGTAAGGCACTGGTATTTCAAAATGCGGATGCTTATTCGAGCGATGAGAACAGGCAGTGCCTTTCTCTGTTATCACACCCGATACGTGGATGTGGCGATGCTCTATAAACGACTAAGACCCCTTGCCCCGGTGATAAT
>Ga0181535_10001553_pt1 | contig 29834 bp, 21 predicted proteins | sample PEATcosm2014_Bin_44_FD_119774 | JGI IMG/M metagenome (GOLD analysis project Ga0181535, IMG submission 119774) | Peatland microbial communities from MTU Mesocosm Facility, Houghton, MI, USA - PEATcosm2014_Bin17_30_metaG | ecosystem: Environmental > Terrestrial > Soil > Wetlands > Peat | place... | reverse complement strand
GGTCCGCGAATTCGTTGAACTTGCCTTCGCGACTGCCGACTTGGACTGGCAAAGATATGTGGAGATAGATCCTCGCTACTTTCGGCCGTCCGAGGTTGACTACCTCTGCGCGGATACGTCGAAGGCGCAGAAGGCGCTGGACTGGGAACCGAACGTTACCTTCACGGAATTGGTCCGGATTATGGTTGAGGCCGATATCAAAGAACTGGCAACCCGCCTCAAAGGTGGTGCCGAGGCTCTCCAGCTTGCCGCAAACGCTGAAGGCAGACACTCATGATCGACCTGCCCAGTAAGCGAATTCTCGTTACAGGTGGAGCGGGTTTTCTCGGCCATCATCTGATCGCAAGGCTCGAGGAAGCCGGCTGCCACAACATCCTCGCCCCTCGACACAGCGAGTACGACCTCACGAGCCTCGAAGCGATTGAGCGCATGTTTGATGTGTTTCTGCCTGAAGTTGTCATTCACTTGGCGGCTGCCGTCGGAGGGATCGGCGCAAATCGCGCCAACCCGGGCCGATTCTTCTACGAAAACGCGATCATGGGTATCCAATTGATCGAAGTGGCGCGACGTCGAGGGATAGAGAAGACCGTGGTCCTAGGCACCATCTGCGCCTATCCAAAGTTCACGCCGGTGCCATTTCGCGAGGACGATTTGTGGAATGGGTATCCGGAGGAAACCAACGCTCCTTATGGAGTGGCCAAGAAGGCGTTGCTCGTGCAGTGCCAGGCCTACCGTGAGCAGTATGGAACGAACGCTATCTTCCTTTTGCCGGTTAATCTTTACGGTCCCCGCGACAACTTTGATTTGCACTCCTCTCACGTAATTCCCGCGCTGATTCGAAAGTGTACCGAGGCCGTGAAGGCGAAATGCCAGGAGATTGTCCTTTGGGGCGATGGCTCTCCTACGCGGGAGTTCTTGTATGTGGAAGACGCAGCGGAAGGTATCCTTTTGGCGACCGAAAAGTACGATGGATCCGATCCGGTTAATCTCGGCAGCGGAATGGAGATTTCGATTCGAGATCTCGCAAACACCATCGCGAAAATGACCGGCTTCGAGGGGCGGATTGTGTGGGATGCGAATCAGCCGAATGGGCAGCCCCGCCGACGGCTGGACGTTAGCAGGGCAGAGAAGGAGTTCGGGTTCCGAGCCGCAACGCCGTTTGAAGTCGGCCTGCGCAAGACGATCGACTGGTATCTCGTCGCTTCGAAGTCTTGACTTAAGCAGGCGGCACTCGAAGACATTGTTCGCTTGAGGCTTACTTGGACAACCGTGGCCTCCGACAGCCCATCAAATTGAGTTGAGTTTTTAAATAGATGTGTTTTTTCAACATGCCGTGGATCTTGTCCTGCTGTTGAGCGCGGCTCATGAAAAGAACCGGAGTAAGAACGTGAGCAAGAGATTGGTTGTGACAAACTCGATCCGCTGTGCGGCGGTGCTGGCTGGATTCGCATTGCTATCCATCGGCATTTCTGCCGCTGCAGAACCAGGGATGCCAGAAGGTGCAGGACAGCCCGGTGGCAGCCAGAGTGCCGACGATTCCGATTGCCAGCCGGTCACGAGGGGTTCCCCTTACATTCCGGTCGACAGTTGGATTTACCCGGCGGTGCTTCGGCTTTATGCGCTGGGCTATGTCGACACCGTCTACTTGGGCTTGCGACCGTGGACGCGCGCGAGTGTCAGCCGGATGCTGGACGAGACCGAAGAGCGTCTTGAGGATGTGGATCAAGGGCAGACTGCAAGCGAAGCTGAAGGTTTGTACGATGCGTTAAAGCGCGAGCTGCGCGATGACAATTGGAAGTCTTGCGAGGTGGACAAGGGAACCGTTCACGTCGAGTCTGTTTATAGCGTAGCGCGCGCTATAAGCGGTACGCCTTTGGATGACAGCTATCATTTGGGCTCGACCATCGTAAACGACTATGGCCGGCCCTTTGCTAACGGCTTTAATAACTACTCGGGCGCCAGCGGCTACGCCTCCGCCGGGCGATTTGTCCTCTATGTCCGCGGTGAGTTTCAGGGCGCGCCTTCGACAGCCGGCTACTCTTCCGCGCTGGCCCAAACGCTCTCCAGCGTAGATCAGACTCTCTACTTTGTTCCTTCAAATACGCCGCCATATGGCCCAACTACGGTTGTATACAACCAGGCCACGATTCCTCAAGGAACAATCCCCACCGCGACTCAGGGGCGTTTTCTCGAGGCCTATGTTTCGTACGAATATCTTAACCATGTTTTCTCTTTCGGAAAGCAGGATGAATGGCTTGGACCCGCACAGGGGGGTAGCTTTGCCTATTCAAACAACGCACAGAACATCTATGCATTTCACATCGATCGCGTTGAGCCACTCGAGGTTCCCCTCCTTTCCAGATTGACCGGTCCGTTCCGCTATGAGTTTCTCGTCGGCGAGCTGCAGGGGCACACCTATATGCCGAACCCTGCCTATGAAGCTAATCCTTCGCCGGCTGTAGCGAACGTAACTAATCCAGGCAACCCTTGGGTGCATTTGGAGAAGATTAACTTCCGACCCACATCGAATCTTGAGCTCGGTTTCGAGCGCACAGTGATCTGGGGTGGCAAAGGCCACGAGCCCATCACCATCAAGAGCTTCCTTCGAAGTTTTTTCAGCCTAAGCTCTCCCGAGTGCCAGGTTCCGACCCCTGCTGACCCCAACCCTCCTTGCGCCAAGGACGACTCGGATGATCCCGGGGCCCGGTTTGCCTCCTTCGACTTCTCCTACCGGCTTCCCTTTGTCCGCAACTGGCTTCTGCTCTACTGCGACTCGGAGGTGCATGACGATGTTTCCCCGGCAGACGCGCCCCGTCGCGCATCGTGGCGGCCGGGTCTCTACTTGTCTCATGTTCCGGGCATTCCGAAGTTGGATGTTCGCGTGGAGGGTATTTCCACCGATCCACCGGTGTCGACAAGCAACAGCGGCCGCTTCATGTACTACGAGGGGATCGAGCGTCAGGGGTACACCAACAAGGGCCAGCTATTCGGAGACTGGATTGGTCGTGAAGACAAGGGCGGCCAGGGCTGGATCACTTACCACTTGAGCGGCAATGAGTCGATTCAGATTGGGCTGCGCGATCAAAAAGCGGCCAAAGACTTCATTCCTGGCGGAACCACTCTAAACGAAATCAACTTCCGGGCCGTCAAACGAGTTGGCAAAGACTTTGAGATGAAGGGGGACTTTACCTATGAGCACTGGAAAGCGCCCATTTATCTTTCGGGACAGCAAACTGTGACCACTACTACGATTCAGCTCACATGGTTCCCTGGACGAAAAGTCAACTTTTAGTGGTACTTTGATCGAACCTCTGCCTTGGGACGTGTATATAAAGGACCAACAAAGGGGTAGTCGAAACATATACCCTATCTTGGGTCTGGAAGAGAAGACGGGAACTCCGGATCGCGTCCGAAAGCACGGAAACCGGCTCGAAGAATCATCCCCCAAGTCACTGCAGTGCTGCTGGGTTTCTGCCTTGCGAATCCTGAAATGAGATGAATCGCTCTCGCCGCTCTCTCCTGAAAAGGGGATTCTCGCGGAGAGCTCGTTCGTCAATTCTAAAGGAGTGAATATGGATCTGAAGCCCACTTTTAAACTCGTTTTCGCGGCGCTGCTTGTGGCCGCGGTAATGCCCCTCCAGTCCCAAGTTGTTCCGGCTGCCAACGAAGGCGGCATACCCATCGTCGTTGGCGTCGGATTTTCCGATTACAGTCTCGATTGGGGGCCCGGCCAAAGAATGGAAGGAGTTTCGGCATGGGCCGACTGGTTCCCGAAGCGGCTGCCTGCGTTCCTAGACGGACTGGGCATCGAGGCCGAAGGTCGTGATATTGATTTTGGCCGTCCGGCAGGAATTTCGAATATGCGCCAGGACACGGGCGTAGGCGGAGCAATCTACGCTTGGAATCGGTACCGTAACTTTCGTCCTTACGTCAAGTATCTGGCAGGCATAGGAAGCATTGACTTTCCACCTTCGGGAACATACTCGCATGATACGTTTCTGGTTCTTGCGCCCGGCGGGGGAGTGGAATACCATGCCTGGCGGCACATTTGGATACGCGGTGACTACGAGTACCAGTTCTGGCAGCATGTTTTCGGGCCTCATGACCTCACGCCTACTGGCTTTACCATTGGCGCGTCTTACGACTTCAGACCCTGGGCACCCTAGGAAAGATAGAATCCGGTAAGTGGTCCGATTAATTGTCAGGTTCTTGATGTCCCAGACATTACGTGCAGGCCCGCAGTCGACTAACGAAGGATCTGCCCCGATAGAACACCGTCCCGATTAGGGTCCTCGACCCTCAAGATATTTCTTCTGTGGATTTGGTGCAACCTCGTCCTGAATCTCTTAGGGGTGCGGGCCGAGTGAACAGTGCGATTTGCGCCTGAAGCTTAGAAGCACAATTTTATTGATGATCGCGCCACCGTCGGGCTTCTATCCGCCGAGGCGATTCGCCGTGATTGATCCTAAGATGTATAGGAGATTTCTCTTAGGACGTACTTCAATCTAAGGTATCTTCTCGATCGTCCGGTAAAGAGCCGTTATCTTTCAAGCGCAAGACAGCACTCGTGCGAGGTTCTTTTTGTTAGAATCGGCGCAACGTTTGGAACCCGTGATCGGCACATCCTTTATTTGTACGAGAGATTTGCTGGTTGACTCCCTTGGCACGTGATCCGATGCAGCTCGATACAATTCCTGTATTTGGGGGATCAGAACTGACTGTCACGATTGTCATCTGCACACGGAATCGGCCAATACTTCTGCGGAAATGCCTCGAGGGCATCGCCCACCTGGACCGCTCACCTGACGAGGTGATCGTAGTCGACAACACTTCAGGAGACGAAGAGACGAAGGCTGTTGCCCGGGAATTTGCCGTGGTCTATACGTTTGAGCCGATCCAGGGCTTGAGCCGCGCGCGCAACCGGGGGATGTCAGAGAGCAACTCCGACATCGTTGCATATTTGGATGATGACGCTGTGCCCGATAGGCACTGGCTCGGAAACCTGCTTGGGCCATTCGAGGATCAAAAAGTTGCGGCGGCGGCTGGTAGGATTGTGACCCCGCAGTCTCCGTCTGAAAGCAGTACGAGTCAAGTGGCCCGTTCCCTCAGCAACAAAGACCCCAAGTGGTTTGAAATCGCCACTTTTGGCGGCTTTGGCCTGGGCAGCAATATGGCAATTCGCAAGCAAGCCTGTGGCGGCCAGAGAGTTTTCGATGAGCGGCTGGGCAGGGGAGCGCCATTTCAGATTGCAGAAGAAAACTACGCCCTCGCATTTCTGATATCGCATGGCTATACCGCCGTCTATCTTCCTGATGCGATCGTCTTCCATCCGACCTTAAGGCCGCTCGAAATCGCGCCCGAGGCACGCAATCGGATCGCATATTGGATGCTGCTATTTGCAGAGTTTCCCGACAGGCGCCTGGATCTTCTGCGATTTCTTTTTCGCCGCATGCGGCGGAAGCCTCTGACTTGGTCACGAGATGCTCCGGACCCTGGCGAAATTGCCAGCAGCGGGTGGCGTGTCCTGCTGGCAGCGAGCCTGCACGGTGTTCTGCTCTTCTTCCGCACCAGAAAGCCCAAGGGCGAATAGCCAATCAGCGCGCGTATATTCAGCTCACCTCTTCGGTAGACAGCTCAAGCGCTTGCATATTGCTTTGAGGCGAGTCCACCCCTTCCTGGTGCCGGTCTCTATCCAGGGGACTGAATCACCCGGCTTTGCGGTAGTTGTGCACTCTGATTGAAAAATAGGATAACCGATGCCGACAAGACCGCTCGAGTACATCTATCCGGGAGTTCTAGCCGCGCAGGCAATCTACACGGCAGTCAAGTTCGGCGTTCCTGACCTTCTCGCTTCCGGTCCTAAGACCGCATCGGAACTGGCGTCGACTTGCGGTGCGCATGCGCCCACGTTGGAACGATTGTTACGCGCCCTCACCAGTATCGGAGTTTTTGTCAGGACTCCTGAAGGCCGCTACCGCAATTCGCCGATCACGGAAGTTCTTCGCACGGATCATCCGCAATCTCTGAGTTCCGAATGTATGTTCCTGCCCGCACCTTTCATGTGGCGGCCGTTGGGCGAGCTTTTCGAGTCGGTGCGAACGGGTGAGCCGGCCTTTGAACGAGTGTTCGGCCAACACTTCTTCGCATATCTCGCTGACCATCCCGACGACGCTGTAAATTTCAACCGGGTGATGACTCAGGAGACCATATGGACAATTCCCGCTCTGCTTAGGGCCTGCGACTTCGCGCGTTTCAAGCTTTTGGTTGATGTGGGCGGAGGCCAGGGTTTGTTCCTGAGCCAATTGCTCAAGGCCACACCAGGCTTGCAGGGAGTCCTCTTCGATCAGCCGAATGTCATTGCCAAGTCGAAGGACTTATTGAATGTCGATGTCGCCACGCGAATGAGAATCGTCAGCGGCAGCTTTTTCGACCTCGTACCGGAAGGCGGCGATGCCTACCTGCTGCGGAGGGTAATTCACGATTGGGAAGACGCGGATGCAGTCAAAATTCTTGCCAACGTGCGCCGGGCCATGAACGCGGACGGCACCTTGCTTCTGGTGGAAGGTCTGGTTGACTCCGCGGTGAATCCTGCCGGACTTATGGATCTTATGATGCTGGTGTTAGGCGGCCGCGAACGCACTCAAGCGGACTTTCACTCACTCCTTCAATCCGCCGGCTTTACAATCAACCGCATCACTCCAGCAGGAGCTTACTCTCTGATCGAGTGCCATCCTCACCAGCTTTGAAGCGCACATTCTTTGCGAAATGCGCCCCTGCCATAAGCCTCCTTGAACGTCGCCAAGGGAATGCAACCGGTGATCGGCTGCAGGGCTGCCGCAGCCCATTGATTCAAAGAATTCTTACCCAAAATATCATCGGAATAGACCCGACATGAGCCCGCTCTTGCCATCCAATCCTACATTCATAAATATGATTCTTCTCGGCGGAACTCCCGAGCAGAAAATCGAAGCTGCTCGCTCGGCGGGCTTCGATCAAGTCGAGATATGGCGGCAGGATGTGGAAGCTCACTCTGGCGGTCCTCACGGCCTCGGCAGCAAGCTTCGTGAGAACGGCATAGGCGTCACCGACTTTCAAGTAGTGCGGGATTTCGAGGGTGCCCCCGGCGCCCTTCGCGAGGAAAAACGTCGTGACGCACTCTTCATGCTCGAGACTGCCGAAAGACTCGGGACAGATACTGTGCTGGTGACGGCTTCAAGTGATCCTGGGTGCATTGCTGATCATATCGATGATGACCTGCGCTGGCTCACCAGGGAAGCCGCTTCTCGTGGTCTGCGTATCGCCTATGAAGGCCTGGCTTGGAGCTCGATCAACTTCACACTGGCTTCCGCGTGGGCCTGTGTCAAGCGCGTCGATGAACCGAATCTTGGAATTGTCGTGGATCCCTTTCATATCTTCATAAGGGGCGGCGACGCGAGCGACCTGGACGGCATTCCCATGAGCCGCATTTACCTCATTCAGCTTTCCGATTCCGATCTGGACAGTTGCGCCGATCTCCAGCTAGTTATCGATACGGCGCGGCATCGTCGTCTCCTGCCCGGCCATGGGTGGTTTCCAACACACACCATTGTCGAGCGCCTAGTGGGAGGAGGCTATGGTGGACCGGTCGGAATTGAAGTATTCAATGATGAAATGAAAGCGCGGAGTCCGCAACTGGTTGCGCATGAAGCGATGTTAGCGCTGAATCGAGCTTGGCCGCAGTGCACATCCTGATGCGATGGGCAATCGGTTCGGCAGGATAGCAATAAGCTGAAATGAAGACAAATCCACTCGCTGATATCCGCTAAGTCTGTAACGATTCACTTTTGTCTAACTTCGAGGTAACCAAGATGCTTTCCAGCTCCTGTACGTCGATTGGGGCCATTGCACACTTCGCCGAGTGCAGCCCCCAATCGCCGGCCCTGATAAAGCCAGACGGCATCTCACTAACTTACAAAGAGTTGTGGACGAAAATTGTAGCTGTTGGCAGCAGATTGTGCGAAGCGGGCATCGGCACCCAGGACACGGTCGCGATTCTTCTGCCGCAGGGAGCCTTGGAGGTTGTTGTGGTTGCCGGAGTGCTCGGTCACTGTGTTTGTGCTCCACTGCAATCTAAAACGACTGTTACGGAGGTTAAGGCGGTCCTGGAAAGGTTAGGTGCCCGAGGACTTATCGTTTCGCCGGAGCGTGAAGCCGAGGCAGAGGCTGCCATCGAAATGGGGCTGAGCGTTTTTGTCGCTCACAACATGGAGTCTCCTGGAGAGTGGCTGATTCGCCGCTCTGCATCTCCACGTCGAGTGCACGCCGCTGTTTCCGACGCAATTCTTTTGTTGGTCACCTCCGCAACTACGGGTAGCTCCAAGCTGGTGCCACTAACCGCCGCAAACCTCGACGCCCAAACCGCGCCGAGAAGCAGACTGTTGCGCTTGACCGCCTCAGACCGTCTGTTGCAGATGACTTCTCTTTGTCACAGCATGGCAATCGAGAACACTCTCGCTCAATTCCTTGCGGGCGGCGCAGTGATTGCTACGGACGGTTTCGATCCCACTGCCTACGTGCGCTGGCTTTACGAGCTGCAACCGACCTGGTACGACTGCTCACCAACGATTCATCAGGCAGTGCTCGCGGAACTACGGCGCACTTCGTTCGACAGGCCAATCTCTCTTCGTCTCGTCCAATCGGCCGGAGCTCCGCTTCCAGGCGACATCAGGCAGGGCCTTCAGCAGATTCTGCAGGTCCCGGTTCTGAACGACTATGGAATGTCGGAAACTGGGCCCATTGCTACTGACGCTTTCCTTTCGCGCGACGGCATTCCGAACACGGCCGGGCGCTCCTGCGGACTTGAGATTGCCATCCTGAACTCTTTCGGGGAAGCCCTTCCCTCTAACGAGGAAGGAGAAATCGCAGTGCGTGGTCCGGCAGTTTTCTCCGGGTACGCGGACGACAGCGAAGCCAACCGGAGCGCGTTTCGGAATGGGTGGTTTTGTACGGGTGATATCGGCCGTCTGGATCAGGAAGGAAACCTTTTTGTAACCGGCAGAATCAAGGAGATGATTAATCGCGGCGGTGAAAAGATTCTGCCTCACGAAGTGGACGCCGTATTGGCCACTCATCCTGGGGTCCTCGAGACAGCTGCTTTTTCGGTTCCGCATCCGACCCTGGGCGAAGACGTGGCCTGCGCTGTCGTTTTACGCGCTTCAGGCGAATCGCCGGCGAACGCAAGTGATCTCCGAGCCTTCGCGGCGCAAAGACTGGCAGCGTTCAAAGTTCCTCGCCGCATTTACTTTGTCGATGAGATTCCTCGTGGAGAACTTGGCAAGCCTCAACGCTGGTTGCTAACAGAACGTCTGAGCGGCAGCCAATCAGCTCCGCCGTCGCCAGCCGAAGTGAATGAAAACAGACTTGCCGACGAAGTCGAATATGTCCCTTACAAACTGCACGAGATCTGGGCTCGGATACTGGAGTGCGACAATCTCGGTTTTGACGAGGACTTTTTTACCGCTGGAGGAGACTCGTTGATGGCGATCACCATGCTCGCCGAGGTCGACCAGCGATTTGGGAGTCAGACAAGCGCATCGGCTGCGAGTTTTCTTGATGAGCCAACGCTCGCTCACCTGGCGGACTTGGTGCGCGGCGGGTCGCGCGCTTTGTCTATCCAGAATACTTCAAGCGAAATGGAGATTTTCCCGGTTTTCGAAGCGGGTCTGGCGAGGAAATTGTTCTGTGTTCCCGCCGATGAAGAAGAGGGCCTTTACTTCCGGCGTCTGGCAAGACATCTGAGTGGTCAGATTGATGTATCCATCGTGCGCCCGGCGAATACGCGGCATCGTTATTCGCTCTTTACTTTTGAACGGGCAGGGGAGGCCATGGCAAAACTTATCCGCCAGGTTCAGCCCGACGGTCCGTATCTTGTGGGAGGGTTCTGTTACGGCGGCATCGTCGCCCTGGAGGCTGCGCGTAATCTCGTCCTTCACGGCCAGATTGCCCGGGTGGTTTTGTTTGACGTAATGATGCCTGGCTATCCATCTCCATTTCGCGGTTGGCGCGCGTGGTTTAAAAGGGCTGGTTCTGAATGGCGCACATTCCGCGAAGGTAACCATCAAGGGGCTGCCAGGAAGCTCCGTGGCTTTCGACTCCGTTTGGCTTGGTTCGCTATTGTTCCTATTCGCGGACTTCTCGCCCACATCGAGCATGTTCCTGTCATCCGGCGCGTTCTCGGTTGGGCCCAGCAAGGATATTTCCCCCTTTATAGAGCGCGCGCTATTCGCGCTCCGATCCTTCATTTCCTCAGTGCAGATGAGGCCGACCCGATCAACAGCCTTTCTCGTTTTGGGTGGAGATCGATAGCGCGCCGCGGCATCGAGGAGCGGTTTGTGGCCTTTGACCACGCCAGCGTCCTCCATGAGTCCAATCTGCCGGAGATTGTGGCTGCCATTCAAAAGTGGTCCTGTTCGTCAGGGTCCGGGGCCGATGGAGCCTGAGTGAGTCTCATCGCGGCTCATAATCGGTGCGCATTGACCGCGGATGTTGCCCATCTTCAGCGTTTGGGGGAGTTGCCAGACGCCAAATATTGGAGCCAAGTGAACCCTATCGGTCGCACGTTTCCGCAAGTGGAGGGAGTAGTCGGTCCTCCGAAATGCGCAATCATGCTACACAGCGTTTGCGATCCGCATACAAAAGGAGAGGCCGCTTACTACACTTCGCCCCGCCGCTTCCACGAACTGATGCGCTGGTTCCGGGAATCGGGTTACAGCACAGCGACAACCGCACAATGGTTGCGCGATGAAGTGCCTGCGAATCATGTGCTACTTACATTCGACGATGGATACGACGATCTTTATGAGCATTTACTTCCCCTGGTGATTGAGCATCACTACACGCCGATTGTGTATCTGGTTGCCGATCACATTGGCGGGTCGAATGTTTGGGATCAGGCCAGTGGCCTGCGCGCGCGTAATTTGCTCACGGTCGAGCAGATTCGTGAAATGCAGAATTACGGTGTCGAGTTCGGATCGCACACGCTGTCCCATCCGAGGCTTTCCAAAGTGTCCGACGAGCAGTTGCATCACGAAGTCACTGACTCGAAGCATCGGATTGAAGATTTACTTGGGGTCGAAGCGGCATCCTTCGCCTACCCGTTTGGAGATATCGACGGTCGCGTTCGCAACGCCGTTGCCGGCGCGGGATACAAGCTTGCATTTACCGTTGAGCCCGGTCTTAACCGTCGAAATGATCTTTTTCGCCAGAGACGAGCGGAGGTGAACGACTCCACCACGGTTTCGGATTTCAAGTTCACTTTGCGAAGGGGATTGGGACCAAGGCAGTTTTTCAATCCCCGCCACTTTCTTAAAAGCGTTCGTAATTGGTAACTTCAAGAACCCTTCGCACGAATGGCCTTAGACGCGAGTGCCTGAATTTGCCGCAGCCTGTATTTTTGATCGAACCCGATACGAGTGAACCACAGTAATGTTATAGCTCAGCCAAAGGCAAACGGTCCTGTTTGCCATCTTAATGTCGACGCCACGACCGCACATAGTGCCGGAGTTAAGCCACCGGAGCCGCAAACGAGACAGATCTCGGTTTCGAGCTGTACTCTCTTGGGTTGCACTGTTGGGGCTAGCCCTGGGCCTTCGCGTTGCCTTGGCGATCGGCTCGCCGAGTATTTTTCAACCCGATGAAACCTATCAAACGTTAGAGCCGGCGCACCGGCTGGCTTTTGGCTATGGAGTCATTACATGGGAATGGCGTGAGGGAGTTCGCTCCTGGATGTTTCCGGCGTTTCTTGCAGGCTTGATGCGTTCGATGGCGTGGCTGGGGCCTGGTTCAAGCGGTTACATCAACGGGATTGTCGTCGTTCTTTCCCTAATATCCTTGTCAACGGTGTGGTTCGCCTTTGCGTGGGCCAAGCGCGCAAGCGGCTTGAATGCTGCGATCATTGCTGCCGGGGCATGCTCAATCTACTATGGGCTCGTTTACTTTGCTCCCAAGGCATTCTGTGAAGTGTTTGCTACGCATTTGCTTCTTCCGGGATTGTATCTTGGTGTCTATGCCGATCACATTGGCGAGAGAAAGCGGATGTTCTTCGCGGGACTGCTCTGCGGGCTCGCGGTGGCGCTGCGGATTCAGCTAATACCGGCCGTTTTGTTCGCTGCAATCTATTTCTGTTATCCCCGATGGCGCCAGAGAATCCCCGTCGTTCTCGCCGGCCTCGCGATACCGATTTTGGTGTTTGGCCTTGTGGACAAGATTACCTGGTCTTATCCATGGCAGTCGTTTGTTCGCTACTTTCAAGCTAATTTAATCGAGGGCCGTGCAGCCGCAGATGGGATCAAACCATGGTATTGGTACCTGGAGGCCGTGCTCGTGTTGCTCGGCCCCGCAATCGTGTTTCTTTGGCACGGCGCTCGCCGAACCCCATTTCTGGCCGCATTCTCGGTCATCGTGGTTCTTTCACATTCTTTGATCGGTCACAAGGAAGTTCGCTATCTGTATCCTGTCCTTCCGCTTTTGATCGTTCTGGCCTCGATCGGTTTCGTTGAAGTTGCTTTTCATATGAAAGTATTGGCGCGGCTGCGCGCCTCGCCAAAAGGTCTTGTCACGACCGGCCTGATTGTTTTTGCATTATCTTCCTCTCTATTAGCCTGGCGTTTCTCTCGGTGGTGCAAGACTCCCGGCGCCGAATCTGCCTTCGACCAGCTAAGCCGGGATTCCAATCTTTGCGGTGTAGGTTTCTACGGGCCCGGCTCCGATTATTGGACTCTCAGTTGGTACACGGCTGGCGGATATGCCCATCTCCATCGGAACGTCCCCATTCTTCTGATTCCGAGCGTCGCTGAACTTGCACAGGACAAGCTGCTTCTCAACGCGCTGATCGTCCCAGCTTCTATGCCAAAGGTGCCCGACGGCTTCAGGCTGACCCAATGTTGGAACGAGGCTTGTTTGCTCGAACGTCCGGGTCAATGTGCCTCGGCCCCGGAAGAGAAGCAGTTGAATGCATCATTGCTAAAGACCGGAAATTGAGACGACTCTCAGGCGGTTGAATGAGTCTTTTGTCTCGGCGCCGCCGCAGCGGCCGCGTCCAAGTCCTGAAGTAAGCGCTCATCCAGCGGAAACTTGCGAGCAAAGAGTGAATCCGAAGACAACAGTTTCGGAAAGTCTTCGTAGCCCAAAGTCTTCGGGTGCGCGCCTCCTGAGTTCCAGTCGATATAGGTGAGGCATTGGTTCACAATCCGTAACGTCTTATTGTTTAGAAGGATTGTGTGGTAATAACTCTCATCCGGACAGAACCGATCCTGGTAGTGTCTTCTGAGTTTGCGTGCTGTCTCCGTACTTTCGAGTAAGGCCAGGGCGGCCGGCCTCCGCAACGTGTACCAGGCATCCCCGCAATAGCATTGAAGCTCATTGTGAAAGGGTGTGAACCATTTCGTTAACGTGAAATTTTCGATTTTCAATTCGCGGTCTTTCTGTCCAAGGAGAATCATGATTCGTTTCGGCACGGAGACGGCCAAATAACGCCGCAGACAATCCGAGCGCCAAAAAGGGTCGACGGGACGCGCACGATCAGGTTCCGACCGGTCGCGGACTGAATCGTAGGTGATCAACTCGTGCGACAAATAGCCGTCCGCACTCGTCCCAACCAGTGTTTTCGTGATTTGGCCAGCGGTTTTGATCGGATAGCACGCGTTGCTTAAACTGATTATCCAGTCTGGATCGGCCCGTTGCATCAAGAGCCTTAGTGCTCTTAGATTCGCGTCGACAACAGTCGCGCCTGCCCAGGAAGTCCTGATCCAATCCTGGACAACATGCACGTTGCTTGGGATGGCCGCCAAGTTCATGGGAGCTTGGTCAAAGTCATGGTGAATCGCGATCGGTGGATAATCGAACATCGCGTTCAGGCGCCGGCATAACACCGCCGTCTGCGACACATTGCTATGTGTCACAAGAACGAAACCTATCGATATCGGCGCCATTTATCCTCCTTTGACTGCATGTGAAGCAAGAGAGTGTCCTTTGCTGCAATGAGCTTCGAAAACGCGACTCAGCGGTAATGCCGCCCAATTGAGACAGATTTGATGCGCTCGAACTGTATCGGACAAATCTGCTTTCGACTTAGATTGTAGCCCCGTCTTTCCGGCGCGGCGGGATGCCTCGCTCAATAGCGGACTAGCTTTAGGTGAAGGAAATGGCTGGGGATCGAAGGCATCCTGATCTGCCGAATCGAAGGATGCCGGCCGCCCCTCCTCGAGCGTCGAAGGTTGCGCTCTTTCAAGGTAAAACCGAACGAACCAGACACCTGAGAGCGAGGGGCCGATGTCTCCGCGATACATTTCACCAGACTGGTATTAACAATGGACGCCTCGGTATCTCCAAATATTGGACACAAGAGCCTCGGCACGGTCAGAGCTTTGACCCTGTGGTTCCTCTTTTTTCTGATTTCTTTCGGGCTTGGCTATCCGACACTCGGTCGCTACGACATTCGGGAGTTAGGTCCGGATCAGCAGGTCTATTACAGAATGGTCGTAAATCAGGCCGGCCCCGACGAGATTCCGTTCTGTTTTCGTGTCCTTGTACCGGAGGTGGCCAGGCCATTCTATCTTTTAGTGAAGGGTCGAGTTCGATCCTGGGATCCTGTATCCTTCGCGTTGCTGATGTCGAATTGCTTGTTCTGCGCCACCTCTACTTTCCTGTTTCTGCTCGTCGGTATTCGCATTCTGCAAGATCTTCCCATCGCGCTGCTCGGCTGCACACTCTACCTGCTTAACTTCGTTGTCCCTAACTTGTGGCTTTCGGGGTTTGTAGATTCATCAGAAGCATGTCTCATGATGGCGGTTACCTGGGCGCTGATCTCGGGTAAGTGGTGGTTGCTCCCGGTTATAGGGATTCCGGGAGGAATGGCCAAACAAAGTTTCCTGTTGTTCTCCACGACGTTCGCGGGGACGTGGTGGTTGACTGAAAAGAGAGTTGCCAGATCGAAAGGCCAGATCTTTTGGGTAGCCGCTCTTGGGTGCACCTGCGCCTTGTCGGTTGTCGTTGTACATCGGTTGATCGCAGGGTCAACCATGTCACCGTGGGCAATGGCAGCATGGTGGGGTTCAGATGGCCATTACGCTCTATTCATTCTGAAAGGATTCTTAGATCAGCAATTCTGGTACGCGTTTGTCTGGCTCCTACCGCTTGGAGTCTGGCGTCTTAACCGGTTTCCCAGGCCTTGGGTGATGGCGTCGAGCGTAACTGCGCTGCTGGCCATTGGCCTTGGTGGTTACGCGGAGAGTCTTGGATCCGTCAATCGGCCATTGTTCAGTATCATAGGTCCGGTCCTCACCCTATCTGCCGCTACCCTCATTGCACGTGGTCCCAGTGGGGATCACAGTTAGCTCCGGACTAGGAGCCCTGGATATTCCACTCGAAGCCGGCAAGAACCAGGTTGACTCGGCTGAGTTACTGCCTATTTTTGTGCGAGATTGATTAAATGATCGCCCGGCACTCTCGCCGCAAGGTTAAGAACATTTCAGCACACGATAGGTAAAGAGCAAAGGCAGTCGCTGGCCCTATGTGGCTGCCACCGATGGTCGTACGCATAGTGCCGCGCGAGACTTCAACGATTGGAGTCGTTTCCGGATGTCAGGCAAGTGCGCACGCCGCACTGATATACACTGACCTCTGAAGGAAACTCTTCGTGCGTCCTGCTTGGCGGCGAAGTCAAAGTAGCCGGCGGGAATAGACCGGGTCAAGCCGCTCCCACTTGCGCGCGAACGGTCGTCGCCGCGGATCGTGAATCCTGACAATGGCTGAACAAAACGATCGAATGCTCAAGGTGATCCGTCCGGGAGCCGACCGGATCGGAGTGGAGTTCAGCCGCCTAAGGGAGTACCGGGAACTGCTTTTCTTTCTGGTTTGGCGCGATTTGAAGGTGCGTTACAAACAGACGGCACTCGGCGTCACATGGGCGGTTTTGCAGCCCCTCGCGACCATGGTGGTCTTCAGCGTGGTATTCGGCCGCTTGGCCAAAATCCCGTCGGATGGCGTACCCTACCCGATCTTCGCCTATTGCGCGTTGGTGCCATGGCAAATGTTCGCCTTCGCCCTGACCGAATCATCCAACAGCATGATGCAGAACCAATACCTCATTTCAAAGATTTACTTTCCCCGTTTGATCGTTCCCCTAACGCCGGTCTTCACCGCCATGGTGGACTTTCTGCTCGCATTCGCGCTTCTGATCGCGATGATGCCCTTTTATGGTGTGGTTCCTAAGTTGACGATTTTGTTATTGCCGGTATTTCTCCTGCTGGTCGTGCTCACCTCATTTGCCGTCGGCGTCTGGGTTTCTGCGCTCACCGCGGAGTATCGCGATATACGCTACACGATTCCGTTCCTCGTTCAGTCCTGGATGTTTGTTACCCCCATCGCGTATCCCAGCAGCCTTGTGCCGCAAAAGTGGAGGATGCTCTACGGACTGAACCCCATGACTTCGGTCGTTGAGGGGTTCCGTTGGGTGTTGCTGGGTACGCCGGCCCCGCCCCTGATGCCGATGTTGGTTTCGGGGCTGGCGGTCGTGGTGATCCTCTGCGGTGGAGTCATGCATTTCCGCCGCCTGGAGAGCACATTTGCGGACGTACTTTAGCCTGGTTCAGTCATGAGTGAGAATGCTATCCGCGCATCTGGTATTGGAAAGCAGTATCGGCTGAGCTATCACCCCCCCTACAAAACGTTTCGGGAAGCTGTCGCGCGGTTCGCCAGCGCGCCCTGGCGCAGTGTACGAAGTGCGCCGGAGGAACACTTCTGGGCGCTAAAGGATGTTTCGTTCGAGATCAAGCAGGGCCAGGCGGTTGGCATTATCGGAAGAAACGGCGCCGGCAAATCCACGCTCCTGAAAATACTGGCGCAGATCACGGGGCCCACCGAAGGCATCGTATATCTTTGGGGAAGAGTCGGCAGCCTGCTCGAAGTTGGAGTCGGTTTTCATCCCGAATTGACAGGCCGGGAGAATATCTATCTGAACGGCGCGCTTCTTGGCATGAAGAAAGCCGAGATCGCTCGCAAGTTCGATGAGATCGTGGCCTTCGCCGAAGTGGAAAAGTTTCTCGATACGCAGGTCAAGCACTACTCCAGTGGGATGTTCGTCCGCCTTGGCTTTTCGATTGCAGCCCATCTTGAAACAGAGATCCTGTTTGTCGATGAAGTGCTGTCCGTGGGCGATCTGGCCTTTCAGGAGAAATGTCTCGGCAAAATGCAAAATGTCGCAAGCAGTGGCCGCACTGTGATCTTTGTCAGCCATAATCTGATGGCGATTGAGGCGCTCTGCCAGCACGTGATCTGGCTGGAGCGGGGCGCCGTGATGGCCGAAGGACGCCCCGGCGCCATCGCCTCGCGGTACCTTGAGAGCGTGCGCAGTTTCAGGATGGAGACGCTTCACGAAGAGCCGCAATCGGCTCCAGGGAATGAAATAATCCGGCTGCGCCGCGCATCCGTGCGACCAGCAACCCATAGCGACGCCCAGATCACAACTCACACCTCTATTCTCATGGAGTTTGAACTATGGGTCCTGGCAGCCGGTGCGCGCCTCAGTTTTGAAGTGCAACTTTACAATGCATACGGAATCCGCGTGCTTTTCACCGGGCTGTTCGATGCTCGCTCCTATCCCGAGGGACTAGTCCGAATTTCGGCACGAATTCCAGGCGATCTTCTCAATACAGGCATTTACCGGATCGAGTTTTTTGTCCTTGACTCGGCGGAGTTTCCGCTCTGGACCAGCGCGGAGCTACTGACCTTCGAAGTTGCCGACTCACTCGATCTCCGCAACGGCTATCTTGGCGAATGGCCCGGGGCGGTGCGTGCGAACGTCCAGTGGACAACGGAAATCCCGGAATAACTCCTCGCCAGTCCGCTTTTCGCTGCTTCAGCGAAGATGACGGACCGACGATTCGGAACGCCAATTCTTTTGCGCAAAAACAGTGGTTTCATGTTCGATAGAGCTCCGAAACCAAAGGTTCTCTTGAGCCTTAATACCATATGACGATGAGGCGCCTGATCGTAAAAGGGAATCTTCTCAAGAGGTTATTTTAGAACGATGAGCGGATCCGGCAGTCAGCTCGGCTTGCGACTTGGTATGATGCAGCCGTATTTCTTTCCGTATTTGGGGTATTTCAGTCTCATCAGGCACACGGACATCTGGGTCGTGTCTGACTCTGTGCAGTTCATACGACACGGCTGGATCGAGCGAAACCGCGTTCTGCATCCGCACGACGGATGGTTGTACATTCAGGTGCCCTTAGCCAAACATCCCCACTCCACGCCGATCATGAATGTCAGGGTTAGAGACGACGAACCATGGCGGGAAAAGATATTGGCTCAGCTCGTGCATTACAGGCGAATCGCACCATATTACGATCAAGTGATTTCGATGCTTAAGGATGCTTTCGACACTAACTTGGACAGAATTGCGGCCTTGAACGTGCACCTCTTGAAAAAATGCTGTAGTTTTCTCGACGTGCCATTCAAATATACGGTTTTTTCCACGTGCGCACTCTCGGGAATCAAGGTCAATTCGGCTGACGAGTGGGCATTGCAAACCGCAAAAGCATTTGGCGCGGTGGAGTATATCAACCCGCCGGGTGGACTTGGTCTCTATGATAATGCCAAATACGAGAGTGCCGGAATTCGGTTGACATTTCTGAAACCCAGATTGAGACGCTATGACCAGCGGTGCGACCATTTCGTGAGCGGTCTGTCAATCATTGATGTAATGATGTTCAACCGACCCAGCACGATTAGGGAGATGCTGGACGAGGTCGATTTCATACCGGGAAGCGCCGCTCTTACGGCCGGTGGGGCGAGTCTTGGCGCGAATTAGGTCCGCTTCAACTGCCGGCGAGAAACCGGCTCTTTGTAAACCCAAACAAGAGCTTGTGGCTAAAGTCCGAAAAACTGCCCAAACATCCGCAACCAACTTAGTTGCCTTCTTGACCAATCTGATCGGTTGACATTGAAGCCGGTAAGCCAATGCCCGTACAAAAGCTTAGAGATACGGGTGTCCAGGCGAAACGATAGATGCTCTCGGTTTTCCTGGCCTATCTACGATTGGCACACACATCGGCTCGTCGGCTACAAATCCTTTGTCAGCCAGGGAGCTCTTGCTCTTGCCGTTTAGTTTGAGGAAATCGAAGCCAAGAAATGAGATTTCCACTAAGAGGATCACATTGACAGACTGGCGAGAATGGTGGAACGAATACCCGGCTCGCGTGCCGCAAAGTGAGTTCTTCACTCAAGTCGGTCGCACAGTAGGCGGCATGCCGACAGGCCAGGCGGACCTGATTACGACTTCGGAAGCGATTCTCTCAGCGCTTCGTCCCTCTCCAGGCGAAATAGTTCTCGATCTTTGTTGCGGAAACGGTTTGGTCACTGAGAGAATAGCTCCTCATTGCGGCCGTCTGATCGGCATCGATTTTTCGGAACCACTGATTCGAATCGCTAGGAGCCGGATCCCAAATGTCGAGTTTGTTGTTGCAGATGTCACGATGATTGACGGCAAGTTATTGGGAGTGGATCGAGTTGATGCAGCCTATCTCGCTTTTGCTTTCCATAATTTTGACGAAGCGAAGGCGCGTAAACTGCTAACTCAGCTCAATTTCATAGCAGGGCCTAAATTCCGGCTATTCCTCGAATCGATTCCAGATATCGCTCGGATTAAGGCCCACTATCATACGCGAGAGCGAATGGCCGCGTTCCAAATGCGCAAGGCCGAGGGGACTGAGCAGATCGAGAACTGGTGGAGCGCAAAGCGACTAGATGCGGTGGCAAGAGCTGAAGGCTTTGCCAGTGAACCCCGCATGCAGGGTGCCGACCGTGTGAACAGCCACTACCGGTTTGATGCTCTACTAAGACTATTGACTTAAATGCCGAAATTCTATATTCCCAGTGCGGGCCAAAGAATCAGGGAGGAGAATTGGATAGTGTAGTTGTTAGATCCGGTGATCGACCGATAAAATCGTCCTCACGTACCCTCGCCATCTTTGGCGGCGAGCCTCTGTTCAGCAAGTTTGTCCATGTGGGCCGGCCCAACCTGCCGGAGCCAGAGAAACTCTTGCAAAGATTGCGCGGGGTTCTAGATCGAAAATGGTTAACCAACAACGGCCCCGAGGTAGATGAGTTTGAACGGCAGGTTGCCAAACTTGCCGGAGTTCGCAACTGCGTAGCCATGTGCAACGGAACCATCGCGTTGCAGATTGCCATTTGCGCGGCAGGGCTCAGTGGAGAAGTCATTCTCCCTTCGTTCACGTTTGTGGCTACCGCACATGCGCTTCAATGGCAAGGCATTCAACCGGTGTTCTGCGATATCGACGAAACTTTCTGTCTTGATCCCCGCGAGGTAGAGAAACGAATCACGCCTCGAACCACCGGAGTGATCGGCGTTCACCTTTGGGGGCAGGCCTGCAATGTCGAGGCTCTGAGTGCGATCTGCAAGCGCCACAATCTAACGCTGCTGTTCGACGCCGCGCATGCCTTCGGTTGTAGTTACAAGGGTCAGATGATCGGCGGATTCGGACAAGCGGAGGTCTTCAGCTTCCACGCAACCAAGTTCGTGAACGCGCTCGAAGGGGGCGCCGTAGCCACCAACGACGACGAATTCGCCCAACGCTGCCGCTCGATGAGGAACTTCGGATTCAGCGACGAGGATCTTGTCACTTCTCTGGGAATCAATGGCAAAATGAACGAGTTTGAAGCGGCGATGGGCATCGAATCGCTCGGCAATATGGATCAAATCATAGTCGCCAATCGTGACAACTATTTCGAATACAAGCGGGGTCTCAAAGACATTCCTGGGATTCGCCTGCGGAACTGCGACCCGAACGAGCGGAATAATTATCAGTACGTCGTCGTGGAGATCGACGCAAACGCCGGTGTTACCCGCGACCAATTTCACACATTGATGCACGCCGAAAACATCCTTGCGCGCCGTTATTTCTATCCCGGCTGCCACCGCATGGAGCCTTATAGCACTGTTTACCCCGATAGTGGGCAGCACCTCCCACAGACGGAGCTGGCCTGCGAACACATTCTCTGCCTGCCCACCGGCCCAGCTCTTTGCGGTGAGGATATTCGCGCCATCTGCGATCTGCTGCGCTTTGTTGTTCTGCACGGCGCGGAAGTCCGGGAGCGCTGGCCTGCGCCGGAACGTGCATCTGCTTCCAGGTGCGTACGGCCGTGAAAGCCTCTGTACTTGTCATTACATACAATCACGAGCGTTTCATCCGCCAGGCGCTGGATAGCGTCTTGGCCCAGCAGACTGAGTTCGAATTTGAGATTCTGATCAGCGAAGACTGTTCGACAGACGCAACACGTCAAATCGTCCAGGAGTATGCTAAGGCGCATCCTGCCAAAATTCGCCTCTTGCTGTCAGAGCAAAATATTTGTTCACCGTTCGTCGTTGAGCGCGGGATCAAGGCGGCGCGTGGTGAATTCATCGCCCTCCTTGAGGGGGATGACTACTGGACCTCGCCCGAGAAACTCCAAAAGCAGATTACGCTCATGGAGCGTCATCCGGAGTGCGTTCTATCCTGGCATACCAGCGATGTGGTCGATGCAGACGGAAATTGGCTGGACACCTTCCGGAACCCATTTTCGTTGATTGCGCATACCATTGAGGATTTTTTGGCGCACGAGCCGGAAGCGTTCACCGCTTCCGTAATCATTCGCAATTCGATCCCGGAAATCCCCGAGTGGTACCGATCTTGCCCTGGCGGAGATTATCCACTCTGGGTTATCGCGCTTCAATATGGAACTGCCGAGTATCTTGACGAGGTTCTCTCAGCGTATCGAGTCCACAGCGGCGGTTATTGGTCTGCATTGAATGACGTCAGTAAGCGTGAATTTGGTCTGTCCTGCTATCGAGCTGTCTATCGAAATCTCGGAGCAAAGTACCGGCCTTTCATGCAAAAGACCCTGGCCAGATACTGGCGCGTTTTGGCGGCCGGCCAGTTACAAGCCGGGCAAAACGAAGTCTCTCGATCAACCGCCAGGGAAGGTCTCAAGGAGTGTCCCCGCGCGCCACTGCTCATGATTCTGGCCTACGCTCCATGGGCATGGATGCCGCTCTGGAGGCTTTATCGGCTTGCACGTCGGATTACGGGCCATAGAGCGCGGCAACAGGCATGGTGAGCGTTTCGGAGTTAAAAGGAAGAATCAGCGCGCATGGCATTCGGGCTCGAACGCCAGGCCGCTCCAATTTTTCTCGCATTTCCAGTTCGATTCAACCTTCCGAATGCTCAGATCGCAACAAACATCGCTGGTTGTTTCCGCGTGCGATCGCAATGAAGATTGCAGGCGTCGCGGAGTTGTTGAGGAGATTAGTTTTGTGAAGCTCAGGTATCTGATTCCCAGGCCGGTACGCGACTGGTTGAACACCGGCCGAAAGGCTGCTCAGCGTGGAAAGCTTGTCTTTGATGGTGTAACGGACTGGTCCGTTCTGCGCAGGGTGCAGCCTTATCGGCGCGACTTCGGCGACGGACACGGCCAGTTCATCGACCGGTTCTACATCGAAAAGTTCTTCGCCACCCATCAGGAATCTATCCGCGGGCACGTCGCGGAGATCGATTGCGATCATTACACTCGGCTCTTTGGCCGTAATCGAGTCGAGCACTCCGACGTTCTGGACATCAAAGAGCTGAATGAAAAGCGCACGATCAAAGTCGACCTGACCGACACTCGATCTGCTCCAGAGAATGTATTCGATTGCATCATCTGCCCACAAACCCTGTTCGAGATATACGACCATGCTTCCGCCGCACGCTCGCTCTATAAAATGTTGAAGCCCGGCGGAGTTTCACTGGTCACGGTGCCTGGAATCTCTTCGTCTGTGCGCGGAGGAATGCTCGGAGGTGCTGGCGAAGATTGGTGGCGTTTCACTGAGCGTTCCGCGCGGCGTCTGTTTGGAGAAATTTTCGGTCCCGACAATGTGGCTGTTCAAACATATGGAAACGTGCTCACCGCAGTCGCCTTCTTACATGGGCTCGTCCAGGAAGAGTTAACCCAGTCCGAACTCGAGTATCATGACCCCGATTACGAGATCATTATTGGAGTCAAGGCAACGAAACCAATCGCAAAGTAGTCGCGGAGCGCAACGATAGTGTCTCCTCATCTGGATGGTCCGCCGGAAAACCTTGAACGAGGTTTGCGGATCGCCGGCAGATTGCGGTATCGGCCCGCCGCGCCTCATTTTTGCATTGCGATCTTGCAACATCCGAGCGGGCCGCCGCAACTGCGGAAAGCTCGAAGCGCCGAAGGCGTCCTCATAGCGGGGAGAACTTGAAGTTCCGCGGGCTTACAGCTGCGGTGCGGAGAGTGTATTCATGACCCTGAACGCATTGTAGGAGGATCGCTGCAAGACGAGTACGCATCATACCTAAAATGGGTGGAGTCCACTGCGCCGACGGGCAAAGGAAGCGGAAAAGAGCGCATTCTTGGGTCAGAGTTACCAAGGTAATCTGTGCCGGTAACTCTTGCTTAGTCAAGATGCTCAAACAAAGCATCTCCTGGCAAAGAGATGTCCCCTCGTCGCAACTCCCGTGATATGTTTAATGATGCTGTGGGAACCTTCCACAGCTCTGCAAACTGCGCCGATGCGCCGGGCTCCGAATCATGGACCGCGCTCAGCAATTTTAATCGGTCACAGCTTCTCTTTCATTTTGGATCCCTTAGACGAACTGCGGAGGATAATCGCATGAAAACTCGTGTTTTGAAAATTGTGGGCCGGATTTTCACCTTGGCTTCGGTTGGAATCATGTTGCCCGCTGCGTTATTGAGTCAGGCGACGCCATCAGCGCGAGGCGCGAGCAACGTTATGCCTTCGCGGTTTGACGTTTTTGCGGGCTACAGCTATCTGGCTCCCAAAGGAACTGTCCAGGTTCTTCAGCCGGACGGCACAACTGCTCCGTTTAGTTACGATGCGGTGAATATTGGTGCAATATTTAGCGGAGCCTATTACTTCAATCGCTTCGCTGGTATTCAGGCGGAGTACGCCGAGCACGAGTGGGGAAGCCAACAGACAAGCTCGAACATCGGTTCAAAGGGCAATGACGATGGCTTCCAGACAATAGCCGGAGGCTTGATTCTGCGCTTCCCCGACGGAAACATCACTCCGTTCGCGCACGCGTTGGTAGGGGCGGCATTGGTCGACGGACCGGATCACGAGCCCGGCAAGTGGGGGCCTGATCTAACGGTGGGCGGCGGGTTGGACTACGAAACCCCGTGGCTCAACCACCATCTGGCAATCCGTCTTTTCCAGGCAGACTACGAGTACATGCATGCCGATTGGGGTTATGGAGTGTTCGCCGGCCGCGCGAATATAAACGCAGCCCGCCTGAGCGCCGGCCTCGTGTTGCACGTGGGCTCGATTGCGCCTCCGATGCCAGTCACGCTGGCTTGCTCGGCGAGCCCCGAGTCAGTTTTCCCGGGCGATCCTGTGACCCTGACGGCCACTGCGGGCAACCTCAACCCCAAGGACCACGTCATCTATAGCTGGTCCGGTGCGGGAGCGTCGGGTTCAGACACGACAGCAAAGCTGGATACGAGTTCACTTGCGCCGGGTGAGTACACGGTCAACTGCAACGTGAAGGAAGGCAAGCCCGGCAAGGAAGGGCTGAAGCCGTGGGAGACGGCATCTGGCACTGCTGGAATCACGGTGAAGGCCTTCGAGCCGCCGACGATCGGTTGCTCGGCAAGTCCGAGCACCATCAACCCCGGTGACAAGAGCGCGATCACAGCCGCTGGCGTCAGTCCGCAGAACCGTCCGCTGACCTACAGCTACTCCGCGCCATCCGGCACCATCAACGGTACCGGCACGTCGGCAACCTATGATTCCACCGGAGCTTCGCCCGGCGATGTACCCATAACCTGCAGCGTCTCTGACGACAAAGGTCATAGCGCAACCGCGAGCGCCTTGGTCACAATCACCGCGCCGCCTCCACCGCCGCCTCCGGCACCCACCCCGGAGCAAATCCAGCTCGAAGCTCGTCTGGCTCTGCACAGCATCTTCTTCCCGACCGATCGGCCAAGGATCGACAATCCCGATGGTGGCCTCGTGGCCAGCCAGAAGGGAACTTTGACGGCCCTGGCGACGGACTTCAAGAGGTATCTGGAGATCAAACCGGGTGCCCGTCTCACCCTTAGCGGACATACGGACGTGCGCGGATCCGTCGCGTACAACCAGGCACTGTCCGAGCGCCGCGTTGCCACCACAAAGCAGTTCCTGATCAGCCTTGGCGTTCCCGAAGCCAGCATTGAAACACGCGGTCTCGGTAAAGAGCAGCAGCTCACCACGGATCAGGTGAAAGCTCTGGTCAACCAGAATCCTGACCTGAGCGATGCGGAGCGGTCGAAGGTTCTTCACAACCTGAACGTCATCGTGCTGGCTCAAAACCGGCGTGTAGACGTTTCTCTGAACTCCACGGGCCAGCAATCGACTCAGCTGTACCCGTTCAATGCTACCGATGCCATGACCCTTATCAGCACCAAATCTCCTGTGCCCAGCAAGAAGGCCCCGGAGAAGAAGGCAAAGAAAGGTCAGTAACCCGCCCGCATGGCTCCCCCTGAAAAGGGGGAGCATGCTTTGCAGCACATTGGTGAAGGAGATCCAAATGCACTCGTTCAATCTGAAGTCTGTTTTGCCGGTTCTCGGCGTGGCGGTTTTGGCGTTGTTGCCGATGGGATGTAAGAAGGCGCCGCCGATCACGTTATCGTGCAACGCCAGCGCACCGACCGTTTATCCGGGCGATCCGCTGACGGTAACAGCTACGGCCGGTTCGGTGGACACGAACAAGAAGAACAACGTCCTTTACAGCTGGAGCGGGGACGGGGTGACGGGCAATGGCACGTCAGCCAGCGTCAATACGGCTTCTCTGGCTCCGGGTTCCTACACCGCGAAGGCTGAAGTGAAGGAAGGCAAGAAGGGCAAGGAAGGGCTGAAGCCCGGCCAGACCGCCGATTGCTCCGCCGATTACGCAGTCAAGCAGTTTGAGCCGCCGACGGTAAGCTGCTCGGCCAGCCCCAGCACCATCAAGCCGGGTGACTCGGCAACGGTTACGGCAGTGGGCGTGAGCCCGCAGAACCGTCCGCTGACCTATAACTACACGGCCACGGCGGGCACGGTGACGGGCACCGGAACCACTGCGGAGTACTCCTCGGCCGGCGCGCCGACGGGCGCAGTGGGGATTACCTGCGGCGTTTCGGACGACAAGAACCAGATGGCGTCAGCGAATACCACGATCACCATTCTGGCTCCGCCACCGCCGCCTCCGGCGCCGAAGACCCAGGCTCTGTGCTCGACCAGCTTCTCGAACGACCCCAGGCGCCCGTTGCGCGTGGATAACGAAGCCAAGGCCTGCCTGGATCAGGTGGCTCTGGATCTGAAGCAGCAGGCTGATGCCAAGGCGGTATTGGTGGGCGAGTCGGATGCCAAGGAGAAGGCGCTGACGGACAAGCAAGAGAAGTACGCCGCCAAGCACAAGCATGCCAAGGTGGAAGACGCCGCCGCGCAGCGCGCCGTGAATGCCAAGGACTACCTGGTGACGGAGCAGGGGATCGATGCTTCGCGGATCAGCGTAGCCACAGGCATGACCGACGGGCAGACGGAAGAGAACTACCTTGTGCCGGCCGGCGCGACGTTCACAACTGACGTGCAGGGCACAATGCCGGTGGACGAGACGGCGGTGAAGCCGCAGGCACGCAAGCCGCTCGGGGAGCGCCACACGAAGAAGGCGGCGCAATAGGCCGAGCAGGCCGCGCCGCAGGTTAGGGATCCGCGAGCTCTTCTTTCAAAACGAGAAGGCCGCGGAAACTTAACTCAGCGTTCCATCGTTCCAAGTGTCTTTGAGGCTGACCGGTGAACCAACCGGTCGGCCTCTTCGCTTTTGGGGACCCAAATTGTCTATTCTGGAAAGAGATGAATGCGGACCTTCAAGCAAGAATGAGCCGTTTGCGGTGTGTTCGAAAATATGGGCGCTGGATTGGGGTCGCGGCGCAAATTCCTCTCCTCATGGCACTCTTGTTTGGCGCGATCTGTTTGCGGGCGGAAAACGCGTGGACGGTCGTGGGCCCGGCAGGCGGCGATGCGCGTGCTCTTGCGTCGTTCCCTGGTCAGCCGAAGCATCTGCTGCTGGGCACGACGAATAGCTGGCTCTACGAAACCATAGATGAAGGCGCAAGCTGGCATCGACTGGCAAAGTTGGGCAGCGACGACGGATTCGTGCTGGACAGCATTGTGGTCGATTCCGCGGACCCGGCGACGATTTACGTGGGCGCGTGGAACAACTCCACCGACGGCGGATTGTGGATCAGCCACGATAGCGGCCGCACCTGGAGCGAGCCGGCTGAACTCAAAGGGCAGCCGGTACATGCATTTGCGCAGGCGCCTTCCGATCCGAAAATCTTGTATGCCGGAACATTGGAAGGAGTCTTTCGCTCAAGCGACAGCGGAGCGACATGGACGGAGATTAGCCCGCTGGGTAGCCATGAGATTCATGAGATTGAGTCGCTGGCGGTTGATCCTGGCGACGCTGACACGGTGTATGCCGGGACCTGGCACCTGCCTTGGAAGACGACCGACGGCGGCAAGACGTGGCACAACATCAAACAGGGACTGATTGTGGACTCGGATGTGTTTTCGATCATCGTGGACCCGGAGCACCCGCACACTGTCTACCTGAGTGCATGCAGCGGAATCTACAAGAGCGAGAACGCGGGAGTTCTGTTCCACAAGATCCAGGGCATTCCGTCTGATGCGAGAAGAACGCGGAGCCTGATGCAGGATCCGGAGAAGCGCGACGTGGTGTACGCGGGAACTACGGAAGGCTTGTACAAGACCAAAAACGCGGGCAAGACTTTTGAGCGCATGACGGAATCCGATGTCGTCGTGAACGCGGTTTATGTCGATCCCATCGATTCAAATCGCGTGCTGCTGGCGACGGATCGCAGTGGCGTGCTGGTGAGTGGCGATGGGGGCGCGACGTTTGCGCCGTCGAATCAGGGCATCAGCGAGCGGAAGGTGGCGGCGGTTCTCGTGGACCGCAACAACCCCGAGGTGCTCTACGCCGGCGTGGTGAACGATAAGAAATATGGCGGCGTGTTTCGCTCGAGCGACGGTGGAGCGCATTGGGATCAGCTAGGCACGGGACTCGACGGGCGCGACGTGTTCGCGCTAGCCGAGACGAAGGATGGCCGCGTGGTTGCGGGAACCAGCCACGGAGTTTTCATGCTGGAGGCAGCCGGCGATCCTCCGTCGGCTGGCAAGGATAAAGATGATGCGGCGCCGACTGTTGCGGGGACCGATGGGTCGGGCGCCGCGGCCACTCTTAGCTGGGCGCCGCGGAACACAATCGTTAACACAGTGACGAAGACGATCACGCAGACGCACATGCACACGAAGGTCAACATCGAAAAGCAGGTGCAGGCGCCGACGATCGAGCTTGAGAGCACGGTGAACGCGCTGGATGTTTCAGGCGACGTGTGGGCGGCGGCGACGGGATATGGCGTGGTGACCAGCAGCGACCAGGGCGCGAGCTGGCAGGGAGGCCCGGTGATGGGCGAGGGGGATTACCTGTCAGTGACCGTGCACGCTGACACGATGGTTGCGGCTCGCGCCGACGGTGTTGTGATTTCACGCGACGCGGGAAAAAGCTGGTGGCCGATGGGGTTGCCTACGATGCTCACGCGCATCCATCGAGTGGCATTCTCGCCCGACGGCACGCTGTGGCTGGGCGCGCGCGAGGGAGTTTATTTAAGCCGCGATCTGGGCAAGTCGTGGATGTGGATTCATCGTCTGCCGTTTCGCGACGTGGACGATCTGAGCTACGACGCGGAGTCGAAGAGGATTCTGGTCAGCTCGCGCACGAGCGACCAGGTGTACGCGATTGATCCGAAGACGATGACGTGGAACTGGTGGCAGACGGGATATGACATTGCGCTGATTCGCGCGGCCGGCGATCGGCTTATAGCCGCTTCGCTCGATGACGGAGTTGTGGTTGGTCCCGAGCTGAGCACTGCGGCCGGCGCTCCGGCTGCGAGTGCGAGCGCTACTCCTTAGGAGCGGCCGCACAAGGGGTGATTCTGAGGAATATCGTCGTGGGCCGGCAGTGATGGCACACAGGAGGCTCAATGAGCCGCCTCTGAATAGACCTCACGAACCGCATCGACAATCGCTTCAGGGTGCTCGTCCGGGATGTCGTGTGTACTATCGGAAATAATGCGCCACTGTCCTTGACTGGAGAGCTGGTGCGCCAACTGGATCTGGCCATCAACCCAGTTTTTGTGCAGGTCTATCCACTCTTGCGATACCAATGGAAGGCCCCACATTCCTTTCCCTGCGATGAGAACGACCAAAGGCTTGGCGCCAAGGGTTGGTACATCGACCAGTTCGGATTCGTCGTCGCCGTTCCACTGGCCCTCGACTTCACTCGTGGTGGCCCGTATATATTCTGGCTGTATAGCGTCGTACGACCATTCCTGGTCGTAAATTGATTCGCCCGCACCGTCAATGTCTTTTCTCGCAAGAAATCTGCTAATTCCAAGAAAGTAAAGTGCAGGCGCGAGCATTCGGCTTTTCTGACGGCGCTTGAGATCGTTTCTTGCAAGTGCCCGGATTCCGGGCGGTAACTTTAACTTATTTGGACCGCCATCCGCTAAGACCATCCCGGCGACTTCATTCGGGTATAGCTTGGTGTACACGAGCACGATGCTTTTCCCAAACGAATGGGCCGCGAGAATGTAGGGCGGCTTCTCTCCTGCATTCTGCAGGAGTGTGTGCAGCTCGTGGGCAATCTGGGAAAGAGTGCGGGGCATCGGCCCAG
>Ga0181535_10001552_pt1 | contig 29849 bp, 29 predicted proteins | sample PEATcosm2014_Bin_44_FD_119774 | JGI IMG/M metagenome (GOLD analysis project Ga0181535, IMG submission 119774) | Peatland microbial communities from MTU Mesocosm Facility, Houghton, MI, USA - PEATcosm2014_Bin17_30_metaG | ecosystem: Environmental > Terrestrial > Soil > Wetlands > Peat | place... | reverse complement strand
CCGGCTGCACCGCGATGGTCGACCCCTACTCGGCGTGGCTGGTCTTCCGCGACGGCCCGGGGGGGTCGCTGCCGGTGTTCACCTCCGCGCTCCACCACACCGACTACCTGGTGGCCACGCCGTTCCTGAACAAGTTCCTGAACGGGCAGAAGGCGCCCCTGCGCAGCTACGTGAACGTCCACTTCCGTCCCCATCGCACCGGCAACCTGACCATCTGGGTCCGCGACGGCTTCCGCGTGGCGTGACCGGTCGCGGCACCGGGCGGCTGCGGTGATCGGCGCGGCGGGAGCGCGGGCGATCCCCGGGGTGCGGGACCCGGCCGGCATGGTGGTGGTGGTGATGACGCTGGTCGCCGGCGGGCTCCAGGTGTTCGCGCTCACCCGCCCCAACGCGCTGCTGGCCGGCTGGTCCGACATCAGCATCTACCTGGGCGCGGCGATCCGGCTGGTTCACGGCGCCCTGCCCTATCGCGACTTCGCCCTGCTCCAGCCGCCCGGGCTGGTGCTGCTGCTCAGCCCCTTCGGCCTGCTGTCGCTGGCGGTGGGCAGCCGGGTCGCCCTGATCGCGCTGACCGCCGGCACACCGCTGCTGGCCGCCGCCAACGTGGCCCTGGTGGGGAGGCTGATCGCCCACCGCGGCTGGCGCGCCGCCCTGGTCGCCTGCGGGTTCATGGCGGTCTATCCCGCCACCTACCTGGCGCTGCAGGACAGCCTGCTCGAGCCGCTCATGTGCCTCTTCTGCCTGCTGGGGGCGGCGCTCGTCCTCGACCGGGACGGGCTCGCCGGGCGGCGGCGGCTGGCCCTGGGCGGCGCCGCCTTCGGTTTCGCGGCCTCGGTGCTGATCGCCAGCGCCCTCCCCGTGCTGGTGGTGATCGCCCTCTGCGCGAGCCGTCCGCGGCGCCGGCTGCTGCCCTTCGCCGGAGGTGTCGCCGGCGGCTTCCTCATCCCCGCGATCCCCTTCTTCGCGGCGGCCCCCGCGGCGTTCCTCCACGACACGGTGGTCACCCAGCTGGAGCGCGTCCCCCTGGCCGGGCGCACCCCGGTGGCGACCCGCCTGCTGAACCTGACCTTCGCCGTGCACGGGGGCGGGCTGGCCGGTGCCGTCGCGGCCCTGGCGGCGATCGGCGTGGTCATCCTGGTCGGGCTGGCCACCGGACGGCGCCGGCTCACCCCCCTGGACGGGTTCGCCATCGGCGCCACGCTGACCCTCGGCGCGGCCCAGCTCGCGATCTCCGACTACTTCGTCCACTTCCCCGCGATGCTGGTGCCGTACCCGGCCCTCCTCCTCGGCATCGCGGTGGCGCGGCTCCCCCGGAGGTGGGCGCAGCCGGTGGTGGTGGCGGTGGCCGCGGTCGCCGTGGCCGGGCTGGCGGTGGCCCAGGCGGCGCTGATCCAGACCGAGTCGATCGTGGACGTCGCGGCGTGGGTCGACGCGGTGGTGCCGGTCAACGGCTGCGCGATCTCCCCGTACACGTATCTCCTGGTGACCAGCGATCGCATCCAATCGTCGGCGGCCGGCTGCACCGCGTTCACCGACCCGCAGGCCACCCGGCTGGCCAGCCAGGGGAGCCCGGGGGGAGCGGTGCCCGCCTACCGCGACGCCCTGGAGCACACCGACTACGTGGTGCTGACCACCACCCTCCGCCAGTGGCTGAGCGGACCGTTCGCGCCGCTCTACGCCTACGTGGCCGGCAACTTCCGGGCGCACGACTCCGGGCCGCTCATCATCTACGTGCGGGACGGCTTCCCGGTCGCCCAGCCCTCCGCCGGGGTCGCGGCGGGCCCCCCGGTCGGGCGCACGCACGGTCGCCCGGCGTAGCGGGGCCGTAGAATCGCTGGGCGCAGCCAGCGGCGCCCGAGGCGCACAGCACGAGTGAGCTCTCCCCCGTGATGCGGTCCCCCTTCCCCTCCCATCCCCGGCCAGCGCCGCCCCGGCTCCTGCGAAAGCCGCACCGGTGCTCCGCTTCCTGACCGCGGGGGAGTCGCACGGTCCCCAGCTCACCGTCATCGTCGAGGGCCTGCCCGCCGGGCTCCGCCTCGACGCCCGCCGCGACATCGACCCCCATCTGCGCCGCCGCCAGGGCGGGTACGGCCGGGGCAAGCGCCAGCAGATCGAGCAGGATCGGGCCGAGATCGTCGCCGGGGTGCGCGGGGGCCTCACCCTCGGATCGCCGGTCGCCCTGGTCATCGTCAACCGCGACTGGGAGAACTGGCGGGGCCCGATGCAGGTGACCGCCGCCGGCTTCACCCGCAAGCTGGTGACCCGGGTCCGCCCCGGCCACGCCGACCTCGCCGGGATGCTCAAGTACGGCCTCGGCGACGCCCGCGACGTTCTGGAACGGGCCAGCGCCCGCGAGACCGCGGCCCGGGTCGCGGCCGGCGCGGTGGCGCTGGCGCTGCTCGGGCGCCTCGGGGTGCGGGTCGGCTCCTGGGTGCAGCGGATCGGCGATGTCGCCATCGATTGGCGAGAGTCGGTGGACCAGTCCGCGGTCGAGGCGTCCCCGGTGCGCTGCCCCGACCCGGTGGCCTCGGAGCGGATGGTCGCCGCCATCGACGCCGCCCGCGCCAGCGGCGACACCCTGGGCGGCAGCGCGGTGGTCTCGGCCGCGGGAGTTGTTGCCGGCCTTGGCAGCTACGCGCAGTGGGACCGCAAGCTCGACGGCCTGATCGCCCAGGCGCTCTGCAGCATCCCCTCGGTCAAGGGCGTGGAGATCGGTGCCGCGGTGCTCGCCGCCGGGTCGCCGGGCTCCGCGGTCCACGACTCGCCCCGCTACGTCGCGGGCGAGGGCTTCCGCCATCTCACCAACCGTCAGGGCGGCCTGACCGGGGGTGTCACCGACGGCGAGCCGGTGTGGGCCACGGTCCACTTCAAGCCGATCTCGACCCTGCTCTCGCCGCTGCGGTCGGTGGACGCGCGGACCGGCGAGGAGGTCAACGCCCACTACGAGCGGAGCGACATCTGCGTGGTCCCCGCCGGCGCGGTGGTCGCCGAGGCGATGCTGGGCTGGGTGCTGGCGGCCGCGCTGACCGAGAAGCTCGGCGGGGATTCGATCGCCGAGATGAGCCGCAACCTGACCGCCTACCGGCGCAGCACCAGGCGGCTCCGGTGAGCGGCGCGGCCGGACCGCGGCCGATCGCGCTGGTCGGCCTTCCCGGGAGCGGCAAGACCACCCTGGGGCGGCGGCTCGCCCACCGGCTCGGCTGGGAGCTTCGCGACACCGACCTGGAGATCGAGCGCCGGACCGGGCGCACCCCGGCCCAGATTCTCGACGTCGACGGCGAGGACGCGTTCCGGCGGGTGGAGCTCTCCACCCTCACCGAGCTGCTCGACGGCCCGCGCCCGATGGTGATCGCCTGCGGCGGTGGCCTCTTCGCGGAGCCCGGGGCCCGCCGTTCGCTGCTCGAGACCGCCTGGGTGGTGGCCCTGGACGCGCCCGACTCCACCCTGCTCGAGCGGCTCGGCGCCGCCGCCGATCGCCCCCTGCTCCGCGGCGACGTGGCGGCGCGGCTCGCCGAGCTGCGCCGGCGCCGGGACCGGGCCCACGCCGAGGCCCATCTGCGCATCGACACCGCGACCACCTCCGCGGAGGTCGCCGAGGTCGCCATCCGCGCCCTGGCCGACGCGGTGGCGGTGGCCACCGGGCCCACCTCCGCCTACCCGGTGGTGGTGGGCGAGGGCGCCGCCGACCACCTCGACGCGCACCTGCCGGCCGGCTGCCGCCGGGTGGCGGTGGTCACCGACCGGAGCGTCGAGACCCTGGCCCGGCGCCTCGCCGGGCAGATCCTCGGCTCGGGCCGCGAGGCGGCGGTGATCAGCCTGCCCGCGGGCGAGCCGCTCAAGAGCTGGGCCGCCACCGGCCGGCTGCTCGAGCGCCTGGCCGGGCTGGGGCTGGGCCGGCGCGACGCCCTGGTGGCGGTGGGGGGCGGGTCGATCGGCGACATGGCCGGGTTCGCGGCCGCCACCTACTGCCGCGGGATCGCCTGGGTGGTCGTGCCCACCACCCTGCTGGCCATGGTCGACAGCTCGATCGGGGGCAAGACCGGCGTCAACCTCAGGGCCGCCAAGAACCTGGCCGGCGCATTCTGGCAGCCGCGGGCGGTGCTCGCCGATTCCAGCGTCCTCGACACCCTGCCGGCGCGCCAGCTCGGCTCCGGGCTGGGCGAGGTCGCCAAGTACGCGATGATCGCGGAGGGCGAGCTGCCCGACCTGCTCGACCACGGCCTGGAGCGCGCCCGCCAGGGCGACGTCAGGACCCTGTCCGCGATCATCGAGCGCTGCGCGGCGATCAAGGCGGAGGTGGTGGGGCGCGACCCGCGCGAGGGCGGGCCGCGCGCGGTGCTCAACTACGGCCACACCGTCGCCCACGCCATCGAGGCGGCGGCCGGCTACGGGACCGTGACCCACGGTGAGGCGGTGGCGGTGGGGATGCGGGTCGCCAGCCGGCTCTCGGTCGAATCGGTCGGGCTGCCGCGCGCCGACCTGGAGTGGCAGGACCGGCTCCTCGACCGCCTGGGCCTGGGGCCGCTCCCCCCGCTGGAGCCGGCCGCGGTGCTCCGCCGCCTCGGCCACGACAAGAAGGCGGTCGGCGGCGAGCTCCGCTGGGTGCTGCTCTCGCGGCGCGGTGAGCCCGTCCTGGATCAGCGCGTCCCCGACGCCCTGGTCCGCCAGACCCTCGAGGAGGTGTTGCTGACGTCATGACCCGGGTGCTCGTTCTCAACGGTCCCAACCTGGCGAGCCTCGGCCGCCGCGAGCCCGAGATCTACGGGGGCCACAGCCTGGCCGAGATCGAAGCCGATCTCCGCGAGCGGTCGGTGGCCCTGGGCGTCGACCTCCGGGTCGAGCAGCGCAACGGCGAGGGCGACCTGATCGACCTCATCGAGGCCGAGACCGGCCGGTCCGACGCCGTGGTGATCAACCCCGGGGCCTTCAGCCACACCAGCGTGGCCCTCCTGGACGCCCTGCGCGCCTACCCGGGGGTGGTCGTCGAGGTTCATCTGAGCAACACCTTCCGGCGGGAGACCTACCGCCGGGTGATGCTGACCGCGGAGGCCGCCGACGCGGTGATCCTGGGCCTCGGCGCCGCCGGATATGCGATCGCCCTCGAGGCGGCGACCCGGATGGTGCGCGAGAGGGGAGAATTGACCCGATGATCAATGCAGGAGACCTCCGTCCTGGAGCCACGGTCGAGCGGGGTGGCCAGCTGCTCCAGGTCCTCGACTTCGCCCACATCAAGCTTGGCCGCGGCACCGCGGTGGTCCGCACCAAGCTCAAGAACCTGACCACGGGTGCCGTCACCGAGGAGACCTTCCGGCCCGAGGAGAAGTTCGGGCGGGCCCGGATCGAGCGCAACGAGGCGCAGTACCTCTACCGCGACGGCGACAACTTCGTGGTGATGGACACCACCACCTATGACCAGACCCCGATCAGCGCCGAGCAGATCGGCGACGGGGTGCGCTGGCTCAAGGAGAACGCGACCCTCACCCTGCTCACCCATGAGGAGCGCCTGCTGGGGGTGGAGCTGCCGATGTCGGTGGAGCTGGAGGTGACCGAGACCGAGCCCGGCTTCCGGGGCGACACCGCCAACGCCGGGACCAAGCCGGCCACCGTCGAGACCGGCGCGATCGTGGACGTGCCGCTCTTCGTCAACCCCGGCGACCGGATCCGGATCGACACCCGGAACGGGCGGTACCTGGAGCGGGCGTGATGGACGGATCGGTCGACCCCGCCCCCGACGGTCGCCATCCCGGGGCCCGCCGGCCGCTCGGGGTGACCCGGGTCGCCAACGAGGTGGTGGCCTGGATCGCCGTGCTCACCGCGCTCCAGGTCCCCGGGGTCCACGCCATGTACCAGGCCGCCGGACAGTCGCTGGAGCGGATCCTGCGGCGCTCCCACGCCCATCGCGGCGCCAGGGTGGAGCTGCGCGGCGGCACCACCCTGGACGTCGACCTCTGGGTCGTCATGCTCGCCGGCAACTCGGTCCCCAAGGTGGGCGCCGAGGTGCAGCAGCGGGTCGCCGACGCCGTCCAGCGGATGCTCGGCCTCGAGGTCGGCAACATCAACGTCCACGTGAGCGAGGTGGTCTTCGCCCCATGAGCCGTCCCGCGGGGAGGCGGCGGCGGGGGCGCGAGCTCGCCCTGCGCGTCCTCTTCGAGCTGGAGGGGACCGCGAAGGACCCACGGGCGACGCTCGCCTACCAGGCCACCGAGATGGGCGTGCCCCGCGACGCGGCCGCCTTCGCGGGGAGGCTGGTGGAGGGCACCCTCGAGCACGTGGACCGGATCGACGCCACCATCGGGGAGGCCAGCGACAACTGGGACCTGGTCGACTTCGGCAAGGTGGAGCGGGCGGTGCTCCGGCTCGGCACCTTCGAGGTGCTCTTCGAGCCCGGGACGCCGGTGGCGGTGAGCATCGACGAGTCCCTGGAGCTGACCCGGGTCTACGCCGGCGACGAGGCGGTCCCGCTCGTCAACGGCGTGCTCGGCCGGATCGCCCGCGAGCGGGTGTGAGCGCCGGGCCGGGCGTTTTGAGCGATCATATGTTCGCTCCATGAGCCGACCACCCTCGCCCCGGCCCGACCCCCTGAGCCCGGCATCGCGCGGAGCCCGCCGATGAGCCTGCGCCGGGCCCTGACCGTCGCCGAGCTGACCGCGGTCATCCGCGGCGTCATCTCGCGCAGCCCCGACCTGGAGGACGTCCTGGTGGAGGGCGAGATCAGCAACCTCTCGATGCCCGCCTCCGGGCACCTCTACTTCACCCTCAAGGACGCCGGCGCCTCTGTGAGCTGCGTGATCTGGCGGTCGCAGCGGGCCGAGATCCCCTTCCGGCCCGACAACGGGATGACCGTCATCGTCCACGGCCGGATCGAGGTCTACGACGCCCAGGGCCGCTACCAGCTCTACGCCGACCGCATGGAGCCGTCGGGGATCGGGGCCCTCGCCCTGGCGGTGGAGCAGCGCCGCCGGGCGCTCGCGGCCGAGGGGCTCTTCGACGACGCCCGCAAGCGGGCCCTGCCGCTGCTGCCCCGCCGGGTGGTGGTGGTCACCTCGCGCAGCGGCGCCGCGCTTCGCGACGTGCTGACCGTGATGCGCCGGCGCGCTCCCAGCGTGGACCTGGTGCTCTCCCCGGCCACCGTGCAGGGGGAGGGGTCGGTGGAGACCCTGGTCCTCGCCCTGGAGCGGGCCCAGGGGGTGCGCGGGGCCGAGGTGGTGCTGCTGGTCCGCGGTGGCGGTTCGCTCGAGGATCTGATGGCGTTCAACGACGAGGGGCTGGCGCGGGCGATCCGCGGCAGCCGGATCCCGGTCGTCTCCGGGGTCGGCCATGAGACCGACACCACCATCGCCGACCTCGCCGCCGACCGCCGCGCGCCCACCCCCTCGGCGGCGGCCGAGCTGGTGGTCCCCGACTGCCGCCGCCTGGCTGCCGAGCTCGCGGCCCGGCGGGCCCACCTCGGCGCGGCCGCCCGCCAGGAGGTCGGGGTCAAGCGCGGCACCCTCGAGCGCCAGCGCATGCGCCTCGAGAACGCCTCGCCGGTCCGCCGGCTGCCCAGCCACCGGCAGGAGCTGGACCTGCGCGCCGAGCGGCTGCGCTCCGGGCTGCTGGCGGCCCTCACCACCAAGCGACGCCGCCTCGACGCCGCCACCGCCCAGCTCCGGGTGGCCTCGCCGCGCCAGCGGGTGGCGGTCGAGCGGGAGCGCCTCGACGGCGACGTGCGCCGGCTGTCGCGCCTGGTCGCGGCCACCCTGGCCCAGCGCCGCCAGCAGGTGGGGGCCCGGCGCGATCAGCTCGAGGCGCTCTCCCCGCTGAGAGTGCTGGAGCGCGGCTATTCGATCACCATGGACGGAGCGAGCGGAGCGGTGCTCACCGACTCGGGGACGGTCCGGGCCGGTGGCCGGCTGCGCACCCGGCTGGCCCGGGGCGTGGTGATCAGCACCGTCGACGGCCCGGGCTCGACAGGCGCTGACGAACGGATGTACGATACCGGCCACGACACTGCGGAGAGAGGATGAGAGGCGACGACAGCGCGGCTCCCGGAGGATCGGGGACGGGGAGCGACGACATCGACAGCCTGAGCTACGAGCGCGCGCTCGCCGAGCTGGATCAGATCATCGAGCGGCTGGAGCGCGGGGCGGTGGCCCTCGACGAGGCGATCGCCGCCTACGAGCGCGGCGCCCGGCTGGCCCAGCACTGCGGCGGCCTGCTCGACCGCACCGAGCAGAAGATCAGCCAGCTGGTGGTCGGAGCCGGCGGGCGCGTCACCGAGAAGCCGCTCGACCCCTTGCGTGAGTCCGGTGAGGTCCCGGTGCCCACCCGCGAGCTCCCCGTGGCCACGCCCGGGGCCCCGCTGCTGCCCCTCCCCGGGCGCCTTCCCGACCTGGGCGACATCGACCCCGACGAGATCCCCTTCTGATGCAGGGGGGGCTCATCTCCGCCCAGCTCTGCGTCGGCTCGTCCGCCGGCTCGGTCATGAACCGCGGTGCGCTCGCTGGCCGTGCTCCTCGTCTCCTTGATCTGAGCGGCCTGAGCGCCGCCCCCCTGACCGGAGACCGGGCATGGCGGTGAGCGCGCAGCGTCTCGATCTCGCCCTGGTGGAGCGCGGGGTCGCCACCACCCGGGAGCGCGCCCAGGCGCTGGTGGCGGCCGGGATGGTGGAGGTCGACGGCCTCCGGGCCCGGAGCGCCGCCCAGCGGGTGGGGGAGACCGCCGTGCTGCGGACCCTCGGCGAGGGGAGCCCCTGGGCGAGCCGGGGCGGCGAGAAGCTCGCCGCCGCCCTCGACGCCTTCGCCGTGGACTGCCGGGGGCGGACCTGCCTGGACGCGGGCGCCTCCACCGGGGGCTTCACCGACGTGCTGCTGGCCCGGGGGGCCGCGCGCGTGTACGCGGTCGACGTCGGGCACGGCCAGCTCCTCCCCCGGCTGGCCGGGGACGAGCGGGTGACGGTCCTCGACCGGACCAACCTCCGCCACCTGGAGGCGGTGCCCGGCGAGCCGCCGAGCCTGGTGACCCTCGACCTCTCCTTCATCTCCCTCCGCCTGGTGATGCCGGCGGTCGCTCGGGTCGCCCCCGGGGCCGAGGTCGTCACCCTCTTCAAGCCCCAGTTCGAGCTGGGGAGGGAGGCGGTGCCCCGGGGCGGCATCGTGCGCGACGCGGCCGCCACGGCGGCGGGGGTCGCGGCGTTCCTGGAGTGGTGCGGCGCCGAGCTGGGGGCCACTGCGCTCGGAGAGCCCTACCCGGCCCCGATCCGCGGGACCAAGGGGAACCAGGAGATCCTGCTCCACCTCCGGCTGCCCGGACGGGCCACGGCCCCGGAGCGGGTGGCGCCATGAGCGCCGGAGCGATCGGCTTCCTGCTGCACCCGGCGGAGAGCGCCGGCGTCGTCGCCGCGGCGATGGCGGCCGCGGAGCGCCGCGGCTTCCGCACCTGGACGACCATCGTCCGGCCCGTGGAGGACGTCGCCGAGCACGCCCGGGGCACCGAGCTGCTGGTCACCGTCGGGGGAGACGGCACCTTCCTCTTCGGGGCGCGCCTCGCCGCCCCCCGGGACATCCCGGTGCTGGGGGTCAACCGGGGCCGGCTCGGGTTCCTCACCGACATGGAGCTGGATCAGCTGCCGTCGGCGATCGACGCCTTCGCGGACGGGCGCACCCTGCGCCAGCGCCGCGGCATGCTGACCGCGCGGCTCGAGCGCCGCGACGGGGACGAGCCGGCGGAGGGCGACCCTCGCGGCCCGGTGCTGGCTCTCAACGACATCGCGGTGCGCTCCCCCGAGGTCTCCCTGCTCCGGCTCCGGGTCGAGGCGGACCGGGAGCTGCTCGGCGAGTTCGACGCCGACGGGGTGGTGATCGCCTCCGCCACCGGCTCCACCGGCTACGCCCTGAGCGCGGGCGGGCCCCCGATCGACCCGCGGGTGCGGGCGATCACGGTGGTGCCGCTGGCTCCCCACGCGGTGATCACCCGGCCGATCGTGCTGCCCGAGGCGACCGTGGTCGAGGTCGCGGTGCTGCACGGGCGCGCCTTCGTGGCCGCCGACGGCCAGCACCAGGGCCGGCTGGCGGAGGGCGGGCGGGTCTGCATCAACCCGGGTCCCGAGCTCACCGTGATCCGCTGCGCCGACTCGCCGTCCTTCCTCCGCCAGCTCCGCGACAAGGTTCATTTCGGGCTTCCGCTGAAGCCCCCGGATCGGGACCAGGCCCTCCAGGAGCGGCCGTGAGCCGGTTGCTCGAGCTCCGGCTTCGCAACTTCGCCCTGGTGCGGGACGCCCGCCTGGACTGCGAGGCCGGCTTCGGCGCCCTGAGCGGTGAGACCGGCGCCGGGAAGTCGCTCTGCATCGCGGCGGTGCGCTGGGCGCTGGGAGGGCGCGCCGAGGGGGAGGCGGTGGGGGAGGGGACCTCGGTGCGGGCCGTCTTCGAGCCGAGCCCCGAGAGCGCGGTCCTGCTCGCCGGCCTCGGCATCCCCGCCGACGAGCTGGTCACCCTCACCCGCGACGCGGGGAGCTCGGGTCGCTCCACCTGCCGGGTCAACGGCGCTCTGGTGTCCCAGGCGACCCTGCGCGAGCTGGGCGAGGGGCTCGCCGATGTGACCGCCCAGGGTGCCAGCCACCGGATGCTCCAGCGCAGCTGGCAGCGGCGGGTCCTCGACGACTCGGGGGACGCCGCGGTGGCCGAGGCCCGGGGGGTGATGTCCGGTGCCCACCGGCGCTGGCGAGGGGCGGAGGCGCGGCTGGCCGAGGCCCGCCTGGCCAGCCACCGGACCGCCGCTGAGCTCGCCGAGGCGGAGGCGACGATCGCCGAGCTGGAACCCCTGCGTCTCCGCGACGGGGAGGAGGACGACCTCGGCGCGGAGCGCCTCCGGCTCCGCCACGCCACCGGCATCGCCCGGGCCGCGACCCTGCTCGGGGAGGCCGCGAGCGGCGACGACGCCGGCGCCGCCGACGTCCTCGAGCGCGCCCTCGCCGAGGTCGACGCCCTGAGCGGGGTCGACGCCGGTCTGGCCAACCTCGGTGGGGAGGCCGCGGCGCTGACCGCCGCGCTGCGCGACCTCGGGGTCTCGGCGCGCCGGCTGGCCGACCGCGTCGAGGTCGACCCCGCACGGCTGGAGGCGGTGGAGGAGCGGCTCGACACCCTGGCGAGGATCCGCCGCCGCCACGGCTCCATCCGGGCCGCCCTCACCGCCCTGGAGGGGGCGAGGCGGATCTGCGACGCGGCCCGCGGCGGGCAGGACCTGGTGGCGCTGGAGGCCGAGGCCCGGGCCGGGCAGGCCGGCGCGGCGGCGGCGGCGGGCCGGCTGAGCGCAGCGCGCCGGGACGCGGCACGGGCTCTGGAGCGCGCCGTGGAACGCCACCTGGCGGTCATGGAGCTGCCCGACGCCCGCTTCCGGGTGACCCTCGGGGTGATCGCGGACGCCGACGGCCTGGACCTGGGGGACGGACCGGTGCGTTGCGACGCGGACGGCGTCGACCAGGTGGAGATGCGCCTGGCCGCCAACCGCGGTGGGGTCCCGCTCCCCCTCGACGAGGGTCCCTCCGGTGGCGAGCTGAGCCGCCTGGCCCTGGCCCTGGCCGCCGCGGGGGGAGGCGCCGGCCAGCCCCTCCTGGTTCTCGACGAGGTGGACACGGGCGTCGGCGGCGAGACCGCGGCGCGGGTCGGCGATCTGCTGGCTGTGATCGGCCGTCGCCGCCAGGTCGTGGCGGTCACCCACCGTCCCGAGATCGCCGCGCGCGCCGGCTGGCACCTGCTGGTCTCCCGCACCGGGGGCGGCGCGACGGTGGAGAGCGGGGTGCGCCGCGTCGAGGGTCAGGAGCGGGTCGCCGAGGTCGCCCGGATGATGTCGGGGCGCTCCACGGCCGCCGCGCTGGCGCGGGCGGCGGAGCTGCTCCGGGAGGGCGAGGCGCCCGGGGGCCGCCGCCAGAGCGCGGGCTGACCGGAGGTGCCGGGTGGGCGCCGGCCGCGCCGGGGGCGACCGGCCCGGCTACCTCGTACCATGGGCCGCCATGAGTGAGAACGCGATCGCCGTGGGCCGCGGCGGGCCAGCCCGCCGGTTCCCGGTCGAGGTGGGGGAGTTCAGCGGATCCCTGGAGGAGCTGGTCCTGGCCGCCCAGCGGGGCGACCTGGACCTCCGTGAGCTCGCGGTCGCCGAGGTGACCACCCAGGTGAGCCGCCAGCTCGGCGGCGCCGACCTGGGCGGCGACCTCCGCGATGCCGCCGAGGCCCTCGGGCTGCTCGCGCGCCTGCTCTCGCTGAAGGCGGCGCGGGTGACCGAGGTCGACGTCGAGCCCGAGGAGGAGGCGGCGCCGGAGACCGACGCGGGACGCCGGCTGGCCGAGTACCGCCTCTTCCGGGCGGCCATGGAGGCGCTCCTCCTCGAGCCTGCCGAGACCGGCGAGCGCAGCTTCCTCGGCCTGGTCGCGCCCGACGTCCTCCCCCTCGAGCGGCTGCGCATCCCCCCCGACCGCCTGGCCGCAGCCTTCCGCCAGGTCCTCGAGCGCCTTCAGGACGCCGGGCCGCTGCCGGTGGGGATGGTCACGTTCTCGGTGGAGGAGAAGGTGGCCTGGCTCCGGGGGCTGCTCGCCCGCGCGCCGGTGGAGTTCGAGGGCATCTTCGCCGAGGTGTCGACCCGGCTGGAGGCGGTGGCCTGCTTCCTGGCCCTGCTCGAGCTGCTGAAGCGCGGAGAGGCGGTGGTGGACCAGCCGGAGATCTTCGGCCCCATCCGGGTGCGGGCCAGTGAGTGAGGAGGAGGCGCCGGGCGTCCCCGCGGCCGGCGACGGGCGATCCCTCACCGCGGACGAGGACGGATCCGCCGGCGAGACCGAGGACGGAGCCGCCGCGGCGGACGGGGAGGCAGACGAGGAGGACGACTTCCAGCTCGAGCTCGATGAGATCGGACGCCCGCGGGTGCCGGAGTGGGTGGCCGGCAGCGAGCCCGAGGACCTGGCCCTCGCCCTCGAGTCGGTCTGCTTCGTCCTCAACCGTCCGGTGAGCCTCGGGGAGCTGTCCGGGATCCTGGGGCAGTCCTCGCAGAGCGTGGAACGTGCCGCCGCGGCCCTGGCGGATCAGCTCGGCGGTCGCGGCCTGATGCTCCAGCGCCACCGCGACCAGGTCCAGCTGGTCACCCGCCCCCAGACGGCGTGGGCCGTCCAGCGCGCGCTCAACCCCGAGAAGCCCGCCCGGCTCAGCCGGCCCGCCCTGGAGACGCTCGCCATCGTCGCCTACCGCCAGCCGGTCACCCGGGCGCTCATCGAGTCGATCCGCGGGGTGAACTGCGAGGCGGTTCTCGAGAGCCTCGAGCGGCGGGGGCTGATCGCCGAGATCGGCCGCGCCGCCACCCCCGGGCAGCCCCGGCTCTTCGGGACCACCCTGCGCTTCCTGCAGCTGGTCGGGTTGGAGCGGATCGACCAGCTGCCGCCCCTGCCCGGCGAGATCACCCTCCCCGAGGATCAGGAGCGGGCGTGGTCGGCCGCCCTGGCGGACGCCGCCGGTGACGAGCCGCCGGCACCGAGCTCGGGCTGATGCCCGCCAGCGCCGAGCGGCTCAACCGCTACCTGGCTCGCCGGGGGGTGGCCTCCCGCCGCGGGGCCGACCTGCTCATCGACGCCGGCCGGGTGACCGTCAACGGTGCCCGCGCGGCCCTCGGCACCGCCGTCAACCCGCAGCGCGACCGCATCGCCGTCGACGGCCGGCCGGTCGCGGGCCCGCGCCGATCGGTGACCCTGATGCTCAACAAGCCGCCGGGCGTGGTCTGCACGGTTCGGGATCCGCACCGCCGGCCGACGGTCATGGACCTGGTCCCCGATCCGGCCCCGGGCATGGTGCCGGTGGGCCGCCTGGACGCCGACAGCCGTGGTCTCCTCCTGCTCAGCACCGACGGCGACCTGGCCCACCGGCTCACCCATCCCCGCCACGGGGTGGCCAAGCGCTACCGGCTCACCCTCGGGCGGGGGCTCAGCGACCAGGACGTCCGCCGCCTGCTCGAGGGCATCGAGCTGGAGGACGGCCTGGCCCGGCCCCAGAGCGTCCGGCGGGTGAGCGCCTCGCGGGATGACCTCGTCGAGATCACCATCGCCGAGGGCCGCAAGCGAGAGCTCCGCCGGCTCTGCGCGGCCATCGACGCGCCGGTCCTGGACCTGGTCAGGACCGGCCTCGGCCCGCTCGGGCTCGGCCGGCTGGCCGAGGGTCGAACCCGGCCGCTCACCCCCGCCGAGCTGAGCGGGATCTACGCCGCCGTGGGGCTGACGCCGCCATGAGCGCACCGGTGGTCACCGTCGACGGGCCGGCCGGGAGCGGCAAGACCACCCTCGGTCGCCGGCTCGCGCTCGCCCTGGGGCTGGCCTTCATCGACACCGGCCTCTTCTACCGGGGGGTCACCGTGGCGGTGGTCCGCGCCGGGCTGGCGGCCGGGGATCGCGACCGGGTCATCGCGGTGGCCCGTGCCGCCCGCATCGAGGTCAACACCGCGCCCGCCGACCTCTCCTGGGAGGTGCGGGTCGACGGCGCGGACCCCGCCGAGGAGATCCGCGACCCCCGCCACGCCGCCCTGCTGACCGCGGTCAGCCAGATCCCCGAGGTGCGCCTCCATCTGCTCGCCCTGCAGCGCGCCCCCGCCGCCGGCGGCGCGGTGGCGGTGGGGCGTGACTGCGGCACGGTGGTCTTCCCCGGGGCGGCGGTGAAGCTCTACCTCCAGGCCAGCGAGGACCTGCGCGCCGCCCGCCGCGCCGCCCAGCTCGCCGGCCGGGGCTCGGCGGTGGACCCGGAGGTGCTCAGGTCCGAGATCTCCGGACGGGATCGCGGCGACGCCCCGGCGATGGCGGCGGCGCCCGACGCGGTGATCGTCGACACCGGCACCCGGGGCATCGATGAGATGGTCGCGCTGGCGCTCGAGCTCTGCGCCGCGGCCGGCATCGCGGTCCCGGAGCGGCGGTCGTGAGCCGCACCCACACCTCGCCGTCGGGGCCCGACCTCAACTACCGGTGGATGACCGCGGTGATGCGGATGCTCTGCGCCGCGATCCTGGACGGGAAGATGGACGTCACCGGCGCCGAGAACGTCCCCCGGAGCGGCGGGTTGCTGGTCGTGAGCAACCATGTCGGAACCATCGATCCGCCCTTCACCGGCGCCCAGCTTCCCCGCCGCGATCTCTACTTCATGGCCAAGAGCGATTACTTCCGGACCCCGGTCGCGCGCTTCTTCATCGTCGGGTACCACGCCTTCCCGGTGGTCCGGGGGACGCCCGACCGGGCCGCGCTCCGCCAGGCCCTCGGCCTGCTCCACCAGGGGCACGCCGTCCTGGTCTACCCGGAGGGGCACCGCAGCCCCGACGGCCGGCTCCAGCGTCCCCACCCGGGGGCGGGCTTCCTGGCTCGCACCGCCGGGGTCCCGGTGCTCCCGGTGGGCCTCTGGGGCACCGAGGAGGCCCTCCCGCTGGGCTCGCGGCGGCCCCGCCGGGTGCCCGTCCACCTCCGCTTCGGCGTGCCGGCCCCGCTCCCGGAGGAGCAGGCGGGCAGCGCCCGCGCCTCCCATCAGGAGATCGCCGACCTGCTGATGCAGCGGATCGCCGAGGTCCTCCCCGCCTCCCGGCGGGGGATCTTCGACGGCACCACCGACTACCGCTCGGTGCCCCCACCGGCCGCATGATGACCCAGGAGCTCGTGGCGTTCGACCTCGAGACCACCGGCCTCTCGGCCAAGACCGAGCGGGTCATCGAGGTCGGCGCGGTGCGGTTCGGTCTCGACGGGCGGGTCGCCGCCGAGCTGCAGCTCTTCGCCGACCCGGGCATGCCGGTGCCGCTCGGGGTCCAGCGGCTGACCGGGATCACCTCCGCGGACCTGGCCGGCCAGCCCAGCCCGGTGGAGGTGGTGGCTCAGCTGGCCGGCTTCTGCGAGGGCGCCGAGCTGGTCGGGCACGGGTCGGCATTCGACCTCGCCTTCTGCTCGCAGCTGGTCCCCGCCAGCTTCGGCCGGCGAGAGGCGTTCGACACCCTCGAGCTGGCCCGCATCCTCCTCCCGGTCGCCGGCAGCCATAACCTCGGGGCTCTCGCCCGCCTGCTGAGCCTCCGCCATGAGCGCCCCCACCGGGCCCTGAGCGATGCGCAGGCGACCGCCGCCCTCTTCGCCTGGCTGGTCGAGGAGGCGGTGTCGCTGCGACCGCCCACCTTCACGGAGATGCGCCGGGTCGCCGCCCAGACCGCGAGCCCGCTCAGCCGCTTCTTCGACCTCGCCGCCGCCGAGCGGCTGTCGCCGTCCTCCAGGCCTGCGACCGCGGGCGCGGCCGCCATCCACCCGGCCCCGGGGGTCGATGCCGTCGGGAACGCGGGCGCCGCGGCCGCGGGCGCCGGCGCCACCGCGATCGGGGCTGCGACGCCGGACGCGGGCGCCGCCCCCGGCTCCGAGCCCGCGTCGCTGCTCAGCGGGTCCCTGGCGGAGGCGGCGGCCCGCCTGGTGGGGCCGGGCGGGCGCCTCGCGGAGCGCCCCGGCTACGAGTACCGGGAGGCCCAGGAGCAGATGGCGCGGGCGGTGGCCCAGAGCCTGGACCGGGGCGGACGGCTGCTGGTCGAGGCGGGGACCGGGGTGGGCAAGACCCTCGCCTACCTGGCGCCGCTCGCGCTCTGGGCGGAGCGGGGCGGCGGCCGCGCCGTGGTGGCCACCCACACCATCACCCTCCAGGAGCAGCTGGTGCACGGCGATCTGCCGGCGCTCCAGGCCAACCTCCCACGGCCCCTCGGCTGGGCCATGCTCAAGGGCCGCAGCCACTACATCAGCCTGCGCCGGTTCCAGCGCCATCTCCGCCGGGATGACATCGGGCCGCGCGGGCCCGACCTCGAGGTCATCCGCTTCAAGCTGAAGCTGCTCCGCTGGCTCGACCTCACCAGCACCGGCGACCGGGCGGAGCTGCACCTGGGCGCCACCGAGCGGGACCTCTGGCGGGCGGTGGAGTCGACGCCCGACGACTGCCTGGGGAGCGCCTGCGCCAACTGGCGGAGCGGCGCCTGCCATATGGTCACCGCCCGCCGGCTCGCCGCCACCGCCGAGCTGGTGGTCACCAACCATGCCCTCCTGCTCAGCGACGAGCCCGCCGAGGGACGCCTGCTCGGCGACTACGGGGCCCTGGTGATCGACGAGGCCCACCACCTCGAGGAGTCGGCCACCCAGTCACGCGGCCACCGGCTGCGCGCCGCCGATGTGGCCCGCGCCATCGATCGGCTCCCCGGGGTGATCGACCCCGGCCTGGCCGCCGCGCTCGACGCCTGCCGCGATGCCGCCAACGGGCTCTTCGGGGAGACCAAGGGGCTGCTGGCGGAGCGCCTGGGCGGGGGAGGGGGGGCTCCGACCGGGAGCCTGAGCGTCACCGACGACCTGCTCGCGGAACCCCGGCTGCAGGCCCTGGTCCGCAACGCCCACCACGCCGTCGCCGTCCTGGGCCGGGCCGCGGAGGCGCTCCGCGCCGCCGGGGCCGGTTCCTTCGCGACCGATCTGCTCCCCCAGCCGGAGCGGGGCGAGGAGGAGCTCGCCCTGGCGGCGACCGCCCTGGAGGGGGCGGCCGCCGCCATCGACGACGTGATCCTGCACCGCCGGGTGGGCCACGTCGCCTGGGTGGAGCTGCGCGCCGAGCAGGCCGAGCTGCGCGACGCGCCGGTGGCCGCGGGCGCCGAGCTGGGCGCCGGGATCCTGGATGCGGCGCGCACGGTGGTGCTGACCTCGGCGACCCTGGCCATCGCCGGCGACTTCGGCTTCATCCGCGAACGGCTGGGGCTGGGAGGGCGCACCGAGGAGCTGGCGCTGGCATCCCCCTTCGACTACCTCAGCCAGGCCCTCTGCGTCCTGGTCACCGACATCCCCCCCTACGACGCCCCCGAGTACGAGCAGGCGCTGGCGTCGATCAGCGCCGACGTCGCCCGGCGGCTGGGAGGCCGGACCCTCGGCCTCTTCACCGGCTACGGGGCCCTGCGCCGGATTCGCGACCTGGCCGGCCGGCGGCTCGCCGGCAGCCAGATCTCCGTTCTCGGCCAGGGGTTGGACGGCACCCGCCGCCAGCTGCTCAACTCCTTCGTGGAGAACCCGCGCACCCTCCTGCTCGGCACCGGCACCTTCTGGGAGGGGATCGACGTCCCCGGCGACGCCCTTCAATGCGTGCTCATCGCCAAGCTTCCGTTCGCGGTCCCCACCGACCCGCTGGTGCGTGCCCGGACCGCCGGGCTGCGCGATCCCTTCGGGGAGTACGTGCTGCCCGAGGCGGTCATCCGCCTCCGCCAGGGTTTCGGCCGCCTGATCCGCTCCGGCACCGACCGCGGGGTGGTGGTCATCGCCGACTCCCGGCTCCAGAGCCGCGACTACGCGCGGCGCTTCCTGGAGGCGCTGCCGCCGGCCGCGGTGGCCCGGGAACCGGTGTCGGGAGTGGGGGCGCGGGTCGCGCGATTCGTTGACGGCGGCACGGATGGCGGAGAATCCACCCCATGGTGACCACGGTCGACCGAGCGGCGGGGACACCCGGCGGCCTTCCGGGTCCGGCGGCGGAGCCGGGCGCGCCGCCCGATGGTCCCGCCACCGGCCTGCAGGTCGCGCTGGCCCAGATGGCGCCGCGCCTGGGCGACCTCCGGGCCAACCTCGCCCGTCACCTGGAGCTGCTCGGCGAGGCCGCCGGCAGGGGAGCCGACCTCGTCGTCTTCCCCGAGCTCTCGCTCACCGGGTACTTCCTCAAGGACCTGGCCACCGACAGCGCCGTGCGCCTCGACGGTCCCGAGCTGGGCGCGCTCGCCGAGGCCGCGCGCGACGTCGACGCGGTGGTGGGCTGCATCCTGGAGAGCGACGACCATCGCTTTCACAACGCGGCGGTGTACCTCGCCGGCGGCGCCATCGTCCACGTCCACCGCAAGGTGTACCTGCCCACCTACGGCCTCTTCGACGAGGCCCGCGACCTGGCGGCGGGGAGCCGCTTCCGTGCCTTCGCGGCGCCGCTCCGGTCGGCCGCACCGCCCCGCCCCTGGCGGGTCGGGATCCTGATCTGCGAGGACCTCTGGCACCCGAGCTCCACCTACCTGCTCGCCCGCGACGGCGTCGACCTGATCGTCTGCCCGTCGGCCTCACCGGGTCGGGGCGTGGGCAGCGGCACCGAGCTGGGCACGGCCCAGAGCTACGACGTGATCACCCGCACCTACGCCCAGCTCTTCACCACCTACGTCGCCTACTGCAACCGGGTCGGCTACGAGGACGGCGTCAACTTCTGGGGCGGGTCCCGGGTGGTCGACCCCGAGGGTCACCTGGACGGCGAGCCCGCCGGGCGCGAGGAGGCGATGCCGCTGCACCGGCTCGATCTCGGCGCTCTGCGGCGGGCCCGGATCGCCAACCCCATGCTCCGTGACGAGCGCCACGACATCGTCGACGCCGAGGCTCACCGGCTGCGCCACCGCGACCGTGACTGAGACCTCGGCGGCGCCGCCGGAGACGACCGCCTCGCCGGCGACCCTCGAGGTGGACGCGCCGCTGGTGACCGAGATCCTCACCGGGTTCGTCCGCGAGGAGGTGCGCAAGGTCGGTTTCGAGCGGGGCGTGGTCGGCCTCTCCGGAGGCATCGACTCCGCGCTCGCCCTGGCGCTGGTCTGCCGTGCGCTCGGCCCCGAGAACGCGATCCCGGTGATCATGCCGTACCGGGCCAGCAGCCCCGCCTCGGAGGGCGACGCGCGACTGGTCGCCGCCCAGCTCGGGGCCACCCCGCTGGTGGTCGACATCTCCCCCCAGATCGACGCCTACTTCTCCGATCGCCCGGACGCCGATCGCAACCGGCGCGGCAACAAGATGGCCCGCGAGCGGATGTCGATCCTCTACGACATCTCGCTGGCCCGTGAGGCGCTGGTGGTCGGGACCTCCAACAAGACCGAGCTGCTGCTCGGCTACGGCACCATCCACGGCGACATGGCCCACGCCCTCAATCCGCTCGGCGACCTCTACAAGACCCAGGTGTTCGCGCTCGCCCGTCACCTCGAGCTGCCCGCGGCGGTGATCGAGAAGGCGCCCTCCGCCGACCTCTGGGAGGGTCAGTCGGACGAGGACGAACTGGGCTTCGAGTACGCGGCGGTGGACCTGCTGCTCCATCACATGGTGGACGAGCGCCGCACCCGGGCCGAGCTCCGCGCCCTCGGCTTCGACGGCGCCTTCGTCGATCAGATCCGCCGCCGGGTGCGGGACAGCCAGTACAAGCGCCGGCCCCCGCTCATCGCCAAGCTCAGCAACCGGACCATCGACCGCGACTTCCGCTACCCGCGCGACTGGGGCCGGTGACGACCGCGACCCCGCCGACCGGTGGGCTGCTCACGGTGCTGGGGACGCCGATCGGGAACCTCGAGGACGTGAGCCGGCGCGCGGAGCGGGCGCTGGGGGAGTGCGACGCGGTGGTCGCCGAGGACAGCCGGCGCACCCGGATCCTGCTCCGCTCCCTCGGCATCGACCGCCCGGTGCTCTCCCTGCCCGCCTTCGACGAGGCGCGCCGCGTCCCGGCCCTGCTGGCCCGGCTGGCGGCCGGCCAGCGGCTGGCCCTCTGCACCGACGCCGGCACCCCCGCGATCAGCGACCCGGGCAGCCGGCTGGTGGCCGCCGCCCACGCGGCGGGGATCCCGGTCACCGTGGTCCCCGGCCCCAGCGCGGTCACCGCGGCGGTGAGCGCCAGCGGCCTGGGCGGAGGGGGCGGCTTCGTCTTCCTCGGCTTCCCGCCCCGGTCGCCGGGACGGTTGCGCCGCACCGTGACCGCGGCCCTCGAGCTGGGCATGCCGGTGGTGCTCTTCGAGGCCGCCAACCGCCTGGCCCGGACCCTGGAGCTGATCGAGCCACTGGCCGCGACCCGGGCCATCGTCGTCGCCCGCGAATTGACTAAAGTCCACGAGACCCTCCATCGGGGCACCGCCCGCGAGCTCGCCGAGGAGTTCCGCCGCCAGCCCCCCCGCGGGGAGTGCACCGTCGTGATCGGGACATGAGCAGAACCCACTACGTCACCGCCGCCATCGACTACGTCAACGGCGACCCCCACCTCGGTCACGTCTACGAGAAGGTGGGCTGCGACGTCCTGACCCGCCATCGCCGGCTGCGCGGCGACGAGGTCCGGTTCACGGTCGGCACCGACGAGCACAGCCAGTCGGTGCTCCGCGCCGCGCGCGACGCCGGGGTGACGCCCGAGGACTTCGTGGCCGCCCAGGCCGAGCGGTACCGCGCCCTCTACGACTCGCTGGACATCGCCCACACCGCCTTCATCCGCACCAGCGGGGAGGCCAACCGGCGCAGCACCGAGCGGCTGATGCAGGCCGTCCACGACGCCGGCTTCATCTACAAGGGGTGGTACCGGGCCTGGCTCTGCCCCTCCTGCGAGCGCTACTACTCCGAGCAGGAGCTGGTCGCCGGGCTCTGCCCGGTTCACGAGCGCCCGGTGGAGCTGGTCGAGGAGGACAACTACTTCTTCCGGCTGAGCGACTTCCAGGACCGCCTCCTCGAGCACTTCGACACCCACCCCGACTTCCTGGTCCCGGAGCCGCGGCGCAACGAGATCCTCAGCCTGCTCCGGGGAGGCCTGGAGGACATCAGCGTCAGCCGCGGCTTCTCCGACTGGGGCTTCCCGCTACCCTTCGACCCCTCCCAGGTGGTCTACGTCTGGTTCGACGCCCTGATCGCCTACATCACCGGGGTGGGCTACGCCACCGACGATGAGGAGTTCGGTCGCTTCTGGCCCGCCGACGTGCACGTGATCGGCAAGGACATCACCCGCTTCCATGCGGTGATGTGGCCGGCGATGCTGATGGCCGCCGGGCTCCCGCTCCCCCGGCGGGTGCACGCTCACGGCTTCATGACCCTGGGCGGGGAGAAGATGAGCAAGACCCGCGGGGTGTTCGTCGAGCCCACCGCCCTGGTGACCCAGTTCGGCAGCGACGCGGTGCGCTACGTGCTGATGGCCGAGGTCCCCTTCGACCGCGACGGCGACTTCTCGATGGAGAGCTTCGTCGACCGCTACAACGCCGACCTCGCCAACGACTACGGGAACCTGGTGTCGCGCACCGAGAAGATGGTCCAGCGCTACTTCGACGCCCGGGTGCCGGAGCGGGGAGGGGAGGAGGCGATCGACGCCGAGCTGCGCATCCTCGCCACCGGCGTGGTCCCCGAGTACGACGCGGCCATGGATCGCCTCGACTTCACCGGCGCCCTGGCGGCGGTGCGGCGGCTGGTGGGTCGGGCCAACAAGTACGTCGAGGAGACCGCGCCCTGGAAGCTGCGCAGCGCCGGCGACAGCCGTCTCGGCACCGTCTGCGCCGAGCTGCTGGAGGCGGTGCGGGTGAGCACCCTGCTGCTCCATCCCTTCATCCCCCGCGCCACCCGGCGCGTCGCCGCCGACCTCGGCACCGAGCTGGATGGCGATCTGACCGGGGCGGTGCGCCGCTGGCCGGAGCTCCACGGAGGCGACGCGGTGGGGGTGGGTGAGATCCTCTTCCCCCGATTGGACCGTGAGGCGATCCTGGGCGGGAGATGACGAGCGCCGGGATCGAGCTTGCGGGTGGGGGCGCCCTGGTCGACAGCCACTGCCACCTGCAGGTGCTCGCCGAGCGCGACGGACCCCCCGGGGTGGCCCGGGCGCTGGAGCAGGCGGCCGCCGCCGGGGTGACCCAGGTGGTCTGCCCGGGGCTCAACCTCGAGGACAGCGACCGCTGCCGGGAGATCGCCGAGGCCCACCCCGGCGTCTTCTTCACGGTGGGATGGCACCCCCACGAGCGGGCGGCGCCCGACCGCGCTCAGCTCGAGGCGCTCGAGGAGCTGCTCGGGCACCCGCGGGCGGTCGGGGTCGGCGAGGTGGGGCTCGACCAGTACTGGCGGCCCGGGTACCACGAGACACCGCTCGAGGTGCAGCAGGCCGCCCTCCGCCAGATGCTGGAACTGGCCTCTGCCCACGCCCTGCCCGCGGTCATCCACGATCGCGACAGCCACGCGGAGGTGCTCGCCGCGGTGGACGCGGTCCCGGGGGTTCGCGGGGTGATGCACAGCTTCACCGGTGACCCGCTTCACGCCGAGCGCTGCCGGGAGCGCGGCTTCCTGCTCTCCTTCTCGGGGATCGTCACCTTCCCCCGCAGCGAGGCCATCCAGGAGGCGGCCCGGCGGGTGGACGGCGACGGCTACCTGGTGGAGACCGACTCCCCGTTCCTCGCCCCCGTGCCCCATCGCGGGCAGCCCAACACCCCCGCCTTCGTCGCCGCCACGGCGGCCGCACTGGCCCGGCTCCGGAAGGTCGATCTCCGGGTGGTGGCCGCCCAGACCACCAGCAGCGCCCGCCGCCTCTTCGGCCTCCCGGCGGAGGACGTGCTCGGTGGCTGACCCGGTCGCCGGGCTGAGCGCCGGGGCGGCGGGCCGGGGGGCGGGATGACCGCGACCACGCGGCGCCTCGATCTCACCGACCCGCGGACGGTGGCGCGGGTGGCCCGCCAGGCCGGGCTGTTCGCCAAGCGGCGCCTGGGGCAGCACTTCCTGGTCGACCGCGTGGCGCTGGAGGCCATCGTCGAGGCGCTGGCCCCGACCGCCGCCGACACCGTCTGGGAGATCGGCCCGGGGATCGGCGTGCTCACCGCCGAGCTCGCCCGCAGGGCCGCCCGCGTGGTGGCGGTGGACCTCGACCCGGCCTGCATCCGGGCCGCCCGCACCACCCTGCGCGGGCTCGCCAACGTCGAGCTGGTCGAGGGCGATGCCCTCCGCGCCGACGCCGCCAGCCTGGGTCTTCCCGACGACCACCTGGTGGCCGGCAACCTCCCCTACAACCTCACCGGCGCCCTGCTCGGGCACCTCTTCGAGGCCGTGCGCCCGCCGCGCCGGGCCGTGTTCCTGGTCCAGCGCGAGGTCGCCGCCCGGATCGCCTCCCCGCCGGGCGGCTGGAGCCTGGCGACCGTGGCGGTGCGCTCGGTCGCCGAGGTGGAGCGCCTCGACGACGTGCCCGCCAGCAGCTTCCTGCCCGAGCCGGCGGTCGCGTCGAGCATCATTCGCATGCGCCCCGCACGGCAGATGGATGACCAGGAAAGGGGAGAGGTGCTCCGGTTGGCTCGCGCCGCCTTCCAGCTCCGACGCAAGACCCTCCGCCATGGGCTGGGCCGGGCCCTGGGGGACCGGCCCGGGCTGGTCGAGGCGGTGCTGGCCCGCTGCGACGTCGACCCCGGGCGCCGCCCCGAGACGCTGGACCTCGCCGAGTGGCGCTGCCTCGCCCGGGCGGCGGCGGAGATGGCATGAGCTCGGACCGCAGCCCCGAGCCGCCCCCCGACCACGCGCCGCCGCTGCACGCGGTCCGGCCCGCGGTGCCGCCCCATCCCGACGACGCCGCGGGCTTCGCCAGGGTCCTCCGCCGCCGGGATTTCCGCTACCTCTGGGCGGCCCAGTGCGGCAGCCAGCTCGCCCAGAACTTCATCCAGTTCGCCCTGCTGGTGGTCGTCTACGACCTGACCGGGCTGACCACCGCGGTGGCGGCGGTGGCGGTGGCCTTCACCTTCCCCGGGGTGCTGCTCTCCGCCCCGGCGGGGGTGTACGCCGACCGCCACGACAAACGCACGCTGATGATGCTCACCAACCTGCTCCGGGCCGGGCTGCTGGTGCTCATCCCGCTGAGCCAGCTCGCCCCCTTCCTCCAGCACCAGGCCTGGCCGCTGCTGGTGATCACCTTCCTCTTCAGCTCGGTGGGGCAGGTGTTCGCGCCGGCGGAGGCAGCCAGCATCCCCTCGCTGGTGAGCCGCGAGCAGATCCAGGGCGCGATGTCGCTCTTCATGACCACGGTGATCTTCACCCTGATGCTGGGCAGCGTGCTGGCCCCGGTCTGCCTCATCCTCTTCGGCGACCTGGTCCCCTTCTACATCGCCGGCGGGCTCTTCGCGCTGGCCGCGCTCTCCTGCTGGCGGATCGGCTCGACGCTGCGGGCGGTGGCGCCCGGGGCCGGCCCCGAGACCCACGTCTTCCAGGAGTTCCAGGACGGCGTCAGCATCCTCCGCCGGAGCGCCGGGCTGCGCTGGGGGATGATCCAGCTCGGGCTGGCGCTGATCATGGTGTTCACCATCTACGCCCTAGGCGCCCCCTACCTGCAGAAGGTGCTCCACCGCTCGCCCAACGACATCTCCATCGTCCTGATCCCGGCCATGGTCGGCCTGGTGGCGATGGCCGGGGTCCTCGGTCAGCACCTGATCAGCCTGCCCCGGCGCTCGCTCACCGTGATCGCCCTCTTCACCACCGGCGGCTGCCTGCTGGCGATGGGGATCCTGCCACCGGTCTTCCAGGCCATCGGCATCACCGGGCTGCTCATCCCGGCGGTCGTCCTCCTCGCCCTGATCTTCGGCTGCGCCCTGGGGGCCATCCTGATCCCGGCGTTCACGGTGCTCCAGGAGGGGACCACCGAGGAATCGCGGGGACGCATCTTCGGCGGCGTCTTCACGGTCATCAACGCCTCGATCGCCCTGCCCCTGCTCGCCTTCGGGGGCGCCGCCGACCTCTCCCACTCGGTCGACGGGGTGGTCGACGTCTTCGGGGCCCTGGTGGTCACCGCCGGCCTGGTCTACCGGTTCGTCTTCTGGAGCCGGCTGCTGGTCCTCGACCAGCCGGCCGGGGTGGGCGCGACATCTCGGGGAGCACCTGGCAGCCCCTGACACGGCGGTGCAACGGGCGGGTCGCGGTGCCGTGTCATCTCCTGACCCGCGCGGGCGCGGTGGCAAGCTCGGTGAACTTCGCGCGACGTGGCGACCCAGTGGCGCGTCGATCCGACGACAGTGGAGGCGCAAGGGGAGAGATGCGAGCCATCGTGACGTGCGAGTGCTGCGGCTACCGCCAGGCGGTGGCCCGGCCGATCCGCCGGCCCGAGCAGTTCCACGTGATCTGCCACGGCTGCGAGGGGGTGCTGCTGGTCGAGGTGACCAGCGCCGACCTCCGGCAGGCCAGCACTCCCACCGCGGGGCACGCGCCCCAGGCCGCCGGAGGCGTCGGCACCTCGGTCTGAGCCCCGGCCGAGATCGCCGCCGGCCGTCCCGGGGCGGGATCGGCGTGACCCCGGTCGGTGCCGCCGTCCGCTCGCGGTATCATCCCGGCCTGACCGGCGCAGGGTGCGCGGGCGCATAGCTCAGTTGGTACGAGCGCAGCGTTGACATCGCTGAGGTCTCAGGTTCGATCCCTGATGCGCCCAGGTCGCATCCCGCCAGTCGCCGGTCCGGGCCGTGAGCGCCGTCACAGTGCGCGCGTCGATATGGTGGCGCGCGTCGATGCCCCGGTGCGCGTCGATGCAGTGCCGCGCGTCGATACCCGCGAGCCACCCGGCCGCGCGCCCGCCGCGGTCGCGTTCGGGTGGCGATCCGTGGTGTCGCAGAGTTGATACAGAGGGGATTTGCGAACAGCTTTCGCACAAGCGACGAGAGCCGGCTCAGATGCACGGTGGCGAGTTGTCCACACTCTGCACACCCCGGCTCGCTTCACTCCGCGCGTTGCCGGCCCCGACGCGAAACACCTGTTCCAATCCGACCCGATTGTGGGTGTTGACAGCCCGGCAAGGGACAGTCGTAGACTGGCGGGACTCATGGAGGTGGGTGTGCGTCACGCGACTGATGGTCGCTTGCCGGCGGTGCGACTCTGCGCTCGCGCAGGGTGTGACCAACCGGTCAAGAAGCGGACCAACAAATACTGCAGCGTGCGTTGCTGCGCCGTCGATCCGGAGCGCCTCGAGCGCCTGCGGACGCAGGCGCAGCGCAACGGACGGCGCACCGTGCTGCCACTCGCCCGCCAGCTCTCGTTGGAGATCTGGGGCACGTCGCCGGCCAACCCGGAGGCGGAGATCGCCCTGCTCGGCGAGGGCCGCGAGGACGTGCCCCGGGGGATGTCCCGACTGGTCGTCTGACTCGCCGGCGCGCCGGGCACGGCGGCGGGGTGCGCGGCCGGCACCCCGAGGCTCGCGCCGCCGCTGCGACCGGGGGTCACCGCTTCCGTACAATGCGGCCACCATGCCCGAGGATGTCGACGACGCCGCCGAGGCCGGTCCGCCTCTGGATGCGCCGGTCGAGCTGAGCCTGGAGATCCTGCGCCACAGCGCCGCCCACCTGATGGCCGCGGCGGTCTGCGAGCTCTTCCCCGGGACCCGCTACGACGTGGGTCCGGCCATCGAGGACGGCTTCTTCTACAACTTCCTGCTCCCCGAGGACCGGCACCTCTCAGAGGCTGACCTGGCCGCGATCGAGGAGCGGATGCACGCGCTGGCCGCCCGGCGCATCCCCTACCAGCGCGAGGTGCTCGGGCGCGACGAGGCCCGGAGCCTCTTCGACGGCATGGGCCAGGAGTTCAAGGTCGCCATCATCGACCGGCTGGGCGCGGACGTCGAGAGCGTCGCCGTCTACCGCACCGGCGATTTCGTCGACCTCTGCCGCGGTCCCCATGTCGCCGACAGCGGCCTGCTCACCACCGTCAAGCTGCTCCGCGTCGCCGGCGTCTACTGGCGCGGCGACGAGGCCAACCCCCAGCTCCAGCGAATCTACGGCACCGCATGGCAGACCGCCGAGGACCTGGCCGCCTACCTGGAGCGGCTGGCCGAGGCGGAGCGCCGCGACCACCGGCGCCTCGGCCGCGAGCTGGAGCTCTTCCACTTCGACGCCTCCGCCCCGGGGATGCCCTACTGGCTGCCCAACGGGGTGATCGTCCTCAACCAGCTGATCGACTTCTGGCGCCGCGACCACCGGGCCCGCGGCTACCACGAGGTCATGACTCCGCTGATCAATGAGAAGGCGCTCTGGGAGACCTCCGGCCACTGGGACCACTACCGGGAGGATATGTTCCTCTTCCCGGTCGACGAGCAGACCACCTACGGGCTCAAGCCGATGAACTGCCCCAACGCCCACGTGGTCTTCAACCTGCGCCGCCACAGCTACCGCGAGCTGCCGCTGCGCTACTCCGACATCGACCCGCTCCACCGTTTCGAGCGCTCCGGGACACTGCATGGGCTGCTCCGGGTGCGCAAGTTCATGCAGGACGACGCTCACATCTTCGTCACCGAGGAGCAGATCGAAGAGGAGTACGCGCGCATCCTGGAGATCACCCGGATCTACTACGGCATCTTCAACCTCGAGTACTCCCTGCGCTTGGGGACGCGGCCGGCGGACTTCATGGGCGACCCCGAGACCTGGGACCTGGCCGAGGCCGCGCTGCTCCGCATCCTCGAGGCCAACGCCGGCATCCCCTTCACCGTGGAGGCGGGGGAGGGGGCGTTCTACGGGCCGAAGATCGACATCCTGATGAAGGACGCCATCGGCCGCTCCTGGCAGACCGGGACCATCCAGCTCGACTTCCAGCAGCCCCGCCGCTTCGGCTGCGAGTACATCGACGCCACCGGGGCGGCGCGCACCCCGGTCACCATCCACCGGGTCATCTACGGATCGCTGGAGCGCTTCGTCGGCATCCTGCTGGAGCACTTCGCGGGTCAGCTGCCGCTCTGGCTGGCCCCGGTCCAGGTGGAGGTGGTCCCGGTGCAGGACGACGTGGAGGCGGTGATGGACGCCGCCCGGAGCCTGGCGGCACGGCTGGAGGCCGCGGACCTGCGGGCGGCGATCAGCGACCACCCCGGCGAGCGGATGCAGGCGCGGATCCGCGACGCCGAGCTGCGCAAGGTCCCCTACGTCGTGGTGATGGGCAAGCGCGACGTGGAGCGGGGCGACGACGTGGTCACGGTGCGCGACACCCGGCGCGGCGGGACCGAGCAGCGGAGCGTCGCCGGCCTGGTGAGCGTGCTCTCGGAGGAGGTCGCGAGCCGCCGCCCCGGCTGAGCGGGGTGATCGACCTCCCGCCCCCGGCAGCTCGCCCACGCCGTGCCCCGCCGCCTCAGGAGGCTCACCGACCTGGTCGCCGAGCTCGGCCTGGAGGGTGACCCGGCGACCCTCGTCTCCTCGGGGGAGATCGAGGTCGAGGGCTTCACCGTCACCAACCCCGACGCCCGGGTGGCGGCCGGGGCGCGGGTGGGACGGCGCCGGACCCCGGCCCTGCGCGGAGAGGCGAAGCTGCGCGCCGCCCTCGCCGCCTTCGCGGTCGCCGTCGAGGGCCGGGTGGCGCTGGACGTCGGCGCCGCGGCCGGCGGCTTCACCCGGGTCCTGCTCGAGGCGGGGGCGCGGCGCGTCTACGCGGTGGACGCCGGCCACGGCCAGCTGCTGGGCTCGCTCCGCCAGGATCCGCGCGTGGTCAACCTCGAGGCCACCAACGTCGCCGCCCTCGATCGCGCGCTGATCCCGGAGGTGGTGGAGGTGGTGACGGTCGACGTCTCCTACCTCTCGCTGAGCGCCGCCCTGGCCCAGCTCGCACCCCTGGAGCTCGCCGCCGGCGCCGACCTGCTCGGCCTGGTGAAGCCGATGTTCGAGCTGCGCCGGGCCACCGCGCCGGTCGACGACCCCAGCCTGGACGCCGCCCTGGCGGCGGCGGTCGCGGGGGCCGTCCAGGCCGGCTGGCGGGTGGTCGCCAGCATGGTCTCGCCGGTGCTCGGGGCCCGGGGCGCCCGCGAGCTGCTGCTCCACGCCCGGCGGGGGCCGGTGGCGCCGGCCGAGGCCGGCCCGGCCGGGGGCGCGGCGATCCCGCCCGCCTGAGCGGCTCGGAGCCCTCCGGCGGTCCGGGGGGTGACCGGGGTTTGGCGCTCGCGGCGCCCGTGGTATGCTCCGCCGCTGACGCCATGTGCGCCGCCAAGAGGGTCCGTGCGGTACGGCCCCACCTTCCGGGTCCGCCTTGAAGGTCCAGCAGCCCCAGCCTGGATAGCGGAAGCTATCCGTTTTTTGTTTCAGCCGGTTTTTCGGGAGGTCCCACCCCATCGCATTCCGAGAGCTGCGGGTCAACGACCAGATCCGGTTGCCCATGGTCCGACTCT
>Ga0181535_10001551_pt1 | contig 29854 bp, 25 predicted proteins | sample PEATcosm2014_Bin_44_FD_119774 | JGI IMG/M metagenome (GOLD analysis project Ga0181535, IMG submission 119774) | Peatland microbial communities from MTU Mesocosm Facility, Houghton, MI, USA - PEATcosm2014_Bin17_30_metaG | ecosystem: Environmental > Terrestrial > Soil > Wetlands > Peat | place... | reverse complement strand
CTTTGCAAAAGCCCAGTGAGATGAAAAAGTTGACCGGGAAGATGACGGCTTTTGTGAGCTGTCCCGTTGAGGCGCTGACCGATCAGCTTGCTGAGACGCTGCCCCCGACCCTCACCGTTCTGGAAGTTCCGGCGAGCCTCGAATTCTCCCCTGACCTGATCGCCGTGTGCCAGCAGCTAAAGGCCTTAGGTTTCAGGTTCGCATTGAATGGTCTCGAAGAGCCTGCACAATCCAAGCAGGTGATTCAAATGGCGGACTACGTCAAAGTTGATTTTGGTCGCACCCAGCCCACGGAGCGACGGAAACTGATTGAACAGCTGCATGGAAAGACGATCGCCACGCTGGCCCTGAATGTTGAAACCCAGGCGGCCTACCGGATGGCGCGCGACGAGGGATTCAATCTGTTTCAAGGCTACTACTTCTGCCAGCCGGAACCGATGAGGAACCGCAGGCCTCCTGTGAACCAGCTCTTGCGGATCAATATTCTGAAGGCGCTTCAGCAGAACCCGCTCGATCTGCGAAGGGTCAGCGAGTTGGTGAAACGCGACGGGCCAATCACCTACCAACTGCTGCGGCTGGTCAACTCCCCCCTTTGGGCAATGCGCCAGGCTGTGGGCTCGATCGAAGTAGCGCTGCTGGCGGCGGGCGACGATGCCTTTCGCCGCATCGCCACGATGGCGATTGCCAGCGCCTTCAATGGCAACCAGCCGCCTGAACTTTTGTGCATGGCGATGGTGCGGGCTCGATTCTGCGAAGTGGCAGGACTCAAGCTGAACCTCGATCCGTTCAGTCAATACCTGCTGGGACTTCTAAGCCTGTTGCCTGCCATGCAGGGCCAGAAGATGGAGGAAATTGCTCCAACATTGCCCCTGGGCGATCAGACACGCGAGGCTCTTCTTGGAACTAGGAACCAGGAGCGTGTGCTTTTGGGATGGCTTGAGACCTGTGAGCGCGGCGACTGGGCCGGGTGCGATGCGGCGGCCGAGGCTGGCGGATTGAACCAGCAGGATCTTGCAAAGATCTACGTCGATGCTGTGGCGTGGGCTGAGTCGGCCCTGCACTCAACCCTCTAGCTTTTTTTGAAAAACGGCGCAGCCCTTGTCGCATCGGTTGCAGTTGTTACAGTTTTGGGGATCCTTGTGCAGGCCCGGTATTGACCATCGCGACGCAGCGCCCAGTAGCGCACCCAACGGGTATGACCACTTTGGTCTGGCTTCCAGTTCTCGACATGATGGCCGCAGGAATACTCGGCCATCCACTCGGATCATGAATCCAGGCCCAGAGCGCTTCGCCGCCGCACAACGGAAGCATCCTGTTCGTTTTTCCTCAATCAGGGATGCATCCAGACTACGCGGCCATTGCGCGCGTCCACCAGAAACACACATCGCAAACCCTTGCCAAGGACCCAATGATCAGATCTCCAGGTTGGAGATTCCAGATATGGCGGAAAATACCCAAGCGTCAGATCAGTCGCAACAGCGCCTTCAAGAACACGTCCCGAACTTGATATCACCGCCATCGCATCAACACTGTCAATCCAGGGCTCCCGAATCGAATCCCCGCGCATACCCCAATTTGCCTGGTAGGCAACCGTTGCATCACCCAGTGAAGGCACGCTGACGCTCGCGCCGTCGCCAGCCCTGCCTTTGAAGGAGTAAACCCACATTGCGTGCGCGCGCACTCGGCCTTCTGGTGAAAACGATGCTCCCCAGCGGAGGCCGGTTCCCAGTGTCGCCTGCACATTTTGCAGTTCCATTCCAGACGCCGATCCGTTCGCGTCTGGCGAAGGCACGATTCCATCCACCAATCGGCGAGCAATCGCATAGCCTTCGCGCGCGCTCACCGGTCCTGCCCCGCCCAGATCCACATCCACCGCCATGCGTTTGGGGAGCGCCTCGGTCAACATGGGCAACAAAGGCTCCAGAAAACTCGCGGCGCCTTCAAAACAGGCATCCAAATCTTCTTCTGAGATGTACGCCCAGTTAACCGGCTCAGGTGATCCAAGAAAGTAAGGCAGGGAGTGATACACCGCGGCAGTTTTGTTGTCCCAGCGCGCGCCCGCCTCTACGTGGAGCATCTTGCCCAGGCCCCATGCGGCCTTGTGCGTCCAATTGATTCCCAGTGCGAGCCGCTCATCCAGCGGCTTGAGGCAACGAAACATCTCTCCCGTGTCGTTGGCCGGCGGATAGTCAGGGAAGCGGCTCTTGATGAAACGTATGAACGTGCGCTTGAAGTCCACGCGCGCCTTCTTGCCTGTCGTCACGGCTTCCATTCGAGCCTCGAACGCCTCCGAATTCTTAAGGAGTCCAGGAATGCCGCGCCAGCTCGCAAAGCGGGCAAGCATCGCCGGCCGCACGTCTGCAATTGAAAGCTGAAAGGCAGGGCGCAATCGCACCGCAGGGTCGCGTCGGGCCTCTTCCTCGTCGTAAACGTTCCACCCCGTCATCAGTTCTCTCAGTTTTCGTCCAGGAACCAAATCGCCTTCGATTTTGCAGACATTGTATCGGGGATAAGCCGTCAAAGGCAGCGATGACTCAAATGTAGTATTGCCGCCCAACGGCTTCTCGTGTATAGTGAAGCGAGCCGGGAGGAATACCCCCACAACTGCCGGCCGGGCTTCCCCAAGCCCAAGTATCCATGTAGTTTGACCCGAACGCGATCACTTGAAAGTTCGCTACTCGAGTCTGGGCCTATCCACAAGCGGTTTCCAATCACCTTCGTGCAGGTTGAAGAGGAGGGCACCCTTTGTCGATACCGCCCTCGCGTTTCCGGTTTTGTTCTCGATCGTTCTCGGAATGTTTTCGCTCGTTTTTGCCATTTTCCCCATAGCAGCAGCTTGGATCGTTCATTGAGATCGAATGGAAGGGTCATCAAGTGAAAATACTCAGCGTGTCTTCTATCCGCAAATTTCTTATGGAAGAGCGTGGTCAGGCACTGCCTGTCATCATGTTCGGCCTTACGGGCTTCTTAGGATTTGCCGGAATTTCTATCGAAGTGGGCCATGGCTACTATGCAGCCGCGATGCTCCGGTCATCGACGAATGCAGCTGCATTGGCCGGTGCGGCTGGGCTTCCCAACCAGACCACTGCCACCTCATACGCCACCACTTACAGCTCAATTGCAACCGACAAGAACGCAAATGGCATCATGACTGTGCAGCCGACCGGGCTAACCACGTCCTTTTACTGTTCGACAACCGTTTCAAACTGGGGGACTCCCTGCCAGGATAACAATGGCAACTACACCCCAAGCGGCGCCAACACGATGACCGTCACGCAAACGGCGAAGGTTCCCACCTGGCTTGGCGCCATGTTCGGCTTGCCCAACTTCAACATCACCGCGGAGGCCACCGCAGCTATGGCCGGTGGCCAATACACGCCGGACAACATTGCGATTCTCGTCGATACAACAGCATCGATGTCAACCGCTGATTCTGGCTTGCAGACTGCTTGCAGTGGCAAGTCACAAATTGCCTGCGCGCTTTTGGGCGCCCAGAAGCTCCTGACACAATTGAATCCGTGCTCCTCCGGCCTCACCTGCACCCCCGGCAGCAAGCCGGTGAATACCGTCAGCCTCTTTGTCTTTCCTTCAGTGTTGGGCACGACTGCCTCAAAGGACTATATCTGCCCCACTTCCAACCCGACGATTGAACCGTACACGTTTCAAAACACAACGGCGGCTGCTCCGAATTTCAACCCGCCCGCAACTTACGCATACCAGATCACAAACTGGTCGACGGATTACCGCTCATCCGTCGGGGCCCAAACGTTGAATCCCAGCTCTGACATCGTGATCGCCGTTGGCGACTCAGGCGTGGGCGGCTGCGCAGGCGTCTCATCCCCGGGCGGGTTTGGCACATACTACGCGCAAGCAATCTACCAGGCACAGGCAGCGCTAATCGCAGAGCAGGCAACGAATCCGAATTCGTCGAACGTGATGATCATCCTCAGCGATGGCAACGCCACTGCTTGTGCCACAAATGGAAACACCGCGGCAGGCGCCTGCAACAGCAAGGCCGATTTGGTGGCACAAGTAGGCCATCTCAACGGCACCACCGCCGCCTCTAGTTGCAATGCTACGACTAACTGCGGCCCCACTTCCTACACCTATCCCTCCGCCGTCGGGATGTGCGGTCAGGCGGTGGTAGCCGCCCAGGCTGCAGCGGCGGCGGGAACCAAGGTAGAAACCATTGGCTATGGTTCGCCAACAACGGGATGCACGTCCGATGCGACCTATAGCGCGACGGTTGGGTCCGTGACCTATGCGGGCCAACAATGGGGCGCCACCGGCACATGGACACACGGCGACAGTCCCTGCCAGGCGCTGGCGGCAATGGCTTCAGGATTGCAGTTTGTCTATTCCGATGACTCTCAAGGCTGCGTATCGGCGGACAACCCTCTCGTTATTCAACTGAACCAGATCTTTGGAGCCATTACAAACGGTCTGTCGTCCCCGCGCTTGCTGCCCAACGGCACTTCATAACACCCATGAGTGACCGAGCCGGCCAGATTCCAGATGATTGAGCGCAAAAAAGGGGGCCGACTTAGCCCCCTTTGCGTTGATCGATGGCCCCTTGCCTGGAACCGAACGCCAGACCCACTGGCAGTTTCGAACTTACTATTGCTGAATCTTCGTCTCTAGCTTGGCTGGCTTCAGCGTCACCTGCGCCGGTGTCGGCAATTGCGAACGGTCCCATCCACCACCAAGCGCGGCAATCAGTTGAACCGACGCCGTCATCTCCTGAACCTTGATATTGGTCAGTGTCTGCTGGTTATTCAGCAACGTCGTTTGCGCCGTCACAACATCAATGTAGGGGTCAATCCCCAAATTGTAGCGCGCCAACTCCAGCTTCAAAAACGTCTGTGCGGAGTCGACAGCTTGCTGCTGGCGCAGAATCTGCTGCGATAAAATGCGCACCTCTGCAAGATCATCTTCAACCTGCTGGAATGCGCCAAGCACCGACTGCCGATAAGCGGCAAGGTCAGCGTTGTACGTGGCGATGTGCAGATTGACCGTCGCTCGCCGCAGTCCGCCATCATAGGCTGTTTCGGAGATCGAAGCGCCGACGGACCAGAATCTGCTCGGCCACTCCAGCAGGTTCTTCAATGCCGAAGACTCCACTCCGCCGTCGGCCGTGAGAGTCATTGTCGGGTAATACGCTGCATACGCAACATCGATCAGTGCGTTGGCCGACGCCATATTGCGCTCCGCCGCAGCAATGTCCGGGCGCCGCTCCAAAAGCTGGGATGGCAAGCCGACCGGTATCGGAGGAGGCGCCGTGGTGAAAGGCCTCACCGGAATCGAGAAGGTAGAGGCCTGCTTGCCTACCAGCATGGCAATTGCATGCTCGTACTGCGCCCGCGCAATTCCCAGGTTGGTTGACGTCGATTCCACGCTGGCCAAAGTCGTCTGCGCCTCCACCAGCGCTATCTGGTCGTCGACGCCGTTCTCATAGCGAGCCTTCTCGCTCGCGACCGCTCGCTTATCGTCCTCGACCGTCTGGTTCAACAGATCTTGCAGCGCATCCTGGCCGCGGATCTCAAAGTAATACTCCGCAAGACTGGCCTGCTCGGTCAGCCGTTCATTCTCCAGGTCAGCCGCACTCAATTGCGCGGCGTACTGGTTTGACCGCACTGTGTTGCGGACTCGACCCCAGAAATCCGGTTCCCAAGAAACATCGGCCGGAAGCGAAAAGCTCGAAGATTGCTGGCCGGTAGGAATACCGCTGGTCGAGAATGATCCAACAGTCGATGACGTTTGCGACCGGCTGGTTGAACCACCAATAGTCACGGTCGGAAAGTACTGCGACCGCGCCTCCCGGACTAGGGCCCGCGCTTCCATGAAGTTCTCAAAGGCCTGCTTGATGTTCTCGTTGTCGATGTTGAGCTCTTCCTCCAGCGCATTCAATTCGGGCTCATTGTAGATTTCCCACCACTTGCCTCGGAGAGTCGCATCCTGCGGTTGCGCAACAACCCACCCACCGGATTCCTTGAACTGATCAGGAGACTCCTTGTAGAGTGCGGGCGCTGTCGCCGTTGGCGGCACATATTTCGGCCCAACGTTGCATCCAGCCAGCATCGAACAGAACACGGCAGCACTCAGCGCGCATAGCGCTGTCGGTACCCGCCGACAATTCGCATCAAGCCTTTTCATCAGCAACACTCCATAAGCAGCAATCACTACGATGCCTCCGCGCTTCCAGGGTAAAGGCTGGCCGTTTCCCTGTGACTGAATCGCAATCGCATCCTGTCAAACAACAGGTAGACAACCGGGGTGGTATACAGCGTCAGCATCTGGCTCACAATTAAACCGCCAACGATCGTAATACCCAGCGGCCGCCTCAGTTCCGAACCTGTCCCGGTTCCAAACGCCAGGGGAAGAGCGCCAAACAACGCGGCCATCGTCGTCATAAGAATAGGACGAAAACGAAGCTGGCACGCTTCAAAGATTGCGTCCCTGGTGGACTTGCCATGTTCCCTTTCGGCCACAAGTGCAAAATCGATCATCATGATCGCGTTCTTTTTCACGATCCCGATCAGCAGAATAATCCCGATAATCGATATGACGTTGAGATCGATCTTGAACAGCATCAGCGCGAGCATCGCCCCCACGCTGGCCGATGGCAACGTGGAAATAATCGTCAGCGGATGCACCAGGCTCTCGTAGAGTATCCCCAGAACAATGTAAACCGCCAGGAGCGCCGTCCCCACCAGCATCGGTTCACTTGCCAGCGAAGTCTGGTATGCCGAAGCCGTTCCCGAGAATGAGCCGCGAACAGTTGGCGGCATGTTCAGCTTGGCCTGCATCTGGCTCACCAGGCGAGTCGCGTCGCTTAGTGACATGTCCGTGGCCAGGTTGAATGACACCGTGACTGATGGAAACGTACTGGTGTGAGTAACCACCAGAGGCGTCGTCGTAGCTTCCGCGGAACTCAATGCGGAAAGCGGTATAAGGCCGTTCCCCGAACTCTTGAGGTAGATATTCTTGAGCCCCTCAGGGCTCTGCCAGTAAGGCGGCGCTACTTCCAGCACCACGTAATACTGGTTCAATTGCGTATAGATCAAAGAGATTTGTGATTGGCCGAAAGCTCCTGAAAGCGCCTGGTCCAACGACTGTGGCGTAATGCCCAGCCTCGCCGCGGTTGGCCGATCATAATCGAGCAGTTCTTCTAGACCATTGTTCTGCGCATCGCTGCTCACATCCTGAAAGCCTTTGATCTTCTGCATCCCCGCAAGGAGAATTGGGCCCCAATGCGCCAGGTCCGTCACATTGTCCGATTGGATTGTGTATTGATATAAAGCGTTCGCCGATCGCCCTCCGATGCGCAAGTCCTGCGCGGCCTGCAGAAACGCTGAGGCCACCGGCAGCCGGTTCAACTTGGGCCGCAGCCGATTGATCACATCGGCAGCCGAGATCTTGCGCTCATTCAGCGGCTTCAGCGCGATGTTGATGCTGCCGGTGTTCCCGGTCCCCGTATGCACAATCACGTTTGCCACCGCCGGGTCAGCCTGGATCACTTTCTCGATCTGCAGAATCGAGTTGTCCATCACCTGGAACGACGCGTCCTGCGGTCCCCGCGCGTTGCCCGTAATCACTCCGGTATCCTGTTGCGGAAAGAACCCTTTGGGAATGATGTCCAACAAATAAAAATTCAGACCGATCGTGAGCAACAGGAGCACCAACATGGGTCCGGGATGCTTCAATACCCAGGTAAGAGAGCGAGTATAGACAGAGACCACCCAACTGAATCCATTCTCCGTTGTCCTGAACGCCCATCCATGCTTGATGGTCCTCTCGTCCTTCAGCAGATAAGCGCACATCATTGGAGTGGTGGTCAGTGAGATCACCATCGACACAACAATGGCCGTTGACAGCGTAATGGCGAACTCGCGAAACAGTCGACCAACGATCCCCGCCATAAAGAGAATCGGAATGAAAACGGCGATCAGCGACGTGCTGATCGACACGATCGTAAAACCAATTTCCCTGGAGCCTTCGAATGCTGCTTTCAGCGGAGGCATTCCATTCTCGCGGAGCCGCGAGATATTCTCCATCACCACAATCGCATCATCAACCACAAAACCCGTCGAGATGGTGAGCGCCATTAACGAGAGATTGTCGATGCTGAACCCAAACAGGTACATCACCGCGAAAGTGCCAATCAATGAAACAGGAACCGCGACCGTCGGAATCAGTGTCGACCGCCAGTTGCGCAGAAAAACGAAGACAACAAGAATCACCAGAACAACTGAGAGAACAAGCGTGCGCTCAACATCGCTCACCGATGCGCGGATGGTTGTTGTGCGGTCAACCACAACTATGGTGTCGATCCCTTGAGGAATCGAGGCCTGGATCGATGGCAACTGCGCCCGCACCCGGTCCACTGTGTCGATGATGTTTGCGCCCGGTTGCCTAAAAATTTGAACGGTAATGCTGGGCACCCCATTGAGGTAGCCCGCGTTGCGAATATTTGACTGCCCTTCCGTAACCTCTGCAACGTCGGTCAACCTGATTGCCGAGCCCTTGCTGTAGCCGACAATCAAAGACTTGTATTGGTCTGCGGTGCTCAGTTCATCGTTCATCACAATGTCGGACACTGAACCTTGATCTGAGAATTGCCCTACAGGTTCGTGCACGTTCTGCTGCGTTAACGAAGATTGAAGATTCTGAATTGTAAGTCCATGGCTGTTCAGCAGCGTGGGATTCACTTCCACACGCACGGATGGACCGGCACCACCGCCCACGGTCACCTGCCCAACCCCATCGATCTGCGAAAGCCTCTGCGCCATGATTGACGACGCTTCGTCGTAGAGAGTCGGCTTGTCGTACTTGGATGAAGTCAGGCCTAGAATCAGAATCGGGGCATCGGCCGGATTCACTTTCCGATAGCTCGGATTCGCAGGTAAATTCGCTGGCAGATAGGTGCGCGCCGCGTTGATGGCCGCCTCTACATCCCGCGCCGCGCCGTTAATGTCTCGGCTCAAATCGAACTGCAATGTAATCGATGCGCTGCCAAGAGAGCTCGACGAGGTCATCTCGGTAATGCCCGCAATATGGCTGAACTGGCGTTCCAGCGGTGTTGCGATCGACGACGCCGTGATCTCAGGGCTGCCCCCGGGCAGTCCCGCCGAAACTGAAATGGTGGGATAGTCAACCTGGGGCAGCGGAGAAACAGGCAAAACCTTGAACGCGATGGCCCCAACAAGCAGGATGCCCGCGGTAAGCAAAGTTGTAGCCACGGGACGGCGGATGAAGACTGCCGATATGTTCATGCACCCTCCGCCGGCTCCGGCTCACGGTCATTGGCGGTCCCACGCGCGTGTCCAAGTTTCTGCGCAAACCGGTCGAAGAAGATGTAAATCACCGGCGTCGTGTACAGCGTCAGCACTTGGCTCAACAGCAGTCCCCCAACCATGGCAATGCCTAGCGGCCTGCGCAATTCCGAACCCATTCCACGGCCCAGCGCCAGCGGAACCCCGGCCAGCAGGGCAGCCATCGTTGTCATCATGATCGGTCTGAAACGAAGCAGGCAGGCGTCGAAAATCGCATCCGTCGCATTCTTGCCGTGAACCCGCTCTCCTTCCAACGCGAAGTCAACCATCATGATGCCGTTCTTCTTCACAATGCCGATCAGCAGGATAATGCCGATGATCGCAACCACGTTGAGGTCCTGCTTGAAGAGGATCAGCGCCAGCAAAGCGCCCACGCCCGCGGAGGGCAGTGTTGAGAGAATCGTGATCGGATGGATAAAGCTCTCGTAAAGCACGCCAAGCACAATATAGACAGCAGCCAGCGCAGCAAGAATCAACAACCCTTCATTAGTCAGTGAATTCACAAATGAGGCAGCGGTTCCCTGAAATCCATATTGGATACTGGCCGGCATGTTCAGGTCTTTCTGCGCTTTTTGAATCGCAGTGATCGCACCGCCAAGCGCGGCACCCGGAGCAAGATTGAAGGACACCGTAACCGCCGGAAACTGCCCCTGGTGATTGATCGATAGCGCTTCAGAAACCCTTTGCACGTGTGTGAAAGCGCTCAGCGGCACGCCATTGGCAGGAGTGGTTGTCGTCGTCGCGTTTGCGGTTGTTGTGGAGCTGCTCGCTCCCACTCCGGACTTGATCGCGTTCGTCGGAGCGTTGAGAACTGCCGCGGATGGCGTGTATGCCGCGGAGGTCGTCGTCGCATTGGAACCGGCAGAAGACGACCCCGAAGCGGCAAACGATGTTGAGGCTCCCGGGCCAGAACCGCCTGCGGATGCCTGCGTCTGAATATAGATGTCCTGCAGTTTGCCTGGGCTCTGCTGAGTGCTTGGCGTCGCTTCAAGGATGACGTGATACTGGTTCAACTGCGTGTACATGGTGCTGATCTGCCGCTGGCCAAAGGCGTCATAGAGCGTGCTGTCGATTGTAGACGGCGCAATGCCCAGCCGCGATGCCGTCACCCGATCAATGATCAGCGATACTGCGAGCCCGCCGGTTTGCTGGTCGGTGGCCACATCCGCGAGTTGCGGCAGCTGCTTCATCTGCGCAACCAGCTTTCCCGTCCACAGGTTCAGCTCGTTTGCATCCGGATCTTCAAGCGTGTATTGGAATTGGGTGCGGCTCACTCGATCGTCGACCGTAATATTCTGCACCGGCTCCATGTAAAGTTCGATGCCATCGATCTGTTTCAAACTGTTTTGCAACCTGCGAATCACATCGGACGCGTTCAGGTCGCGCTCGTTCAGCGGCTTCAAATTGATTGACATCCGCCCGCTGTTCAGCGTCGTGTTGGTCCCGTCCGCACCGATAAACGAGGAGATACTTTCAACCGCTGGATCCTGCAACACAACGTGCGCAAGCTGCTGTTGCTTCTGCGCCATCGCAGGAAACGAGATGGTCTCCGGCGCCTGCGATATGCCTTGAATCACGCCCGTATCCTGCGTTGGGAAGAGCCCTTTGGGGATGACGATATACAAAAAGATGGTCAGGGCCAGCGTGCCCAGCGCAACCAGAAGCGTGATGGTCTGGAAGCGAAGAACAAACTTCAGCGTGCGCCCGTAAAACTCGATCATTTTGTCAAAAGCCCGCTCCGACGCCTTGAAGAAGCGGCCCTGCTGTTCCGGGGGCGTGTGCCGCAAAATGCGCGAACACATCATCGGCGTCAACGTAAGCGAGACAACAGCAGACAAAATGATGGTGACCGCCAGGGTCACCGCAAATTCACGGAACAGCCGGCCGACCACATCGCCCATAAACAGCAGCGGAATGAGCACCGCGATCAGCGAAACCGTGAGAGAGACGATGGTGAAGCCGATCTGCTCCGCGCCCTTCAAAGCCGCCTCCATGGGCGAGTCTCCGGCCTCAAGGTAGCGCGCAATGTTCTCGATCATCACGATCGCGTCGTCCACCACAAATCCGGTGGAGATGGTCAGCGCCATCAGCGAAAGGTTGTCCAGGCTGTAGCCCAGCGCATACATCGCCGCAAATGTTCCCACCAGCGACACTGGCACGGCAATGCTGGGAATGATTGTCGCATACAGATTGCGCAGAAACAGAAAAATGACCATCACCACCAATGCAATGGTCAACATCAACTCAAATTCCACATCGGCGACAGAGGCGTTGATCGATGTGGTCAGATCGGTCAGAGGCGTCACCTCAATCGAAGCCGGAAGATTGATCTCCAACTGTGGCAGAATCGCCTTGATTGCCTTGACCACGCTGATGGTGTTAGCGCCCGGCTGCCTCTGGATATTCAGGATCACGGCCGGCGTCTCATTCATCCATGCCGCCTGGCCGTTGTTCTCCACCCCGTTCACCACCTGGGCAACATCTCCAAGCATCACCGGCGCCCCGTTGCGGAACGCGACCACTACTCTTTGATAGTCATCGCTGGTCACCAACTGGTCGTTGGCGTTAATCAGGTAATCCTGGTGCGGCCCGTCAAAGTTGCCCTTCGCCGCGTTCACGCTGCTTGAAACAAGAGCGGTGCGCAGATCCTCCAGGTTCAACCCGTACGAAGCCAGCGCGGTCGGATTGGCCTGAATCCGTACTGCCGGCTTCTGACCGCCGCTGATGCTCACCAGGCCCACCCCGCTCAACTGCGAGAGCTTGGGGGCCAGGCGCGTATCCACCAGGTCCTCCACCTGCGACAGCGGCAGAGTCTTTGATGTGATGGCCAGCGTCAGAACCGGTGCGTCCGCGGGGTTGGTCTTGCTGTAAATCGGGGGCGCGGGGAGACTCGATGGGAGAAAGCTCTGCGCCCCATTGATGGATGATTGAACCTCTTCTTCAGCGATGTCGATGTTCAGGCTCAGCGAGAACTGCAGCACGATGATCGACGAGCCGCCGGAACTTGTCGACGTCATCTGGCTCAATCCCTGCAACTGGCCAAACTGCCGTTCCAGCGGAGCCGTCACCGTGGTCGCCATCACGTCGGGGCTCGCACCGGGATAGAAGGTCACCACCTGGATCGTCGGGTAATCAACCTCAGGCAGCGCCGAGACAGGCAACTGCGTGTACGACACAATCCCAACAAGCAGGATGGCGGCCATGAGCAGCGACGTTGCAACAGGGCGCTGAATGAAAGGCCCGGATGGATTCACGGAGTATTTGCCTCGGCAGGGCTTTGCGAATTCGCTTGCTTCGAGACCACAACCTTGCTTCCAGCCTGCATCTTGTCAAAGCTGCTCGTTGCTACCACTTCCCCGGGATTGATTCCCGTCACCGCGGTGATGCCGTCGTCCGTAACCCCGGGGGTGATGTTGCGTACGCTCGCCACTCCCTCAGTAACCACATAAAGAAATGCCACCGGCCCATTGTGCTGAATCGCTGCAGAGGGAACAAGGGTCACCCCTTGCTCCGTGTTGACCAGCAACTTGGTATTCACGAACTGGTTGGGGAACAACGCTCCGTTTTTGTTGTCGAACAGAGCCCTCAACTTCACCGTTCCCGTCGTGGTGTCGATCTGGTTGTCAATCGTGAATAGCTTTCCCGTGGCTAGCTTGGTGGTCTGCGTCCGATCCATCGCCTCGACCGGCAATGTATGCAATTTCCTCATCCGAGCCTGTACTTGCGCCAGGCTGTCTTCCGCCATGGTGAAAATCACCGTAATCGGCTGCACCTGCGTGATCACTACCAGCACCGTGCTCCCGTTGGCCTGAACCACGTTTCCAGGATCCACAAGTCGAAGCCCCACACGGCCATCGATCGGCGCGGTGATGTGGCAATAACTGAGTTGGGTCTGGTCGTAATTCACCGTCCCTTGATCGTTCTTCACCGTGCCCTGGTCTTGCAGCACGATCTTCTCCTGGTCATCCAGAAGCTGCTTCTGGATTGCGTTTTGCGCCCACGCTGTCCGATAGCGTTCCAGGTCCATCTGGGCTTGGGCCAGAATATTGGTGTCACGCTCCAGCACGCCTTCAGCCTGCAGTAACTGTGCCTCATAGGGCCGCGGATCAATCTCGATCAGCGCGCCGCCCTTGCGCACCTGTTGCCCTTCGCTGAAATGCACTGCCGTCAGCACTCCGCTCGCCTGCGCGGTGATCGACGCGGTGTACACCGGGGTCACCGTGCCTATGGCGCTAAGGTAGATGCCGATGTTTCCTTTTTTGGCGGTCGCCACCGTGGCAGTTACAGTTGCCTTTGCCCCCCCCTGTCCAGACTTTGAGGTTGCTGCTTTTGGCGCGCTACCATGATTCCGCACATAGATGAGTAAGGCCACGCCCAGAATCAGGAATGCGACCGTCCAAATGACCCAGTTGCGATACCACGGGTGAGGCGCAGGCAGTTGGCGATCGCGGCCAACATGCTGGCCATTGAATTGTTCACGATTATCTGGCAATTAAGACTCCGCACCCGGGCGATTTCGAGGGACCTCGCATCATGATTCCTCAAAGCCGATGCAATTGTACGAGCAGTATAGCGCAAGCATGGCGGGTGCCAGCCAGCGCCCTGCAGCCAGGATATCTAAGGCAATGAAGCAATTGCGCCAGGGATCATGGCCAAGCAAAGCCGCCCAGACCCTGCCATGATCCCATCGCTGATAACTGGCCGGGACTCCACCTGGAGCGCCGGCCTTCCCCCGTGGCATACCAGACTTTCAGGCGCCTCATACGACAAACGGAATCGTGCTTAGTCGATGAAGTAGCCAATATTTGTGAGGACCCTGTCACTCAGTTCCACGCCCAGCAGTCTCGCGCTCTCTGAGGCGTGCAGGTTCTTTTCAAAACGCTGCAAAACATGGGTGGGCAGATCCGTTTGTTGACGAAGCATTTGTAACAGCGCCGCGCTATCTGTCGGGCACTCGTAGTCGCCGGGTAAACCGCATGCTGGGCGGATCGTCAGCGAGAGGGGAATCGTGCCCGGGCCTGATTTGCGACGAGCGGACGGGTGGGTGATGAGATTGACTCGCATACCGGCATCCTGACATCGGCTTGCACAACCCTCAATGGCACAGATGAGGGATGAGAGTCAGACCAATTGGGGAGAACGATGCCTCGGCGACACTGTCGCCGCTCAACTCTCAATGTCCTTGATCGCAAGCCACTCCAGGAATTCTTCGAGCTGCTTGTTGCTGGCGCCTTCCATCGATGAAACCCGCCCTCTACGCAGATCCTGATCCGAGGGCGGGACAAACTGCAAACCCACGCCGTCACCTGCCAGCCGAGCCACCCTCATTTGCACCGTAATCGTGCGCTCTTCATGGTATCCCTCGGGGCTTACCTTCGTAAGCCGGACCCGAATAAGCGTGCCCCTATACCATCGCTGTTCGGTCTCGACAAACAACCCCGTCTTGCTGATATCTCTGATTCTGTAAGGCTGCAGAACCTCACCCGTCCAGATTTGTGCAGTCAATCCCGGAGGGGGTTCCCGTTGACCTAACCTTGGATCGGGAGGATCAGGGAAAAGGAACCGCGACAACCAGTTCCTCGAAGGTGTGGCGTTCTCAACCTCCGGCTCATATTCGCCTTCGTCTCCGGCTTGCTCATCCTCCAGGATCTCCTCGGTTGATAAGTCCTCAGTCTGTCGGCCGTGGCCATCAGGTTGAAGCCTTGCCCCCTGCTTGTTGCCGCCAAAACTCTGTTCACTCTCAATAACACCTCTAACATTTCCCCTGCCCGAGGTCACTATCCCGGCACGCCGGGGCATATCTTCCGCGGCGCAGACAATCATCTGATCTCCCTGTTGGGTTTGCGACAATGCAATCGAAAACGTCGGCAAAACCAGCAGACTGCTCGCCGGTGGTGCGGAGGGAGAGACGTTGTGGCTGGGAAAAGATTCCACTACGTCGATCACACGGCAATCTCCATCCAGATAAACCAGGTCCAGTTGCACACGATTACGCGTGTCCGGGGTTTCTCTGAACGGCACCACCCAAAGCCCTGCGTAGGAGTTGCTGGCTAGCCCCGGAAGGCGCTCGTCGAGCCTGGCACGCACAAAGTCGCCGGCATCGACCTCTGAGCTAATCAGGCATTTCCTCGTCAAGTTGTATGCGCAATGTCGCCGAGATTCCATCTGGCCCTCTGCCTTCGATGAACATCTGCCAACAGGTTAATCGTTTTTGAACGCCAAATGGTGTCCAATTTTTACTTTGATTACCCTTTGGTGCTCGCCTTCGATCGAGATGTGATGCTGATATAACCCCTGAATCCATCCAAAGTTCCGTTCGCTCAATCGCAAAGCTATCGTATGACCCTCACCGCCAGGTCTTCCCTTTTTAGAGTTGCCAGCGCATGTGCGACAGTAAGAATGAATGCCCGCAACTATCAAATCCGAAACCCGCGTGAGGTTCGTGGGCTATGGCGCTTGCGCGCTCGCGGGGTCGTTATGGGGCACAGGCTTCTTCTTCGGCAGGCTTGCGCTGAATGAGATGAGCGTCGAGCACATGGTGCTCTACCGCTTCCTGTTCGCTTCCCTGGGCATGTTGCCTGTGGTTTTTCTCCACCGGCATCGTTTTCACTTGACCGGACCCGAGCTTCGCCTCCTGCTCCTCTCCGCCGCATTCGGAATTCCCATCCAGTTCCTGCTCCAGTTCCATGGCCTGGCTCTGACCACCGTTAGCCACGCCTCACTTATGGTCGGGGCAATGCCGGTTCTGCTGGCCGCCGCCGCTGCCTTCTTCGCCCCCAAAGGGTCGAATGAGGAGCGCCTTGACCGCGTTGGCTGGCTTGCCTTGACCGGTTCCACAGTCGGCGCAGCACTCATCGTTCTCGGTGGCGGCCGCGGCGCTGCCACCCGCGGCCAGCCCTCGCTGATCGGTGATCTCCTGGTCGTGGCATCACTCATCACCGCCCTGGCCTGGATTCTGCTCTCAAAAAAGCTCATGGAGACGCACAGTCCGCCTGTCGTCACCGCCCACACCATCCTCTCAGGAACGGTAATGCTGGCCGCCTTGATCCTGGGACCATGGATGCTTAATCCGATCCTCGTCCCCTTCACTCATCACAGGTTCCAGCCTCTGCCTTTCTTTCATCTCAGCTCCACTGCCTGGATGGCGCTGGCCATCAGCGGCCTGCTCTGCACGGCCACCACAACCCTCCTCTGGAACTGGGGAATCCATCATGTTCCTGCCTCGCGCGCCGGCGTCTTTCTCAATATCGAACCCGCCCTCGGCTCATGGCTCGGCGTCCAGCTACTCGGCGAGCACCTCGGTCCCTACGCCTGGATAGGCGGCGCCCTCATCCTCACCGCAGCCATTACCCTCACCACGCGCAGTCACGAAGCGGGCGCCTCTGCCAGACCCGAGGTCATCCTTGAATAACTCATTCTGGAATTGTTCCGCAGCTTTGCATTACCATCGGCTCAATGGTGGTCCGGGAGCCCTCATCCTCTGAACCAGACGGCGTTCTGCCGCAGCGGCCAAAACTCCGCGTCTTCCTCGAACTCGTCAGCGCTTACGCCCTGATCCTCATCGTCTGCTGGACACCCCGTCCCGCGCAGCGAGTTCTCTGGTGGTTCGCCGCGTCGACCATCGTCGTCTTCACCACGATCTCCTTCGACGGTTTCAAGGCCATGGGACTGCGCCTGGCAAACTTCCTTCGTTCCCTCTGGATCGTCGGCGTAGCAGGGCTCGTCGCTGCTTTGGCCGTCCTCACGTCCACGCGTCTTGGCACTATGCATGTTCCCGCCACGCCCTTCCTCTTCATCAAGACCTATTGGGCCTACGCGCTTTGGGCCGCCGCGCAGCAGTTCCTGCTCCAGTGCTTTTTCCTCTCCCGTTTGCTTCGGCTCTTTCCAAACTCCTGGCTCGCCGCATTCATCGCTGCCCTGATCTTCTCGCTGGCGCATTTGCCCAACCCCATTCTCACCGCGGTCACCTTGATCTGGGGCTTTGCCGCGTGTCTCGTCTTTCTCCGCTACCGCAACCTCTATCCCCTGGCCATTGCGCACGCCATCTTTGGAATCACCATCGCCATCACCATTCCTGGCCCGTTGGATCACAATATGCGTGTCGGCCGCGGCTACCTCACTTACAGGCACATGCATCGGCAGCAAACGCTACCGCAGCCATAGAGACCAGACCGCATCAACAGTAGCGTGCGTAATCGCAGATGCTCCTACTCTGCGTTCCAGCCGCCAGGCCCGTCCATAGAAAATGCCTGCAATCGCAGCCAGCAACACGTAGCGCCAATTGAAAAACGCCGCCCGCTTGTTGAAGTGAGACAGACCAAACAAAGCTGCCGTCACAACCAGCGCCGGCGTCCGGCCCATCCTGCGTTCCAGCAGATTCTGCAGCCAACCGCGAAAGAACAGCTCCTCCGGTACAGCGATAAAGAAAAATGTGAAGACCCATGCCTCGGCAATCGGCCCCAATCCCGGCCAACCGCTGTGAACATGCAGAAACCCCAATCCAAGTCCCGCCGCCACCGCAATCGGTGTATAAAAACAGACCTCCCGCAGCCCGATGCCTGCATCCCGCAACCGTAAACGCAGATCAAACCCGACCCCATCGAGTTGCCGCAGAGCGATGAATCCGTAGATCCCTGCATCGAGCAATATCATCTTGTTGAAGATCGCCAGGTGAGCCGGCCACGCCCCCTCAAACCAGCGCAAGTCGACCGCCAGCCCCAGTGCGCCAAGAACCAGGAAATCCCGCCAGTTCCCCCGAGCCTCTATCCTTCCGTCCGCTTGCCTGGCTTCAAAAAGCAAGACCGCGATTGCCACCGGCAACGCCGCATACAACGCCAACCAGCCCCAATGGAACTCCCCCGCTCCGCATGCCACCAGCAGGTAGGGAACACTCAATGCCGCCGGAATCGCAAGTTGAGCCCATACCGGCAGCCTCCGCAACCACCCGGCCGCCTTGTCAGCAAAGAATGCCATCCCCAGAAAGGGAATCAGCGTCAGCAGGGCCGCAATCGAATTTGCCAGAGTCATCATCAGTCTCACGTCCATTTTGCGCCGTCACCCCGCCAAACTTTGGTTACCTGGCCTGCAAATTCAACATATCGCTCGGCCTGCCTCAACCGATATCTAGAGCAGCGACTTGCGGAGACTACTTTGACCCTTCTTACCTGGAACCACGCGTGCGCCGTAGGCGTCAGAGCCATGGACGATCAGCACGGCATTCTCATGGACACCATGAACGAACTGCGCCAGGCTGTCGTTCGCGGTCGCGGCCGCGAGGAGATCAGCGCCATCCTCGACCAATTGATCGAGTTCACGCGCATGCATTTCTGGAGCGAAGAGCAGCTGCTGGAGCAAACCGGCTTTCCCGGCCTCGCGGACCACCGCGCCGAGCACCACAGGATGTTGGCCCAAATGATTCAGGCTGCCCATTCCATCCAGTACGGAGAAGCAGTCCCCATGCGCCCCTTGCTTTGCTCCCTGCGCAGCGGTTACATCGTCCATATCGGAGGACTCGATCGCGGGTACGGCCCATGGCTAAACGATCACGGCGTCGATTAAGGCAAACAATGGCCCCTCTGAACTTCCGCCTCATCTTCCCAGCTTCCTGACCGATAACCTCCATTTTCGGAGGCTTCCGGCAGGGAGCCAGCACATGGCGCTTTTGGAGTGGAACAGCACCCATTCGCTAGGCAATCAGCCCATGGACCGTCAGCATACGGTTCTCTTCGGACTCCTCAACCGTCTTCATTTCTCCATGATGAAAGGTCAGGCGCAGACCCTGACCGGGCCCCTGCTGAAAAAACTGATCGAGTATACCCAAACCCACTTCGCAGAAGAGGAAGCACTGATGGCCTAGGCCGGCTACCCAGGCCTGCCCGGCCACAGAATCAAACACCGCGAGTTGCTCAAGCAGGTTGAAGACTTAGCCGCCCGCCACTAGCGCCGCGAAATGGCTGTGAACCTTCAACTGTTGACCTTTCTGCGCGATTGGCTTACCAACCACATTCAGAAAGTGGACCACGAATATGGCTCCTGGCTCAAAAAGTATGGAATTCGTTAGCAATGCCAGACCAGCCCCAGCGCCGATGCCCATGCCAGTTCCGGCGCGGAGTTCAGCGGTCACGCCGTCTTGAAACTTCAGCGATTTTGCGGAGTATATCCATCCCCCCGCGCACCATGGGTCTATGAATGGATCCCGGTCACCCTCGGAGATGCGCCGGCTCTGTTTCGCCGGACATCCGCCTGGCCCACACCCCATTCCCGACGTAAACATAGGATACTAATTATCTTAAGTCGGAAAACTGGCAAAAAATAGGCAAAGAAAGTCCGGTTACTGCATCAAGAGTGCTACAAGTCCGGGTCTCTAGCTCTCGAACGACAACTGCGCCGAAGCCCACGCCGGTGCAGGAAGCTTTGGCTCTGAAGCTAACTCATACACCAGCCGCTCCAGTACCAGCCGCTTGTCCGGCGGCGACGACCGCAACTCCAGATCGGCGCGCGCGATCAGCTTGAGCGCTCGCGTCAGGTCGCGTCGGCTCTTGTAGCGGCGTGCCTGCTTGATCAGATCGTCGGCCGCGAATGGAGGCATCCTGAAACCCTGCCAAAGCGCCTGCCAGATCGCGCGCGAATCACGAACATTCTTTTCCAGGATCACCAGCATTTGCCTGAAGGTTCGGGCCAGCATGTAAAGATGACCGATCGCCGCATCTTCACCGGCCTCGGAACTGTTCAACAGCCCCTGCAGCAGCGCCAGAGCTCGCGCCCGGTCACGCGCACTAATGGCGTCAGTCAACTCATAAAGAGATCGCTGTTTGGCGCCCAGCACCATCGTTTCCACATCGCCCACGGTGACGCGGCCGCGGCCCAAGGTGTAGAGCAGCAGCTTTTCCAGTTCTGCTGAAATCAGCAGCATATCTGCGCCCAGTGCATCCACAAGCTCGCGTGCCGCGTCGGGTTCTACACGGACCTCGGACTGCTGCGCTGTGCTCACAATCCAGCGCATCGCGTCTTCCTCGTTCACCCGCGCCAGTTCCACCATGCCGCAGTGCACGCCCAGTGTCTCGGTCAGCCGCTCGAACCGATTCTTGTCGTCCATCTCCATGCGCCGTGCGTCCGATGGAATGCGCACAAAATCAGCCACGAAAACCAGCAGCGCCTGCGGATTCGGCGAGCGAAAGTAGCGATCCAGCGCGGCAAACTCTTCCTTCTTGGAACCGCGTGTATAAAGCTGCTTCACACCGCGAACGAAGATGACCTGGAACGGAGACATCAGCGACGGCGTCTGCGCCCGGTCGAGCACTTCGAAAATTGAAGTCCCAACCAGGTCAAACTCAGACAGGCAAAAATCCCGCATGTCCGCCGGCACAAAGCCCTTGAGAACAGCTCCGCGGCAACGATCAAGTAGGAACGCCTCGTCTCCCGCCAGCACATAACCTGACCGAAGAGCCCCATTGCCGCGCGCCGCAGCTTCAATTTCCATCACAAAGCGGCCAACCGCAGCAAACCCCGCGCCCCAGCGCCCGGCGCTCAATGGGCCAAACCCCGGGATGGCAATGCCTTGACCATGCGGCTCCAGAATACCGGTCCCGCCAACTCAGAGGCCAGCCCAAAAGAATTACAAACGTGCAAAACCGGGCAGGAACTAAAGCATATTCATTCCCAAGCGCCATCCAAGAAGATGATGTTGAAAAACTGGGAAGCGGGCCAGTTTGAAGGGTGCGAGCTTTAGCTCGTACATAAACCATGCGAAATGAACGTGGGCTTTAGCCCCTGAGGGACCGCTCATTGTCCCTCTAGGCGGCCCAGTCAGAACCCTTCCAACACATCCGACACAAGAGCCCGCGCAAAATCTCTGCTCAGCCGTTGCATCGCCGCCGGGTTCTCCTGAATGAAATCCGCCAGGTCGGTTGTCGCCTGGTATTGCTGGCGAAAAACATAGTCCTTGTTCTCGTAGAGCACCTTGCCGTCCCGGCCTGAAAGCGTTACGGAAACCTCCATCGTAATCAGGAAGCTCGACGACTGCTGCGTCGACGAGTTGTAGGTCAACGGCGTCGCCGTCTCCTTCAAAATCGTCCCATGCAGCACCGCGTCGGCGTCGGGATTCGCATCGGGCGTCACACGGAACCGGGTCCGCGTCGCAAATTCGCGAATCACCGCATCGGTCATCACCGTCTCCGAGTGATAGGCCTCAGTCCGCGTAGCAAATAGAGGCACCGACAGCGTGTGCACATCTGCGGGAAGGTGTGTAGCCGCGCCCAGTGTGTGGTACCCGCACCCGCTCAGTCCGAGCAGCGCGAATCCAAGCAGTGAGATTTGTGCTAAACGCATACATCATCTTATCGCGCCGGCAGTCCCCAGATCGTCGCTCACACCCACGCCGTCACCAGCATCGCCAGCTTCACAGCCGACAATCTAAGCCCGTCCGCACGATCCTTAAAGTACCTGTCGTTGATCTCCCCGTAATCCAACTGCTCCAGCCGCCGAAACCCGGCGCTCCGCAACTCCGCTTCCAAAGTCTCCGGCGTAAAGAAGAGTTGAAACGGCTCTCCAGCTGCCGCCACACGCCCGGCTAGTGCATCGAACGCGATGCGGCCCACCGGACTGAGAGTCTCAGGCGAGAGCCCGTAGTCGAAGCCCAGGGCTGTCCCTGCGGGCAGTTGCCCGATATCTCTCACAGTGGCCCGAAATGCCTGCAGCGTCAGATAAGGCACAACCCCCAGCCACCCAAAGAACGCCGGCAACGTGCGATCGAATCCTGCCTCATCCAGCCCCTCGGCCAGCGTGTGATGCTCGAAATCCAGCGGCACAAAGGTCAGTTCCGCAGGAAGCGCGATGCCAGCCCTCGCCAGCATCTCACGCTTCCATTCCTGCGTCGCCGGAAAATCCACCTCAAATACCCTTAGCTCGGGAAACGGGTTGCGATAGACAAACGTATCCAGCCCCGCGCCAAGAACCACATATTGCCGCACACCCTGCGCCACCGCAGTAGCCAGTCGGTCTTCGACATAGCGGCTGCGCACCGCCATGAAGGCGCGAAAATCCCGCGCCACCGGGTGCATCGCCCTCTCCATGTGCCGCGGATATCCCGATCCCACCAGTCGCACCGCAATCGGGTCATCCAGAACCGGTGGATGATCCATCAACACATGCGCCGCTCGTCGAATGGCCACGCCCAGGGCGGTTTTGCTGGCTTCCCCTGTCTTCATAATTTCAAGTTTAGAGTACGGTCACCGCCCCTTCCCCGCGTACCATGTCTTCCATGAGTTGGATTGGATGGGCACTTCTTTCAGCAGCCTTTGCTGCTGCCACGGCGCTTCTAGCCAAAGTGGGCGTCGCGCACGTTGACTCGAACCTTGCGACCGCCCTGCGCACCAGCGTCGTGGTCGTCTTTGCCTGGGGAATTGCCATCGTGCTCAGCAAGCCCGGCCTGGGCATCCTCGGAGAGATCCGCGCCCTCGACCGCCGCACCATGCTCTTTCTCGCGCTCAGTGGCCTGGCCACCGGACTCTCCTGGCTGTGCTACTTCCGCGCACTTCAATTGGGCCAAGCTTCGCGCGTCGCCCCGCTCGATAAGCTCAGCGTCCCCCTTGTCATCGTCTTTGCCTGGCTCCTGCTGGGTGAAAAGCTAACCCCACCTGCCATCGTAGGCGGCCTCTTGATCACCGCAGGAGCAGCGGTCATCGCACTCGGCTGACATTCCCTGTGGTTGCATTTGCTTCCCTATACTGAAGTGAGCAACACGGCGCAGCGCTTTGTAAGGCTCTCTAATGACCAACGCAGCCCAACACGCAACTGACCTCATCCCCGCGCTCCCACCGCGCCGAATCGTCCTCACCGGGTTCATGGGGTCAGGCAAAAGCACCGTAGGCCCGCTGCTCGCGCTGCGCCTCCGCTGGACATTCACCGACGTCGACAACGTCATCGAGTCTGAGGCCGGCCTTCCCATCGCCGAAATCTTCGCCCGCCATGGAGAAGAGGCATTCCGCGACCGCGAGCATGCCACCATTGCAAACCTCGCCGGCCGCGACAACCTGATCCTCGCTCTCGGCGGCGGCGCCATTGAGCATCCAGCCACACGCTCGCTGCTGCTCACCGCGCCTGGAACATTGCTCGTTCATCTTGAGGTCAGCCTGGCTACTACCCTGGCGCGCTGCGCTGGCACTGACCACATTCGGCCCGTTCTTGCGGACCAGGCAAACCTCGCCTCCCGTTACCAGCGCCGCCTTCCCCTCTATCGAACTGCCCACTTCTCCATCCCCGTCGATGCCCTCACCCCCGATCAAGTCGCAGATGCGATCGTTAAAGCCATCAAGTTCGGTTAATCGAACCATTCCTCCCGCCACCACCCCGCTTGCTATCATCAATACAGGCTCCCGGCTGCCACCCGTCTGCCGGCTTTTCTTGAGGTCTTCATACCTGCCATGACTCCCATCTCCCATGCCGCGGTATCGCCGGATCTTTCAGCGCCCGCAGCCGATAGTTCCCCGCACGGCGCAAGTCAAATTCAGGCCCACATCCACGCCCCAACCCCCGGCGCGACCGCCGTCCTCATCAACGACTTTCGCGAACTCTTCAAGGTCAAAGTCGTCGCTTTGGTCCTGGTCACCGGCTGGGGTGGGTTTTACCTGGGCTCAATGATGTCGGGCATCTCCAGCCTGCAACGTGGACTCTTGGACACCCTGCTTGGCATTGGCCTGGTCTCCGCTGGGGCCGGCGCGCTCAATGAGGCTCTCGAGCGCAAGACCGACGCCCTGATGGTCCGAACCGCCGACCGTCCCCTGGCCTCAGGCCGCTTCTCCCTCGCTCAGGGAATCATCGCTGGACTCGGAGCGCTCGGTCTCGGAGCAACCTGGCTCGCGCTCCATACCAACCTGCTCACCGTCGCCCTGGCCCTGCTGACTGCGTTTACTTATGTCGCTCTGTACACCCCGCTCAAGCGGCTCACACCAATCGCCACATTTATCGGCGCATTCCCGGGCGCAATGGGCCCACTGCTCGGCTGGACCGCTGCACGCGGACAAATCGAGTGGCAGGGCCTCGCTCTCTTCGCAATCCTCTTTGTCTGGCAGTTTCCCCACTTCAACGCCATTGCCTGGCTTTATCGTCACGACTACGCGCGCGCCGGCATTCGCATGTTGCCCGTCGTCCAGCCCGATGGATGGTCCACCGTCGCCCAGGGACTTTTCTTCGCCGTTCTCATGATTCCCGTAAGCATGGCCCCCTGGTGGCTCGGAATGGCAAATACTGTCTATCTCGTTCTGGCGCTCGCCTTGGGGATCTTGTATCTCGCCTATACCATCCGATTCGCCGGCATTCTGCACGCTTCCACTGAAACTGAGAGCCTCATGTTAGCCCGCGATCTGCTCAAGGTCAGCGTTCTCTTTCTGCCACTCCTCTTCACCACGCTCATGCTCTGCGCAACCGCAAAGCACTAAAGAAAGCGCAATCATGACTACCTTCGTCGCTCCCAAATCAGGCGTAAAACCCCCCGGCACCGGCCCCGCTGTTGCGGCCATTTTCGCCATCAGCGTTGCGGCCTCTGCATTTCTCTTCTGGCTGATTTACGTCCATCCCGCTGCGGCTTCCAGCACTCAATATGCCTTCCTGCCTGCTCTCAATGCGGTCCTCAACGGGCTCAGCGCCACCGCTCTGCTGGTTGGCTACACTTTCATTCGCGCCCATCGTATCAAGCAGCACCGCGCTGCCATGATCACCGCTTTCTGTTTTTCCACTCTGTTCCTGGTCAGTTACATCGCCCACCACGCCTTGCACGGCGATGTTCGCTACCCCCTCCATGGAGCCTTGCGGTCGGTTTACCTGCCGCTCCTCGCCAGCCACATTATTCTGGCCGTGGTTGCGCTTCCCTTGGTATTGGTCACCTTCTTCTTTTCATTGTCCGGCCGCATTCTCCAGCACCGGAAGGTGGCAAGATGGACATTTCCCCTCTGGCTATACGTCTCCATCACAGGCGTCATCACCTATGTCATGCTGCGTCTGGCACAGGGTTAGATCACAAATGCCCATCTCAAATTCAGCTCGGCCATCCCCGGCAATTCATACCCAGCCAGACGACGGAACCCGCCAGCTTCTGCGGTGGGGCACCATCATCCTGGGCTCGGGCCTATTGGCGGGATTGATGCTGGTCACCATGCTTGGCGGCTTCTCGCCCACCGGCGCAAAAACCAACTCCGGCTGGTTCGCTCTCATTCTTACTTTGGGCTGCATTCCATTCGGCGGGCTACTGCTGTCACTCGGCGTGGCCAAGTGGTTCCGCAACCGCCGCATGGCAAGGTTGGGATAATCTCGCTTGTCCGGACGCTGGTCGTTCACGGATCAATTCTGCTGGTTGGGATACTGATCCCTGACGGTGTAACCCTCTGGAGGTTGGAAGAGGGATGAATCGGGCTCGCCACGTTCTATGTCCGTCAACTCCATCGTACGCACGCCCGTCCGCGGATCGTTATCAATCTGAAGCACAGGAATCATCAGGTCAGTCGACATCCACGTTTCATGCGTCACTGTGAATGGTTGGTCATTTCCCACACGGCCAACCGGGTATTTCGTCGTCATTCGAGTTCCCTTCGCCTCAAGGCCGTTGATCGTCTTTGTGCCCAGGTCCTCGCGCGTCGGCCGGAGACGGTCGCCGTTGCTTGCCTCGACCAAAGAGCTCGTGACAGGGACAGGTGCCGGAACTGGCCGAGACGACGCGAGCTGAGCGCGTGGAATTTGTGCGGGCGCAGGTAAGTGAAACACCGTCGCTTCCTTTGACTGCGAACTCCAGTTGATTGTGATTTGATTCACCGGGTCGTAGACGTTGAACATGGATTGCTTGTGATCTTCTCCATCGGGCGTCGGGAAGTCGAAGGCACTCTCGTTAAAGGTTCTGCCACTCGAGTCGCGAGCCCGTCTGGCGTTGGTTTCACGGGTGATCGTGGTACCGTTGGCCAAAGTTTGAACGGTTGTCGTTTTCTGGTTGGCGGTATAGGGCTCAATGGCCCGGGATCGCCCCTGCGGATCCGCTTCTTTGCAACCATTCGCAGCGGCAGTCGCACCGGTAACCACACCAGATGTGCCTCCTCCACTGCGGGCGGTGGCGGCGAGTTCCTGTGCATACATTGCGCTCGACGGGACAAGGAAGATTGAGAGACCGGCAAGATGGCAGGCAAACTGGCTTAGGCGCATGAATACCTCCTAAACTTTAAGCAATGCAATTTTGACGCAAATCGGTTGCTGACGCAACGAATGCGGCTCAGGAAGAGAATATGAATCCGCCCTCCTGCCATCGGGGCGTCTGCTATTCTTTTCACTTACCGGGGAGTGCACCGTCATGGCAAAGAGCGTCAACAAAGTTATCTTGTTAGGCAACGTAGGCAAGGATCCAGAAATGCGTTCTACCCCCGGCGGCACACTGGTCGCCACCTTTTCGCTGGCCACCAGCGACCGCCAGAAGGATGCCCAGGGCAACTGGCAGGACCGCACTGAATGGCATAACCTCGTCGCCTTCAATCGCACGGCCGAAATCATCCGCGATTACGTCAAGAAAGGCTCCAAGCTTTTTGTCGAGGGCCGTCTCCAGACCAGCAGTTGGGAAGACAAGGAAACCAAGGCGAAGCGATACAAGACCGAGATCATCGTCAACGATCTTTCCCTGCTCTCAGGCCGTGATGAAGCTTCAGGCGGCGGAGCAGGGGGCTACAGCCGGGCTTCGGGCTCTTCAAGCGCCGCAGCCGGCTCTGATCAGCGTCCCGCCGCGGTTGCATCCGACGAATACGCACAGCAAGCTGAAATCTCCGACGACGACATACCGTTCTGAGGTGTACCTGCGACTTGAATTGTAAACATCTGTCAGGTATCTATCTGATTCTTAATAAGATGTTTCTCTTCGCCGAAAAAGACTGTAAATCTCTCTGCGGTCGAAGAATTCGGTAACGGCGTACCTTGGCATCTGTACAGCATGGCGGCAGAGGTGTCTGGCGGAATTCCTCGGTCTGGGAAACACTGGTGGGCCTCCTCCGTTGGCGCCAGGGCGACAGGCGGCACAAGTCCTCTAAGCTAAGTCACTCAATGAGATCTGTGGCACTCTGCATGGAGCAGGAACCAATCTTTCTGAAAATCCGGGAAAGTTCCAATCCCGATATGGACGTGCCGGATACACGATAGCCCTGGAGGCCGCTTGGACCGGCATTATTATGCGACGTTCTCTTGCAACATCGACAACTTTCCCATCTGCGAGGTCATCCCTGCTTGGGATGTGGCTGATTTCCCACACAGTCATACAAGGAAAAAGCAAGAGGTACAGCAAAATCGCCGCAGTCGGATCGGAGTCAAGTCGGCCAATGTACTCATAAAGCGGCGGCAGGTACTTGGACGGATAAATCCGGAAGGTCGCTGCCGCTTTCCCTCTCTTTTCCGTCACAGGATTCTCGGTAATTTTCTTCGCGAACACTGCCCAGCCAAAAAAGTTGAAGAGGCCCGAATGGTAATTGTCGACCGAGCCCTGGGGATAGCGCTCTACCTTTTCGAATGACTTTTTCCTTCCGCAGGCAGGGCAAGTCTGCGGACCGCGTTCGTCGGCGAGATCGAACGGCTCAAGCTTCCCGCAGCGACACTTCCATTGCAGGGCGAAGTCTGCCTTGAAACTGTCGAAATGCGATGGCTGCACGCCTTCCAAGGTCCTGACGCCGTGGTCGAACAACCACTTCCAAAACTTAACCAGCTCGAAAAGTGTGGAACGTAAGGAGTGTAGCTTCATCTGACGAGAACGTTCCCACACAGCGAACTCTCGAAGGAGCCCCTGAATTGGTGCAGGCGCCGTATCGATCAGCCGCATCGCCCTCCGCATCAGGATATAGTCTTCGCGGCTCTCGAGCTCGCCCCACTCCGAGAGCAGGTGCACAACGGCGCGAGGACAATAGCGCGCCTTTCTCTTGACAGACAGGCCGCCCTTGAAAGTCGACGGTGGTTGCATGTCGACCGTGTCCCACGTCAATGGCGACGGAATTTCGTGGTGCTCGAGGAAGCGGGCAAACGTTTGCACGAGCAATAGGACCGTACTGTGTTCAAGAATAATGAAGTGTCATTCTCGGCAGGTGCTAACCGTTTTATTTTCAAACCCGTCTTCTGAAGATATGATTTGCGGAGTCATAACTGAGGAGCCACGGTAGGGCAGAAGTTGCCCCAAAAAACAATAAGACGCATGTAGATCAAAGCTTGATTTTCTTTTGGTCCAGAGCAAAGGTATGCGTATCGTATCTCCTTTTGAATCAAAGAAAAAGTAGTTTTAAATCCGATATGGACGGCGATATAATCCGAAATAGGCGGTTCTATAATCCGAACTGGACGAGGTTGGAATCCAAAATGGGCGTGGCGCAAAGAGAACTCTATCAACGATTTGCGTCTGCGCTTATCTCAATTGCGCTGAATGACACTCCGGTTGTTCTCGTAACTGGCCCGCGCCAATGCGGCAAGACTACTCTGGTCCGGAAACTGATTATAGGCAATCGTCAGTTCCTCACGCTGGATGACGATACCGTTCTGTCTGCGGCGCTAAGTGACCCGATCAGCTTGGTGCGCGGACTCGACAATTGCACAATTGACGAGATTCAACGAGCGCCCGATCTTCTTCGGTCCATCAAGCGGTCCGTGGATGAGGATCGCCGAGCGGGTCGATTTCTCCTGACCGGATCGGCCAATCTTCTAACAGTGCCGCAGGTTTCTGAGAGTTTAGCAGGCCGCATGGAGATCGTCACCTTGCTCCCTCTCTCGCAGGCCGAGATTCGCGGCATCATGCCAGCGTTTCTGAAAATGGCGTTTCAGGGGAAGCTCAGCAAACCTGGCCATTTTCTGATAGGCGAGGGCCTTGCTGAAGCCGTATTGACCGGTGGTTATCCTGAGATGTTGCGGCGGGAACAACCGCAGAGGCGCCGCGCATGGGCGCGAGACTACATCCGCGCCATTGTGCAGAGAGATGTACGTGATATTGCCCAAATTGAAAGACTGGATCAGATGCCGAGGCTGCTCGAAGTGCTCGCCCAACACTCCTGTGAGCTTATCAATTTCAGCCAAGTGGGAGGCCAGATTGGATTTGACGACAAAACGACCAAAAAATACATCGCCATTCTGGAACAATTGTTCCTCGTCCGTCGCGTAGAACCGTGGTATCGGAATCCATTGAAACGCATGATGAAGACGCCAAAAATGCACTTCCTAGATTCCGGCCTGCTCGCCACTCTGGTGGGAGTCACTGCAGAGCGTGTTAAAAAAGATCGAGGTGTTTTTGGTGGACTGCTTGAAACGTTTGTCTTCTCGGAAATCTTGAAACAGACTTCATCGATGGAGAGCACCTGCGTCCTCTATCACTACCGGGACAAGGATCAGAACGAGGTGGACATAGTGGTTGAGGATGGAGCCGGAGCTTTAGTGGGCGTTGAGGTCAAAGCAAGCGCCACCGTGAATACCGGCGATTTCAAGGGACTTCGGAAGTTCGCGGCGGCCTGTGGCAATGACTTCAAATTGGGCGTCGT
>Ga0181535_10001550_pt1 | contig 29867 bp, 24 predicted proteins | sample PEATcosm2014_Bin_44_FD_119774 | JGI IMG/M metagenome (GOLD analysis project Ga0181535, IMG submission 119774) | Peatland microbial communities from MTU Mesocosm Facility, Houghton, MI, USA - PEATcosm2014_Bin17_30_metaG | ecosystem: Environmental > Terrestrial > Soil > Wetlands > Peat | place... | reverse complement strand
TTTGAAGACGGCAAAGCCCTTGTTTGCTCCTGCGGTAATCGGGCCAGCCGGCGTTTCATAGGATTTGCAAAGGCCGAGCGGCCGGTAGGAAATCGTGGTGGGATGGCTCGACCCCCGGCCGCATCCAGAGAGCGCGACCGACCCTGCGACAAGCGTGGCAACGGACAAAAACAACAGCGTCGACGGTTTCATCCGCACTCTTTCCTCCCGGCTCGTCACTGCTCAGCCTTTGATTGGCCCGGGCTTCACCAGTTTTGTAAGAACTAGGCTAACTCGAACGTTAGCGCCTGAAGTCCGGGATCGTCGCGTTTGGGTCGTTGAATTTCCTAGCACGGTGATCCACTTCTTTGCCAGCCCAAAACGGCCAGTCATAAAGCCCGCCAAGACGTCCTCCCCCGTCAAAACATCACTGGCCAGTTGACGTGGCGCGCGCGATCCGCTAACGAACTTTTTTCAGCCTGAAACGAAGGGGTTTGGGGATATTTTTCCCCAGGCTGTCTTTTGCCGGGCGTCCCGCTAGGGCCGGCCTCCACCGGACGCGGGATAAGGGCTATCCCGCCGCAAGCTTCGTGCCTTGCGGCCGAAATGGAGAATAGGTTTTGGCTCGTATCGCTGGCGTTAATATACCAACCAACAAGCGTGTCGTCATCGCGCTTCAATATATTCACGGCATTGGACCGGCTAAGGCCAAGGAACTTTGCGAAAAAGTGAAAATCCCTTCCGAGCGGCGTGTCGCCGAATTGACTGATGCGGAAGTCTTGCAGATACGCGAGACGATCGACCGCGACTATATGGTCGAAGGCGATCTTCGCCGCGAGGTTGCGATCAATATCAAGCGCCTGATGGACCTTGGCTGCTACCGCGGGCTTCGTCACCGGCGTCAATTGCCGGTCCGCGGCCAGCGCACCCATACCAATGCCCGGACCCGTAAAGGCAAGGCCAAGCCCATTGCCGGCAAGAAGAAGTAGTTTGAAGCAGTCGATTCAAGTTAAAATTGCTTGTGGCATCCGCGCCTAAGCGATTGGCCAAGCACGCACTGCCGAGAATGATGATCCCCAGCACCTGGCATGACGGGCGCGTTTGAAGGAATTGAAGAATGGCAAAAGAAGCTACCCGCGTACGACGCCGCGAGCGCAAGAACATCGCGTCCGGCATCGCGCACGTCAATTCGACCTTTAACAATACGATGATTACGATCGCCGACGCGCAAGGCAATACGATTTCCTGGTCATCGGCCGGAACCATGGGGTTCAAGGGATCCCGTAAATCGACACCCTATGCGGCGCAGATGGCGGCCGAGGACTGCGCCAAAAAGGCAGCGGAACACGGCATGCGGACACTCGAGGTCGAGGTTTCAGGCCCAGGTTCTGGCCGGGAATCGGCCTTGCGGGCCCTGCAAGCCGCGGGCTTCACGGTGACATCCATTCGCGATGTCACCCCAATTCCGCACAATGGCTGCCGGCCGCGCAAGCGGCGGCGTGTATGAGGATGCAACTCATCAACTCTTCGCGGCCCGAGCTGCCGGGCGCCAATTTGGCGCCGCGAGCGTCAGGCAATTTCCATCAAAGAGAGGTCCGGTCGTGATTCAAAAGAACTGGCAGGAGCTTATCAAGCCAAGCAAGCTCGAAGTGGTCCCTGGCGACGATCCAAAACGCATGGCCACCATCGTTGCGGAGCCGCTCGAGCGCGGCTTTGGCCTAACCCTTGGCAATTCGTTGCGCCGCATTCTCTTGTCGTCCCTACAGGGCGCGGCGATCACCTCGGTCCATATCGACGGGGTCTTGCATGAATTCTCGTCGATTCCGGGCGTTCGAGAGGACGTGACGGATATCGTGCTCAATATCAAGGATATTGCGCTCAGGATGCCGGGCGAAGGCCCCAAGCGCATGGTTCTCAAGAAACAAGGTCCCGGCAAGGTCACCGCTTCCGACATCGCCACAACCGGCGATATTTCGATCCTCAATCCGGATCTCGTGATCTGCACCCTCGACGAGGGAGCCGAAATCCGTATGGAATTCACGGTCGCGACCGGCAAGGGCTATGTCCCCGCCGACCGCAACCGGGCGGAAGACGCACCGATCGGCCTCATCCCGGTCGACAGTCTCTACTCGCCGGTCAAGAAAGTAAGCTACCGGATCGAGAACACGCGCGAAGGTCAAATCCTCGACTACGACAAGCTGACCATGCAGCTTGAAACCAACGGTTCGCTCTCGCCGGAAGATGCGATCGCCTTCTCGGCGCGTATCCTCCAAGACCAGCTCAATGTCTTCGTCAACTTCGAGGAGCCGCACCGCGTCGAGGCGACACCATCGATTCCAGAGCTTGCCTTCAATCCTGCACTTCTGAAAAAGGTCGATGAGCTCGAACTCTCGGTCCGCTCGGCGAATTGCTTGAAAAACGACAATATCGTCTACATCGGGGATCTCATTCAAAAGAGCGAGGCGGACATGCTCCGCACGCCGAATTTCGGGCGCAAATCGCTGAACGAGATCAAGGAAGTGCTGGCTCAGATGGGCCTCCACCTCGGGATGGACGTCGCCGGCTGGCCGCCGGACAATATTGACGAACTCGCCAAGCGTTTCGAGGAACATTACTGAGAGAATAACCCCGCCCGTCTCGCACTGTGCGAGTGGGATAAAACGGGAGCGGCCGTACCTTGGCACGGCGGCCGCGAACAACGGAGAAAGCCATGTATCACGGACACGCCAAGCGCCGCTTCGGCCGTACTCACGAGCATCGCAAGGCGATGTTCGCCAATATGTGCCAAGCGCTCATCAAGCATGAGCAGATCGTCACCACCTTGCCGAAGGCAAAGGATCTGCGCCCGATCATCGAGAAGCTGGTTACGCTCGGCAAGCGCGGCGACCTTCACGCGCGGCGGCAGGCCATTGCGCAAATCAAGGATGCCGTGCTGGCCCGCAAATTGTTCGACGTTCTGGGTCCGCGCTACAAGGACCGGCACGGCGGCTATACTCGCGTCTTGAAGGCGGGATTCCGCTATGGCGACAATGCAGCCATGGCGGTGATTGAATTCGTCGACCGCGATGTTGATGCCAAGGGGCAAGATTCCGGGCCGGTCATCGGGGCCGAAGAAGAAGCGGCGGCTTAATAAAACGAGCCATTCCTGATCCAGCGCCGCCGCCAGGCGGCTCACGTTCGCAAGGTGATCCGCGGGTTTCCGGGCAGAAACCGCTGCAGGCTCAGGCCAACTGCTATGGAGCGATCCATGAACATGCCGCAGCTTCGTCTGCTCCGGGCCTTGACCGCTTGTTTCCTCTTGACACTCATACCGCTTGCCGCGTCCGGCGAGCCCTTGCGGCAAGTGCCGCAGACGCAAACTGATGTCTTTTTATCTTTTGCGCCGGTCGTCAAGAAAGCGCAACCCGCCGTCGTCAATGTCTACGCCTCGCGCACCGACAAGCGGCCGCGCAATCCAATTTTCGACGACCCTATTTTCAAACACTTCTTCGGCGAGGGCGGCAGCGGGCGGCCAGGCAGCCCGACCGCGCGCTCGCTCGGTTCCGGTGTCCTCGTTGATGCGTCGGGTCTCGTCGTCACCAATTATCATGTCATTGAGGGCATGACGGATGTTAAGGTCGCGCTCGCCGATAAGCGTGAGTTCGACGCCGAGATCGTGCTGCGTGATCAGCGGACCGACCTTGTCGTTTTGCGATTGAAGGGAGGCGGGAATTTTCCGGTGATGGAGTTGGGTGATTCCGATGCGCTGGAAGTCGGAGACATTGTTCTTGCCATCGGCAACCCCTTCGCGGTGGGCCAGACGGTAACCCAGGGCATTGTCTCGGCCCTGGCGCGTACCCAAGCCGGGATCTCGGATTACGGGTTTTTCATTCAGACGGACGCGGCGATCAATCCGGGCAATTCGGGTGGCGCTCTTGTTGATCTTCATGCGCGGCTTGTTGGCATCAATTCCGCGATCTATTCGCAAACTGGAAGCTCGATTGGGATCGGCTTCGCCATCCCCGTCAATATGGTAAAGATCGTGCTTGCCGCGGCGAAGGGCGGGGGACATCAGGTTCGCCGTCCGTGGCTTGGAGCTAGTCTGCAAACCGTATCGAGGGACATCGCTGATTCGCTCGGCCTTGACCGGCCAATGGGCGCTCTGATCGCGGATCTTTCCACGGACGGACCGGCCGCCGAGGCTGGCTTGCGGCGCAGCGATCTTATCACCGCCATCGATGGACAAAGCGTCGACGATCCCGAAGGACTAGGCTATCGGTTGGCAACAAGACAGCTGGGCGGCACGGCGTCCTTGACCTATCTCCGCAACGGCAAACCTAGCACGGCTTCGATCAAACTTATTCCCGCACCGGAAATTCCGGCCCGCGATCCGGTTAAACTCAAGGGGGCCTCGCCTTTCTCCGGCGCGACCGTGGTCAATTTGTCCCCTGCGGTCACGGAGGAACTCTCCATTCGCGGCGCGAGCGAGGGCGTTGTCATCAGCGAGATCGAGGAGGGTTCGCAGTCGGCGCTGGTCAATTTTCAAATCGGTGATGTGATCGTGGCCATCAATGACGCGCCGGTCAAAACCACGCGCGATCTCGAACAGGTCGTGAGCCGCTCTCACAGCTATTGGAAATTGACGATCGGGCGTGGCGGTGAAATGATCACTACGGTGATCGGCGGGTGAGCCGCCATGAGCAGACATTTCCTCTATGTCACCATTGCCCTGAAGATCTTGGGCCACGATGATTTGAGACGAGAGGCTTCAATCCGCCGCCTCCGCCTGACCGGTGAAGGAGGCGTCACAAGCTCGGCTCGAGGAATAGAGCGCGGCGACGAGAGGTTGAAACGCTCCCTTGGTTTTCGCTTATCGAAGCGTCCGGCTTAGCGGCAGCTGGCGCTTGAGTGACAGCCACAGTTCGCGCATTTCCCGCGCCGCTTCGCCATTGTGATCGATCTCTGTCACGCCCTTGCCTTTCTCCGTGGCTTCCAGAAAGACGGCACGTGCGGAGATGTGGGGACGTAAAACCGTACCGTTGGCTTCGAGTGCGGCGATACTTGCTCGCACCCGCAGGGCCGCGAGGGCAGGCGGGCATTGGTTGAGCAGAAAAACAAATTCCCTGTCCATCAGTCTGAGTTTGCGGCCGGTCACCTCACTCGCCCAAATGTCGAATAGGGCTGGCCTTGCTGGAACGATGGAAAGATCGGCGACCTTGATCGCGGCGAGTGAGGCTGGCGATTCAAAGGCCGGAGTATCAAGGACGACAAGACTCACATTTTTCTTGGACAGATCGTTTAATACCACCGGAAGCTTGGCTGACGAAACCGCGCAGACCGGCAGATCGACATCCTTTCTTTTGGCTGCCCATCGAATGACGGATTTCTTGGGATCCATGTCGATAACATGAACACGTTCTCCCGCCTCTTGGGCCGCGATCGCGAGGCTAGCTGCAAGCGTGCTTTTGCCGCAACCGCCTTTTTGCGTAGCAAATGCGATGATGCGCATGGATAAAATATCCTTTATTTAAAATTATAAGTATTGAAAACAACATAAAATATTTATACATAACTGTTCCGGCGCATGACCTATGTGAGTATGATGTGGATTAAAAATAAGTTAGCTTCTTAATTGTGCCGTTTACCTTAATTTCACTTAGTCACCTTCGCCACGCTCTCATGCTCTGGCTTGCCTTCAAAGCTCTCGAAGCCCAAATTGGAAAGCCAGATGACCGATCTTTTCACTGCCGCCAAACTTGAAAAGGATGCGCCGCATCCGCTCGCCGACCGGCTACGGCCGCAAAGCCTCACCGATGTTGCCGGGCAGGAACATCTTCTGGGACCACAAGGGGCGCTTTCGAGGCTCATTGCGTCGGGCACGCTGGGCAGCCTGATTTTCTGGGGGCCACCGGGCACCGGCAAGACGACGGTCGCCCGTCTTCTCGCGCGGGAGACGAAACTCGCCTTCGTTCAGATTTCGGCGATTTTTTCCGGGGTCGCTGATCTTAAGAAGGTTTTCGAGGAGGCACGCGGCAGACGCAAGGCGGGTCAGGGAACCCTGCTTTTCGTCGATGAGGTTCACCGCTTCAACCGCGCCCAACAAGATGGCTTCTTGCCGGTGATGGAAGATGGTACCATCACTTTGATCGGCGCGACGACAGAGAATCCGAGCTTCGAGCTGAATGCTTCTCTTTTGTCGCGCGCCAGGGTCATGCTCTTCCATACCCTTAGTATGGTGGCGATCGAGAAACTTCTCAAGCGGGCGGAAACCTGCGAGGCGCGGGCGCTACCGCTCGATCCGGAGGCCCGCCTCTGTCTCGTTCGGATGTCGGATGGCGATGGCCGCGCCGCCTTGAGCCTCGCCGAAGAAGTGTGGCGCGCCGCCAGGCCTGGTGAAATCTTCGATGCGGCCGCGCTCGTGTCGGTTGTCCAGCGGCGGGCGCCTATCTACGACAAGGCGCAGGAGGGCCATTACAATCTGATTAGCGCGCTGCACAAATCGGTCCGTGGTTCGGACCCGGACGCGGCGCTTTATTATCTCGCACGCATGCTTGATGCCGGCGAAGATCCCCTGTTCATTGCAAGGCGCGTGGTGCGCATGACGGTCGAGGATATCGGTCTTGCGGATCCCCAGGCGCTAACCGTCGCGCTCGCTGCCAAGGATGCTTATGATTTTCTGGGTTCTCCCGAAGGCGAGCTTGCGATCGCCAATGCGGTGATCTATGCCGCAACGGCGCCAAAGTCGAACGCGGCCTATGCCGCGTTCAAGGGCGCGGCGCGGCTCGCCAAAGACCACGGATCCTTGATGCCGCCCAAAATCATTCTTAACGCGCCGACAAAACTCATGAAGAACGAAGGATATGGCGCAACCTATGCCTATGATCACGACGAGCCGGAAGGCTTTTCAGGTCAAAATTACTGGCCGGAAGCGCTGGGGCGCCAGACCGTTTACCGGCCGGTGGACCGGGGCTTCGAGCGCGACCTGCGTGCGCGTCTTGCCCATTGGGCCAAGCTCCGGAAACAAAGGAACGATGCGGATTGACATCGTGAAGCCGGATTTCATGTCCGGCAGCGTGAGCGGGGCGGATGGTTTTGCAATTTTAGGTTATGGCTTGACGGGCGACCTTAAAATGTACCGGGCCAGGCGGATGCCCTATTCTGGCGGTTGCCAATATAATTCAGCGGCCGCCGCCTCGCGTTGGAGGCCCGAGGCATGATCGATCGCAACGACCCGCAATGGTATCGCGACGCGATTATCTATCAGCTGCATGTGAAATCCTATTTCGACGCCGACAACGACGGCGTCGGCGATTTTGCCGGCCTCACGCAAAAGCTTGATTACATCAAGGATCTCGGCGCGACCGCGATCTGGGTCATGCCATTCTATCCCTCGCCACTGCGCGACGACGGCTATGACATTTCCTATTATCGCGGGATCAATCCCGCTTATGGAAGCCTGCGGGATTTCAAACGTTTCCTGCGCGAAGCGCATGAGCGCGGATTACGAGTCATCACCGAGCTCGTGATCAATCATACATCGGACCAGCATCCGTGGTTCAAGCGCGCGCGCGTTGCAAAGCCCGGTTCGGCATCGCGCAATTTCTACGTCTGGGCTGGCACCGACAAAGGCTATAAGGACGCCCCGGTCATTTTCCTCGACACCGAAAAGTCGAACTGGTCCTGGGATGAGCAAGCAAAAGCATTCTATTGGCATCGTTTCTACGCGCATCAGCCCGATTTAAATTTCGACAATCCCCGCGTTCTCGAAGCCGTGCTCGACGTCATGACCTATTGGCTCGATATGGGCGTCGATGGTTTGCGGCTTGACGCCATCCCCTATCTCATCGAGCGGGAGGGCACGAATTGCGAAAATCTTGCCGAGACCCACGCGGTCATCAAGAAGATCAGGGCCGCGGTCGATGCCCGCTACCAGGACCGGATGCTCCTCGCCGAGGCCAACCTCTGGCCGGAAGAAACGTCGCAATATTTCGGTCAAGGCGACGAATGCCATATGGCGTTTCATTTTCCCCTCATGCCAAGAATTTACATGGCACTGGCGCAGGAGGACAGGCATCCGATCACCGACATCATGCGGCAGACACCAGAGATCCCGGACGGCGCCCAATGGGCGATCTTTCTGCGCAACCATGACGAGATGACGCTTGCCATGGTGACTGGCACGGAGCGTGACTATCTCTGGTCCTTTTACGCCGCCGACCCGCGGGCGCGGATCAATCTTGGCATTCGCCGCCGTCTTGCCCCTCTGCTGGAAAACGACCGGCGCAAGATCGAGCTTCTGAATTCGCTCTTGTTTTCTTTGCCCGGCACGCCGGTCGTCTATTATGGCGACGAAATTGGTATGGGCGACAATATCTATCTCGGCGACCGGGACGGCGTGCGCACCCCGATGCAATGGTCGCTTGATCGCAATGGCGGCTTCAGCCGTGCCGACCCGGCCAAGCTCTTCCTGCCCGCGATCCAAGACCCCGTTTATGGTTTCAGCGCCGTCAATGTCGAAGCGCAGCTCGCGAGCCCGTCGAGCCTTTTAACTTGGATGCGCCGGATCATAGCGGTGCGGCGATCGCATGTGTCTTTCGGGCGGGGCTCGCTGCGCTTTCTCCATCCATCGAACCGGAAGGTCTTGGTCTATCTCCGCGAATTCCATAACGAGCGGATCCTCTGCGTCGCCAATGTCTCGCGGGCGCCACAAGCGGTTGAGCTCGATCTCGCCGAATTCAAGGGGGCCGTACCCGTCGAGCTGACCGCCGGCAGTCTGTTTCCGGCGATCGATTTGCGCTCCTATCTTTTGACCTTGCCGGCCTACGGTTTCTTCTGGTTCAGGCTCGAGCCGGCCGATGCAACAAAGGACCGCCAGGATCAGCAGGCAGGGCCAGGGCTTTTAACGCTGGTTGCCACAGGGAAGCTCGAAACGATCCTTTCGGGGCGGGAACGCGTCGCCTTCGAGCGCACGGTCGCGCCGCGATTCTTGCCCTCGCGGCCTTGGTTTGGTCATAAGGAGACGCCGGCCGCCGCTGTCTCGGTCAGGGATTTCGCCGTGCTTCGCGATGGCGGGCAGAGCCGTTTTATCCTGCCGCTCCTCGACGTCACACCCCCGTCCGGCGGAGTCGAACATTATTTTATGCCACTTGCCGCGGAACCGGAGCGCAAGGATGGACCAGCTCTAATCCATGCCGCCGCCCGGCTGCGGCGCGGCGCCTTGACCGGCCTGCTCTATGAAGCGGAGGCCTGCGAAGGCTTCGTCCCGGCGATCGTAGCGGCGCTGCGGCGCAGTGAAAGATTGGACACCGGCCAAGGCGGCAGAATCGCTTTCTCGCCAACTCCCCGTCTCGGTGCCGAGCTCATGATCGAGGCAGCCGATGTTCACCGTATTGGTACCGGACAGCGCAACTCCTCCCTCGTCCTCGCCAACCAGATGATGCTGAAAATCCGTCACCGGGTGGAAAGCGGCGCCGACACCGAAGTCGAGACACTGCGCTTTCTGACGGAAGTGGCGCATTTTCCCAATGTTCCTCCGCTGCTCGGCGTTGTCGATTATGTCGACAGCGAGGAGAACCACACCGTGCTTGCGATCCTGCAAACATTCGTGCGCAACCAAGGCGATGCCTGGACATGGACGCTCGGAGCATTGAAGCGCATCCTCGAGGCTGCGGCCTTGACGCCGGGGCAAGACGACCGCGTCGAACATGAGGAGTTAGCAATCTATATGCCGCATATGCGGCGGCTTGGGTTGCGGACGGCGGAGATGCATAAGGCACTGGCGATGGCAACCGCCGATCCTCAATTCAAATCCGAGGCACTGACGTTTGACGATGTCTGCGAGGCAGCGGATGCGGCAAGAGTTCTGGCGGAACGTGCTTTCGCTCGCCTGCGGACGAATACGGCGAACACGAGTGAGGACAAGGGTGCCGCTGCCGAACGGCTGCTAGCCCGGCGGGAAGAGTGCTTTGCCTTGATCGATGAGCTTATTCAAAAGCCGGCTGGGGCCATCAAGATCCGCATTCATGGCAATTATTGTCTCGGCCGCCTCCTGATCATGAAGGGCGATGTCATGATTGTTGGTTTTGGGGAAAATCCTTCCCTCTCCCTTGATCAAAGACGCGCCAAAACATCGCCGCTGCGCGATGTCGCGGTCATGCTGCGCTCCCTTGCGCAGGCGGTTGCCGTTGCCAAAAGCGATCTCGCCTGTTTCGTCCCCGACGCGATCCGCGTGGCCGCAAGGCTCCAAGAGGAATTTATCTTATTTTCTCGAATCTTCATCGAGTCTTATATGGAGGCCACGCGAGGCAGTCCGATCTGGATCGAGGATGAACCCACGCGCAGGCGCCTTCTCGTCCTCTACTTGCTCACCGAATTGTTCCGTGAAATCGAGATCGAGACGGAAACGCACCCTGACTGGACCGATACGGCGATCGAAGGTGTCACCGCGATTCTCGATCGCATGGCCCAAGCATCGTGAATAGTCAAAATTGCGCCACGAATGGACGCTTCCCGATCGCGGGACGAGGTTGCCATCGGGAGCGATCCCGGAGGCGGACTATTTTCTGTGGCCTCCCCGCCAAGCCCGGCAAGTTCACCCAATGTATCGTCTCTCCAAGATGGTACGCGTCAGCCCAAATATCGAACGTTGACGGGCCGGAGAGTTCGTGATTATTAGCGGAATCCTCACGCGCGTTCCGATTTTGGAAATTGGTCGCGGCGTGAATATTTGTCTTTTCGTGATATTTATCGCGAACCCGTTTTGGTTTCGAAATCAAGCTCAAGCGGCCACGCATGGCGCGCCTTCCCTCGCGGATGGCTGTTTTCGCGTTGGCCCATGCTCAGGATATTTTTTGATGGCGAATACCCCTTCGGCCAAGAAGGCCGTCCGTAAAATCGAGCGACGCACGGCGGTTAACCGCTCGCGGCGGAGCCAAATGCGTACCTATGTCCGAAAGGTCGAAGAAGCAATTGCGGCGGGAGACCACGGGGCGGCTTCTGCCGCTCTGCGAGCCGCGGAACCATTGGTCATGCGCGCAGCCCAAAAAGGGATCGTGCATAGTAATACGGCCGCGCGAAAGGTCTCACGATTGAACCGGCGGGTTAATGCTCTAAGCAAATGAGTGACGAGCGGTGAAGACCTTCCTCCATGAGCCCGGCGCATGCCGGGCTTTTTTTCGCGGCTGAAAAACCCAACGCCGTCATCGCGACTTTGCTCCCTGTTGAACATCGCACAGTCAATTTCCATGCAACTCAATGGCTTGTCCTTAAAGCCAGATGACACCTTCAAGACGGACCGGGTTATCCCAGGCTGACACCCTACGGCCAAAAATATTTTGTGAGTTTCCCCCGTGGCCGGATGACCTCGCTCCTGCTATTTGCGCTCCGCTTTTATGTACCCGATGGACCCGCACGAAATCAGGTGGTTACGCACGCTACCCGGTCACGTATCTTTGCTTCTCTGATTCTGATAATATCGCACATTCTTCACGTGGTGTTTTATGATTCGTTAAACTGCGCTTGCGGGCTGCCTGGGCTGTGTTAAAGTCTCTTTCCGGTCTGGAACTGGCTAGCCCCAGTGTTTGAGACCAGTTTCTTTTGAGTTTTCCAGTTCGTTAGTGAGTTTAGCGTGTAAAGCGCGTCGTGATCCTGTATAATAAATTGATCTATGCAGGATTACAAAGCGCATCGTTTGAACATATACTCTGGTAAGTCTTTAAACAGAGTGCTGGATTGTTTGTCTCCAGAGTGTTTCAACTGGAATTCGAGGCAGCTTTTAGATTTGACGTAAACAAGCTTCGTGGCTCTTAACGCGGAGCGAAGGGGGATGTAGGACCGTGATGGCTTTCATTGAATATCCGTATGCACAGTTCCCCTCTGCGGCCAGAAAAGTCCCGGCCGAGCGCTTTCAGAGAGCTCGTTGGGCTTCAGCGCGGCATCGCCGGCGCACCCGCGGCTAGTTCCGCGGCCATCCTTTTTTCCGTGATTGTAGCATTTTTGGCGCCGTTAATTCAGCGGACGCTATTGCTTTGCCTTGATCCTTGAGGACGTAAACAGATGCCGGATGTGCGCAGACAAATTTCCGACTCCGGCGTTGCCGCCACCGGGGAAGCCTGGATGCGAATCTGCCGGCGGCTGCGCTTGGAACTTGGTGAAGACGTTTTTACCTCCTGGTTTGGCTGTCTCGAACTCGATGCGCTCTCCGACGCGGACGCTTTTCTTTCGGTTCCCACGAAGTTTTTGAAGAGCTGGATTCAATCACATTATACGGATAAGATTCTTCAAGCGCTTGCCAGCGAATTCCCAACGGCCAAACGGGTGTCGATCAATGTCCGTTCCTCGGCGCGGCCGGTATCGCCGCGTGCGGTTGGAAGCCACCTCGACCCCGTTCCATGCGGCGACGCGGATTTGCTAAAAGGCCGGAACGTCGCTTCATTGACCTCCTCCTCCCCTATGGCGGCATCTGGCGCGACACCGCCAACTTCGAAAAAGCCGGCTTTACTGGAGGGGTGCGAGGCCGAAACCCTCTCCGGATCGCCGTTGGACCGGCGTTTAATTTTCTCGAATTTTCTCGTCGGCGCCTCCAACCAGCTCGCCCATGCCGCGGCGCTGAGAATCGCTTCCGCGACGCCGGGAGACCCATTGCTTTTCAATCCGCTTTATCTCCATGCTTCGGTGGGATTGGGTAAAACCCACCTTCTCCAAGCCGTCGCGCATGCCGGGACCTCGGCGAAGCACAAGGTCATCTATCTCACCGCCGAGCGATTCATGTATGGTTTTGTCGCCGCCCTCAAAGCGCAGACGGCAATCGCATTCAAGGAAAGATTGCGGGCTATCGATCTCCTTGTGATCGACGACATCCAATTTCTCCAGGGCAAGTCGATTCAACAAGAGTTCTGTCATACGCTCAATGCCCTGATCGACTCCCGCAAGCAAATCGTGATCGCGGCCGACCGGCCCCCAGGGGATCTCGAAAGTCTCGACGAAAGAGTAAGATCGCGCTTGGCTGGCGGTCTTTGCATCGAAATCGGAGGACTCGACGAAGCGCTGCGGGTCAAGATTCTTGAAGCACGCATCGACGCCGCGAAACAGGTGCACCCAACTTTCGAGGTTCCGGCCGCGGTCGTCGCTTATGTCGCGAGCGTCATTCAGACGAATGGCCGCGATCTCGATGGCGCCGTCAACCGGCTGCTCGCTCATGCGTCTTTGAATGGCGCGCCGCTTTCGATGGAAACCTCCGAGCGCGCCATTCGCGATCTGGTGCGTACGCCGGAGCCGAAAAAGATCAAGATCGAGGACATCCAGAAACTGGTCGCAAGCCATTTCAATGTCAGCCGCGCCGATATTCTTTCCTCGCGGCGGACCGCCACCGTCGTGCGGCCGCGCCAGATCGCGATGTATTTGTCCAAGCTTTTGACCCCGCGCTCGCTACCCGAAATCGGGCGCCGTTTCGGCGGCCGTGACCACACGACAGTCCTCCATGCTGTCCGAAAGATTCAGGGGCTTGTTACCGCGGACGGAACTTTGTCGGAAGAGATCGAGCTTTTGAAGCGGATGCTTTTGGAGTGAGTCCGTTTCGCATATTCCCCCGCGCCGCCCGACTCGTTAGGTTCGGCCATGGAAAAAGCGGTGATTCGCATCATTGGCATCGATCCGGGTCTGCGGACCATGGGATGGGCAGTGATCGAGGCCTCGGGCACACAGATCGCCTATGTCGCAAGTGGCGCCGTCCGCTCGAATGAGAGGAAAGCGCTCGCCGAGCGCCTGCGGGAACTCCACGATGGGCTCGGCGCCATCATCAGGGAGCACGGGCCTACCGAGGCGGCAGTCGAAGAAACCTTTGTCAATCGCGATCCGCAATCGGCCCTCAAGCTCGGACAAGCGCGCGGAATAGCGCTTGTCGTTCCCGCTCTTGCTGGGCTCAAGGTTGCTGAATATGCCGCCAATCTCATCAAGAAAACCGTGACCGGTTCCGGCCATGCGGAAAAAGCACAGATCGCGATGATGGTGAAAACGCTTCTGCCGGGAAGTGGCGCGCAAGGCGGGGACGCGGCCGATGCTCTGGCAGCGGCCATCACGCATGCGCGGCTCCGCCTTTGGGCGCGCAATCTCGAATCCGCCGTCAAATTCTAACAGTCCATGCAAACAGGAATAAACCCGTTCCTAGGGGGTCATTCATGGCCCACAATTCGCGCTTCGCGGGCGCACAGACAAGCGAATAGACTGCGGTCAAGATGATCGGCAAACTCAAAGGCATGATCGATTTACAGAGCGAGGATTATGTGATCCTCGATGTGCAGGGTGTCGGCTATATCGTGCATTGCTCCGGCCGCACGCTGCAAAAGCTGCCGCGTCCCGGCGAGGCGGCCACGCTCGCAATCGAGACTCAAATGCGCGAGGATTCGATAAAATTGTTCGGCTTCACATCGGAGACGGACCGTCATTGGTTCCGGCTGCTCCTGACTGTGCAAGGTGTCGGTGCCAAGGTGGCACTCGCGATTCAAACAGTCCTCGATGTCGGCGAGATTGCCGCCGCGATCGCAGGCCAGGATAAAACGGCGATCTCCCGGGCACCAGGGGTTGGTCCGAAACTCGCGGCGCGGATCGTCTCGGAATTAAAGGACAAGGCATTGGTTCCCGGCACTTCCGGCGCGGCACCCGCCTGGCTAGCAGATGGAGCTGGCGGCACGCCCGCCGCCGCGCAAGACGCGCTCTCGGCCCTCGTCAATCTCGGCTATGGGCGGCCGCAGGCCATGGCGGCCGTGGCCGCTTCGGTCGCAGCGCTTGGCGAGGATGCGCCAACAGCCGAGCTCATCCTCCGGGGCCTCAAGGAACTGGCGCGCTAAGCCGCAACCCGCTTTGCACGGATCATGCCTTGCCGTGATGCGCGGCCTCGGCATTGGCGTCGAGAGGCCAGCGTGGTCTTGCCGCGAAAGTCAAATCATCGACGAGGCCGAGCGAGAGCCGCTCAATTCCCGCCCAGGCGATCATCGCGCCATTGTCGGTGCAAAGACTTGGCGGCGGCAGAACGAGCCGCAAGCCGGCCTCGCCGCAAAATCGCATCAGCGCCCGGCGTATGGCGCCATTGGCGGCGACCCCGCCAGCGACCACCATGGCATTGGGATGGCCGGTGGTTTCGCGAAAAAAACGCAAGCCCGCCCGGCAGCGGTCGATAAGCGTATCGACCACCGCGGCTTGGAATGAGGCGCAAACATCGGCGACGTCGGCCGCGCTCAAAGGTCCTGCGCGCTCGACTTCCAGCCGGACAGCGGTTTTCAAACCGGAGAAGGAAAAGTCCGGTTTCGGCCGTCCAAGCATGGGGCGCGGCAGGTCGAAACGCCCGGCATTGCCCTCCGCCGCCAAGGCCTCGACCCGAGGCCCGCCGGGATAGGGAAGACCCAGCATTTTGCCGACCTTGTCGAAGGCTTCGCCGGCCGCGTCGTCAACGGTCGAACCAAGCCGGAGGTAGTCCCCTACCCCTTTCACAGCGACCAGTTGGGTGTGACCGCCGGAGACCAGCAGCAGCAAATAAGGAAACGCGAGATCGTCGGTCAGCCGCGCCGTCAAGGCATGCGCTTCAAGATGGTTGATCGCCAGAAATGGCTTGTGGCTCGCCAAGGCCAAGGCTTTTGCCGTGGTCAGTCCCACCATGACCCCGCCGATAAGGCCTGGCCCCGCCGCCGCGGCGATCCCATCGAGATCCGCCAGTTCAACCCCGGCACGGGCGAGCGCGAGTTCCACGAGCCGGTCGATGATTTCGATATGGGCGCGTGCCGCGATCTCCGGCACCACCCCGCCATATGCCGCATGCTCGGCGATCTGGCTCATGATCTCATTCGATAAAATTTCGCCGGATCCGCCTGGATCCAGCTGAACGACGGCAGCGGCGGTTTCGTCGCAAGTGGTTTCAATACCGAGGACGCGCATGACACTCCTTTAGGGGCTTCCCCGATTTGGCATCCGCCACTAGCCGCAAAACTCTGCGACCTATAGAACGATCCCGACCAATAGGAAACGCGCCAATTCCGACTCCTTCGCGATACAACAAGATCGTTCCTTTCAGGCTCGGGACGCGGGGCAGCCCGTTGGCGCTCGCCCAGACGCGCGAGCTCATGGGGCGGCTCCTCGCGGCGGATAGTCTCGCTCCCGATGCCATTGAAATCATCACGATCAAAACCAGCGGCGACATGATTCTCAACGTGCCGCTCAGCGAAGCTGGTGGCAAGGGGCTTTTTACCAAGGAGCTCGATCTCGCTCTTCTGCAAGGTGATATTGACGCCGCCGTGCACTCCGCGAAGGACTTGCCGACCTTCCTTCCCGAGGCGATCAAAATCGCCGGCTATCTGCCGCGCGAAGATGTGCGCGACGCGTGGATTTCTCCGCATGCTTCGCATCCGCTCGGGCTTGCTCCAGGAAGCGTGGTCGGCACAGCCTCGCTGCGGCGGGGCGCCATGATCAAGCGGCTGCGGCCGGACCTCAAGATCAGCCTCCTGCGCGGCAATGTCGAGACACGTCTTGGCAAGGTTGCCAAGGGTGAAGCTGCGGCGACTTTGCTAGCGATCGCCGGGCTGAAACGCCTTGGACTTGAAGCGCGCGCCACCGCCATCCTCGACATCAAGGACTTTGTTCCGGCGGCGGGCCAAGGCGCGATCGCCATCACCATCCGGCGGGACGATGAAGGCGTGCGCGCGCTGCTCGCCCCGGTTCTCGATGCGCAGACAGGCGTTGCCCTCGCAGCGGAGCGCAGCTTTCTTCGCGTTCTCGATGGCTCCTGCAAGACGCCGATCGGCGCCCACGCCCGCGTCGAGGCGGGGCATGTCTCGCTTCACGCGATCGTGCTCAAACCGGATGGCTCGCAGTTTTTCGAAACGGCGAGCTCTGGGCCTGAAGTCGAAGCGGCAAAGCTCGGAGAAATGGCGGGCAAAGATCTCGCCGCGCAAATCCCCAGCGGCTTCTTCGATCTGCCTACCCATTCGGTTCCATAAATGGGGCTATTGCGGCTCCGCGAGTTCAGTGGGCCTGACTATTTCGCCTTGTTGTTCAGCGTATCGATTAGAAGCTTGGCAGCCGGGCCCGACGAGGCCGGATTCTGGCCGGTGATCAGCTGGCCGTCGGCGACCGTGTGAACGCCCCAGTTCTTGACCTTGGAAAAGGTGGCACCGAGGCTCATCAGTTCGTCTTCGACCAGGAAGGGGACCACCTTTGTCAATCCTACCGCTTCTTCCTCACCATTGGTGAAGCCGGTCACGGTCTTGCCCTCTACGAGCAGCTTGCCGTCTGGCGTCTTGACATGGCGCAGCGCGCCGGAAGAGTGGCAGACTACCGCGAAGGTCTTGCCGGCGGCCAGAAAGGATTCCAGCAGCTTGACCGAGTTCTTGTCTTCGGCGAGATCCCACATCGGCCCATGACCACCGGGGTAGAAGACGGTATCGTAGTCTTCTTGCTTGACGCTATCGAGGCGCGCCGTCCTGTCGAGCTGGGCGTTGGCGCCGGCATCCTTCTCGAACCGGCGGGTGATGTCGGTCTGAAAGCTCGGCTCGTTGCTCTTGGGATCGAGCGGCGGGCGCCCGCCCTTGGGCGATGCGAGGGTGATCCCGGCGCCGGCATCCTTGAAGACATAGTAAGGCGCCGCCAGTTCCTCCAGCCAGAAGCCAGTCTTGCGCCCCGTGTTGCCGAGCTGGTCGTGGGAGGTAAGAACCATCAGGACTTTCATGATGCGCTCCTTTCCTTGGTCGTTGAAGAGTGACCCGCGCTGCTATGCTGGCCGGGCCTCGCCTGAGTCGTAGTCGTCACAGTGATGTTTTTAAGCGCTTTCCTGGCGCAGAAGTCAGGTGCGAAAGCATTCCGTTGTCGAACTCTTGCCGCTGTCAAACGCTGGCTGCCGATAAGGCCGGGTGGCGGACAACATTTGAAGCGTGAGTGGTGCCTATCTTACAATGAGAATGCGCACTGGCAACAAGCCCTGCACCATGAGCGAGCCGCCGCCGCTTTCCGTCAAACGCACCAAAACATCGGCCTATCCTACCAAGCAAAGGCGGCGCTGTTGTCTTGGGCCAGACAAGATTTTTCGTGCTGATCGTACCAAACTGTTTCACGTGAAACAGTTTGGTACGATCGAAGCCCCCGGAATCAAACCCCAGCTTGTGGGTTTTTGTGCTGTTGCAAGGCTGTCCATCTTTGCGTTTCCGCGAACCTTTGCGCCACGCCCCACTTTGGCATACCATCCCAATAACGATAGCCGGAAAGGCAGGAAGGAAGCGCCATCATGACAGGTTCTCCTGTGAAGTCCGCGGTGGCAGGGCCGCGCTCCGTCGCCTTGATCGGCCCTTATGGAAGCGGCAAATCGACCCTCTTCGAGGCTTTGATGGCGGCGGCGGGGACGCCCCTGAAACGGCCGGGCGACATCCGCAAGCGTGTCGTGAGCACCGAGTTGCGGCTTGGACATTGTTCCTTTCTGGGCGATCGCTGGTCGATCTTGGATTGTCCAGGTTCCGTCGAATTTTCCTATGAGATGGAAGCGGCGCTGACCGCCGTCGATCTCGCCATCGTCGTCTGCGAGCCAACCGCCAGCCGGGCTTCCAGCGTTCCGCTCTTGCTGAAAGCGCTTGAGGATTTTCAAGTCCCTCACCTGATCTTTGTCAACAAGATCGATACACTGACCGGCCCTCTCGACGAGACAATTGCGGCGCTCCAGGCCTGCTCCAAATACCCGCTGGCGCCAAGGCAATTGCCGATCCGCGAGAATGATGCGGTGGCCGGCTATATCGAAGTCGTGAGCGGACGCGCTTACCGGTATGGCGCGAACCAAGCCGCCGAGCGTATCGAGATACCCCCGCAACTTCGCGATCCCGAGAAGCACGCGCTCGACGGATTGGCCGAGGTGCTGGCCGACCAGGATGATGCGCTGCTTGAAAAACTGATCGAGGAAGTGGAGCCAACACCCGGCGAGCTTTACCGGCATTTGCGCAAGGATCAGGCGAGCGGCTCGATCGTCGAGGTTTTGCTGGGATCGGCGGCGCGAGGCCAAGGCATTTTTCCGCTCTGGAAGGCGCTGCGGCACGACGTGCAGGACGCGGCCGAGACAGCAAGCCATCGCGGCATCGCTGCCGGGGGAGAGCCGCTTGTTCAAATCTTCAAGACGCTTCAGGCGGGCAAGCTTTCCTATGGCCGCATCTGGCGCGGCCCGCTGCGCGACAGCGCGTCGTTCGATGGGGCTCGTGTCGGCGGCATTCACCGCTACCCTGGGGGCGAATCCGTCAGAGTGCCCGAGGCCGAGGCGGGAGAGCTTGTCGCGCTCGGACGGCTCGATGGGGTCGCGACGGGGACGGTCCTTGGCAATCCCGGCGTGACAGCCGCCCTGCCCTTTCCTGCATCGCCGCCGCCGGTCTATGCCTTGGCGATCATGGCAAAAGACCACAAGGACGATGTCAAGCTTTCCGGCGCCTTGCACAAACTCGTTTTGGAAGATCCAGCCCTTTGCATCGAGCACAATATTGAAACCGGCGAGACGCTCATGAAAGGGCAAGGCGAACTCCATCTCAATACGGCCATCGAACGTCTCGCCACGGCCTATAATCTTCAGATCGCCACGGCGGCGCCGAAAATTGCGTTCAAGGAAACCATCCGCAACAAGGTCTCGCAGCATTCAAGGCTGAAACGCCAGACCGGCGGCCATGGCCAATTCGCCGACATCAAACTGGAGATCGAGCCGCGCGGCCGTGGCGAGGGCTTTCTGTTCATCGATAAGATCGTCGGCGGCGCCGTGCCGAGGCAATATATTCCAGCGGTCGGCGAAGCGGCCGAGGAAGCCATGCAGAAAGGTCCCTTCGGTTATCCCGTCGTCGATGTCGCGGTCACTCTCGTCGATGGCATGTTCCACGCCGTTGACAGCTCCGACATGGCGTTCCGGACCGCGACGCGCTTGGGAATCACCGAGGGTCTCGCCAAGGCCGGCCCAGTTTTGCTCGAGCCGATCGAACATGTCACGGCAAGCGTGCCAAACAGTTTCACCGCCGCAACCCAACGCTTGCTGACCGGCCGCCGGGGTCAGATCCTGGGCTATGCCGAGCGGCCCGGCTGGCCCGGCTGGGACGATGTCGAGGCACTTGTGCCGGCAGCGGAACTGCATGATTTCATCATCGAATTGCGCTCGGACACCATGGGGCTTGGCCACTATCGCCACCATTTCGACCATCTCGCGGAAGCCCGCGGCATGACGCCTTAACTACGCATCCTCGGCTTCCGTCTGGACCCTTGCCTCGACCTGCCCGGCGATCATGAATTGCGCCCGCGCCAAGGCCGCGAAAGCACCATCCTTGGCGACGAGCTCATCGAAATTGCCTTGCTCGATGATTTCACCTTTATCGAAAACAAAAATGCGATTGGCGCCGCGAATGGTCGCAAGACGATGCGCGATAATAAAAGTGGTCCGGCCTTCCGTCGCTTTCTCCAAAGCCTTCTGCAATTGCCGCTCGGTCGCCGCGTCGAGTGCTGCTGTTGCTTCGTCGAAGATCATGATCGGCGGATCTTTGAGGAGCGCGCGGGCAATCGCTATGCGCTGACGCTCGCCCCCCGACAAGGAGCGGCCGCGCTCGCCGACGACGGTCGCAATGCCGTTTGACTGGCGGGCGACGAATTCATCGGCCTGCGCTAGCTCCAGCGCCAGGCGCAAATCGGCGTGCGAGGCGTCCGGCCTGCCGACCCGTAAATTTTCCTCGATCGACCGGGCAAACAGCATGGGTTCCTGGAAAACAACCCCGATGTTGCGCCTTAACGCCGCGAGCGTCAGGTCACGAACATCCATTCCGTCGATCAGAATGCGGCCATGGGTTGGATCGAACACACGGTGCAAAAGTGCAAGCGTCGTCGATTTGCCCGAACCGGTGCCGCCAACCAGCGCGATGGTCTCGCCCGGTGCTGCCTCGAATGTCGCATCGTTCACCGCATTGCGTTTCCCATCGTAGGAAAAAGTCACATGCTCGAAAGCCACCTGACCTTTGAGGCGGCCTGGATTGACGGCGAAGGGACTGTCCGCGACCTGTGGTTCCGTATCCAAAACCCCGAAGAACTCCTGCAGTTTGGGCGCTTGCAGAAACAGGCTGTTGAAAAAGCCAACGACCTGCTCCAGGCGGGCGATCAGCATGGTGGCGAAATTCATGAAGGTGACAATCTCGCCGATGCTGGCAAGGCCCTTAAGGTTCAGCCAAGCGCCAAGCACAAAGATCGAGAGCAGCGTCAAGGTGGCCGAAGCCCGCGCCCCGACAGAGGCAAAGGCCCACCAGGTCAAGACAGGCATCTGCGCCGCGAGAGCGGCATTGGTGATCTGCCGGAGCGCGCCCGCCTCGATCCCGATCCGGGTGAAGCTCTGGATCACCGCCACATTGCCGAGCGCATCCGAGGCGCGTTCCGCGAGGCTGCTGTTGTGGCGCTCAACCGTTTCCTGCAAGGACTGGGTTCGGCGCAGGACGAAATTCGTCAAAAGGCCGAACGCGAAAACAAGCACGATCAGCATGCCGCCGAGCCGCCAGTTCAAGGTCAGCGACAGCGGCAAGAGAATGGTGAGGGCGGCGAGTGAAGCGCAATTTTCCCGGAAAAAAGAGAGCCAAAGTCCGAACATGCCGCTCGCGCCTTCGAGCATCACCTTCAGCAGACGGCCTGAATGGACGGCGCTATGAAAGCTCAAGGGAAGATGCAAAACATGTTCGAAATAGAGGGCCATGACCGCGACACGGCGCCGGTGCGCCAGACGGTCGGCATTGAGGGCGACAAGAACACCCGCCACGATGGAGAACAGACCAAATCCGGCCCAAGCGGCGAGCAAAGGAGTTAGATCCACAAAGGTCAGCGGCTGGCTTCCGGATTGGGCGGTGGTCAAGCGGTCGATGACGCGGCCGAAAAGAACGGGCTCGGCAAATTGCGCGATCGCCAGAGCAAGATTGGCGAAGGCAAGAATAATGGCGAGCTTCTTTTCGTGGCCTAGAAAACTCAACGCGCGCCAATAAATCGATAAAATGGACATGAACCGCTCGCGGCTCGCAACACCCTTGCAGGCGGCGCCAACGCGTAGATAATCGAAGCCCCTATAGGGGATTTGACCAGCTAGAGCAAGGTAACTCCAATGATCGCAGCCTCGTTTCTCGTCGAATGGGCGGCAAGAGTGGACTTTGATCGTTACCTTGCTCTTTGCATTGGGATCAGACAGGCTGAACACGTGTGAGTATCATTTGTGCAAATAGTCTTTGCCTTGCCTATCGCGTTGCGCCAGAGCACGGCGGCGAGAGGCTCGACCGTTTTCTCGCGGCGGCGGCATTAGAGCAGCATGTATCGCGCACACGCGTGAAAAGCCTGATCGAAGCGGGGCATGCGTCAATCGACGGGACGACGGCGAAAGACCCGAGTCAGCTGCTGCGGGTGGGACAGATCGCCGGTTTAAACCTGCCTTCGCCCACCGATCCCGCGCCATTGGGCGAAGAAATTCCGCTCAAAATCGTGTTCGAGGACGAACATCTACTCGTGATCGACAAACCGGCCGGTCTCGTGGTGCATCCGGCGGGAGGCCATGAAACGGGAACGCTCGTCAACGCGCTGATCGCTCATTGCGGCGCAAGCCTCTCGGGGATAGGCGGCGTGAAACGGCCTGGCATCGTGCACCGGCTCGATAAGGACACCTCGGGCCTTTTGGTGGTAGCGAAGACGGACGCGGCGCATCAGGGATTGGCAAAACTCTTCGCCGATCATGGGAGAAGCCTGCCGCTTTCGCGCGAATATCTAGCCATTATTTGGGGCACCCCGGCGCGGCCGTCCGGCACGATCGACGCGCCGCTCGCCCGTCATGCCGCCAGCCGCCAGAGGATCGCGGTCGTGCCAGAAGGGCGCGGCCGCCGCGCCGTGACCCATTGGCGGCTTATCGAAAGCTTTGCGGGAGAAGCAAGCCTCGTTTCCTGCAGGCTAGAGACGGGGCGGACCCATCAAATCCGCGTCCATATGGCGCATATGGGGCACCCCGTGCTTGGCGATCCCCTTTATGCGGCGGGTTTCAAGAGCAAAATGGCGCGGCTTCCGGCGGCGGCGCAGGCCAGCCTCGCCTCACTCTCCAGGCAAGCTTTGCACGCGGCGGTGCTCGGTTTCCCGCATCCGGTGACGTCTCAACAAATGCGCTTCGAAAGCCCCCTGCCGCAGGCGCTGCAAAGACTGCGAGACGCCCTCGCGGGGCTGGTCTCAAGACCCAGACAAAAGCGGGGTCTGATCGCGCCCCAAAAAACGAAGATTTGAAGCCCATCCCGATCGAAAAAATGGAGCAACCATTCGGGACATGCGTTAGTACGGATAAGTTCTACTCTCGGGGGGTAGATTCGCTAGACAGTCTGATTTCCCCGGTGATTCCTCGAAACGCCGTCATGATATAGGTCAAAAGCGATTTGCCGGTTCCGTTTATCCTGATTACGTCCATGGAACCTGGAGCTGGCGCCGTCAGGCGGCTTTCTTTCCCTTCCGCGGGGGGTGGCAATTGAGCCCCTTCCAGCCAGCCTGGCGCAAGAAAAACATCCTAGCATTGCTGGTTTCGCTCAAGATTTCACACTTATTTTACCTGAGGATCTAACTCCGCCGACAAAGCTATGCTAATTTAGTCCTGCTGTTAGAGTGGGCGTGGTTCTCTAGAATCGTACAAATTGAACCTTTTGGGTTCTGGAATATTGCTAATCTTTAATCCCTTTGCCTGCCCAGGCACTCTTTCGATCAGGACCAAGGCATTCTATATTATCGAATCGCATGGCCGACGTTTGATGTGGCCGAAGACGAACCCGCTGAAATAGGGGTTCCAAGGAGACTCTGCAATGGCTGCCGCGCTGCCAATGATTTCCGGTGAAAGCGGGCTCGCTCGCTATCTCAATCAAATCCGCCGTTTCCCGATGCTGGAACCGCAAGAGGAATATATGCTCGCCAAGCGCTGGCGTGAGCATGAGGATCCTGATGCGGCTCACAAGCTCGTGACCTCGCACCTCAGGCTGGTCGCCAAGATCGCGATGGGCTACCGGGGCTATGGTCTGCCGATCAGCGAAGTCGTGTCGGAAGGCAATGTCGGCCTCATGCAGGCCGTCAAACGCTTCGAGCCCGACAAGGGCTTTCGCCTGGCCACCTACGCGATGTGGTGGATTCGCGCTTCGATTCAAGAATATATCCTGCGTTCCTGGTCGCTTGTGAAAATGGGAACGACAGCGAGCCAAAAGAAGCTTTTCTTCAATTTGCGCCGCGCGAAAAGCCAGATTTCGGCGCTGGAAGACGGCGACATGCGGCCCGACCAAGTCAAGCTCATCGCAACAAGGCTCGGCGTCAGCGAACAGGATGTCATCGACATGAACCGGCGGATGTCGGGCGACGCCTCGCTGAATACGCCGTTGCGCGAGGAAAGCGAAGGCGAATGGCAGGATTGGCTTGTCGATGATAGCACGAGTCAGGAGAATACCCTGGCCGAGCGGGAAGAGAGCGACAATCGTCTCGATGCCTTGCACAATGCGCTCGGTGTTTTGAACCCGCGCGAAAGGCGCATTTTCGAGGCGCGGCGGCTCGCCGATGATCCCATAACGCTCGAGGATTTGTCCGACGAATTCGGCATTTCACGCGAGCGGGTGCGCCAGATCGAGGTTCGTGCTTTCGAGAAAATTCAGTCCGCCGTGAGGACCGGGGTCGCAAAAACGGAAGCGCTGCCGCCGCGGCGGCTCGAAAGCCCAGCCGCACCCCTATAAAGCATGGTCTCCGCACCAGGTAACCGGGGCCTAACTTTGGGCTTGCCAACTTACAGGGATGGTAAGCTAGCCGCCGTAACGAAGATGGCTTTGGCTGCTGTTGCGGTCATCTACAGAGATTCCCCATCAGCTGGAATCATCTGATGGGGAAGGAATCCCTCGGATTCAATAAGTTGAGAGCATGTTCTTATCGAAAAAGTCAGTCAACTTTTTCGGAACATGCTCTAGCAATCGAAGAGCCCGTCTTCCCGCTGCGAGGCCCTCACGATGATCGACCTTTATTATTGGACCACTCCGAATGGGCACAAGATCACGTTGTTCCTCGAGGAGGCGGGACTTCCCTACACCATCCATCCGGTCAACCTCGGCCGGGGGGACCAGTTCAAACCGGAATTTTTGGCTGTCTCCCCCAACAATCGCATTCCGGCGATCGTTGACCAAGACCCTAACGATGGCGGCGCCCCGGTGCCGGTTTTTGAATCGGGCGCCATTCTCCTTTATCTCGCTGAAAAAACAGGTCAATTTTTGCCAAAGGATTTGCGCGGCCGGACCGCTGCGCTTGAATGGCTCTTCTGGCAGGTCGGCGGCCTTGGCCCAATGGCCGGCCAGAACCATCATTTCAGACAATATGCGCCCGAGAAACTTGGCTATGCGATCGAACGGTATGTGAACGAAACCAACCGCCTCTATGCTGTGCTCAACAAGCGCCTGGCGGACCGGGCCTTTGTGGCCGGGGACTATTCGATCGCCGACATGGCGGCCTACCCTTGGATTGTGCCCTATGAAAACCAAGGCCAGAAGCTTACGGATTTTCCGCATCTCCGACGCTGGTTCGAGGCTATCCATGCGCGTCCCGCGACCGGGCGCGCCTATGCCAGAGCGGCGGAAATCAATAGAGCGCCGATTCCAGTCGACGATGAATCGCGCAAAATCCTGTTCGGGCAGACGGCCGCCAATGTAAAATAGGCTTCTCCTCCACCCCGCTGCAATCAGCCGGTTCTGTTTGCTTTATTTCTTGAAATCACCGGCTTATATCAGCCTCCAACAGCTCATCTTGGCCGGCCTGGCCCGCCGCATGGCGAAGGTCAGGAAAATGCTCCGCTTTGAAGCAGCGCGGCAGGGATGCATTGGAGACAGGACGGAATGGCGGGACATAGTCAATTCAAAAACATCATGCACAAAAAGGGCAAGCAGGACGCGATCCGTGCCAAGCTCTTTTCCAAGTTCGCCCGCGAAATTACCGTTGCCGCAAAATTGGGTCTGCCCGATCCTGCCATGAATGCGCGTCTGCGCGCCGCCATGTTGGCCGCCCGCGCCGAGAATATGCCTAAGGATAATATTGAACGCGCTATCAAAAAGGCATCGGGCAACGATACCGAAAATTACGCCGAAGTGCGCTATGAAGGCTATGCGCCGGGCGGCGTCGCCATTATCGTCGAGGCCTTGACCGACAACCGCAACCGGACGGCAGGCGAGGTGCGCTCTTATTTCAGCAAAAGCGGCGGTTCGCTGGCCGAGACTGGCGCCGTATCTTTCCTATTCGATCATGTTGGTATCATCGAGTTTCCCGCGAAGGCCGCATCGGAAGATGCCATGATGGAGGCGGCGATCGAAGCCGGAGCCGAAGACGTCCAATCGAGCGGCGACGGCTACGAAGTCATCACCTCGCTCGAAAGCCTGCGCGAGGTCGCGCAAGCACTCGAGTCGAAATTCGGTGAGCCGCGTAAGGCGAATCTGATTTGGAAGCCGCATAATACGGTCAGCGTCGATGATGACTCGGGCGAAAAAATTCTGCGCCTCGTTGGTATGCTCGAAGAGAATGACGACGTGCAAAACGTCTATGCCAATTTCGAGGTTTCCGACACGCTGATGGCGAAGTTCGCCGGCTGACCCATCTCTCTCACGCCGTGGCTTTTTGAGAAATCGTCGCCTGGGTCTGGGCGCTCTTTTCCAACTCGTCTTCTGGCGCCGCATCGAGGGAGCTGCCTGCCTGACGAATAACCGCCGCGCCAATTTCCTTGATCGTCTGGCGCAAAATTTCATTTTCCTCGCGTTGCAGCAATGCCTCCTCGGCGTCTTGCGGAGGCAGCCTGTTCCGCAGCGTGGCAAGCTCCTGTGTAAGCGCATCGCACGACCGTTGTGCCGCATCGACCGCATCCTGCGATGCGACAAGGGCACTGCGCAGACGCTCGATTTTCTCGTGATAGCCAGCCTCGGTGGCGCGAGTCGTTTCGGCATGCAGCTGGCGTTGCCGGATCAATTCTTTTTCGCGTTTGCCAGAGGCTTCCAAAGCCTCTTCACGATCCGCGATCCGAGCCGCTGCGGATTTCAGGGTAACCTGATCGGCTTGATGCTGAAGCTGCAGGGTCGAAAGCTCTCCCTCCAGACGCGCGATCGTCTCGGCTTGCACGGCGAGCGTTTTTCCCTGCAACGCCAGATTGGTTTCACGCGCTGCCAATGTATCCCTCTGTTCCGCGGCGAGCCCATCGGCCTCCCGTAGAGCCACCGCGAGTTCACGGATTTGGGTGTCCCGGCGCTCAATAAGTCCAGCTGTGTCGTAAGAGTCCTTTGCAGTTGCGGCGAGCTCCGCCGAGGTCTCCGCCAGGGCCCGTTGAAGTGCAGTGATTTCGCCGCCGCGTTCGCTGCCTTGCCGGGAAAGAGCGAGCAAGTCGGCTTCCTGGGCGGCGATCATCGCCTCACGATGGCCAAGTTCCACCATATCGGCGGCATGAACGCGGTTGAGATCTTCAGCTCTTTGTTCGAGACGTCTTTGTTCTACCGCGAATTCGGCCCGCAGCATGTCGCGCCCAGCACGGATTTCCTCAGGGGAAAGCGGAAGCTGCATTTCAAGCCGCCGTGTGGACAATCTTATGGCCCGCCGCCAAAACGCCGGGGCGATCGCGAGAGCGATAAGGCTCGCGACCAAAAACCCCAGCACGAAGATCATTGTCTGTTCAATCACATCCCGCCCCGCTTCGACGCGTTAGAACAACACCACAATCCCTTTACGACAAATCTATGCACTCCCCAAATTCCTAGCCGAACCGGAACTGGGAAAACCGCCTGGCTCCGCGGGGATTGCCGGCATGATCCGTACTTTTCAGACGGTCTTTTGTGTTTAATACCAATATGTTACAGGTTCTTAGATAAAATCATGCGCCATCTCAAAATGGCAAAGACCAGGAAGGATCGGCCGCATGGCCTGGGGCAATTTCGTTGCCGTCAAAGGATAGGCTTAGTGTGACACGGCTTTGATGGCAAATCCGCGCACCAATTTATTTGCGCACTGAAAGTCCGATAAGCAAATGCCGGAACTTCGTGCGCTTAAGAGAAAAAATTTATCCTAACGACTGTTGCTTAGCAACATTCAATCTTGAAACTTCGAGACGTGCGCGGCTCTCCGCCGGACCGATCAAAATGGATTCCAAGTCGAGCTTTCCGTGAATTTCAAATAACTCACATTGAAACCGAGGCGCGCGCCAAGCCCGGTGCGGATCGGAACCACATACACTTCATCGTTGACAAGCGCGGTCATGCCGAAGCCGCCAATGAGATAGGCGGAGCCATCGACGCCGCCGTACCGGCGAAAGATCGCATTTGTCGCTGGAAGATTATAGACAAGCATCATGGTGCGATCGCCGTCGGCACCGGCATCGAAACCAAGCGACGGGCCTTCCCAAAAGACCTTCAAATCGCCGGCGTTGCGCGTATACATGGTGCCTTCGCCGTAGCGCAGGCCGCCGATGAAGGCGCCACCCGCCTCCTGGCCCAGCACATAGCCATTCGGCTTGCCCCAGCGCTTTGTCGCGGCCTCGACAATTTCGGCCAAGCCGCGCGAGAGGGATCCAAAGAAACGATGGCCGTTGGCGATAATATCATCCGAGGAATATTCGCCCGGGCGTCCGTTCGGCGGGCCCTGATCCGCCTGGGCCACACTCGTCCCTAACACCGGAATGCCTGCGGCAAGTGCCGCCAGCTTCAGCACCATTTCCCGTCGCGTTTGCATAGTCAAATCCTCCGCTCAAGCTTACGCGAACCAGGCCTCGCGACTTTTTCGTTGCATGCGCTACGTCGAGCTTTGAACGAACAGCATTAATGAAGAATTGACACGTCAGGGTAATATCGTGGCTTCTTCAGGGCGAAGCCATGCCCTTCTGCCATGTTCATTTGTATTCTCAAAAAATGGCCGCCTTGGGGTCGCCCCAAGCAACAAAGGGCGGATTTCTGAATTCCGCTTCGGCTTTTCCATAGCGCAATGGGCGCCCCGCCCCATCGACAACGATTCCGCCAGCCGCCCGCAACACCGCATCCCCCGCCGCCGTGTCCCATTCCATGGTTTGGCCGAACCGCGGATAGACGTCGGCATGGCCTTCGGCAACAAGGCAGAATTTGAGTGAGGAGCCCGCCTCTCGCCGTTCCCTCACACAGCGCTTTGCGAGAAAGGCCTCGGTTTCCGGTTTGGCGTGGGACCGGCTCACCAGCGCGGTCAGTCCCTGCCCCGGCGCCTGCCGTACATGTATGCGCCGGCGCATCTCCGGTGGCGGCAGCGGCGCGCCTGGCACGATGGTGCAGGTGCTGGCGGCAACGCCGCCGATCCAGATCTGTTCGAGCGCTGGAGCGTAAACCACTCCGGCAACCGGCGCCGCGTCGGCGATTAGCCCGATATTGATCGTGAACTCGCCATTGCGGCTCAGAAACTCGCGCGTCCCATCGACCGGATCGACCAGGATGAACGCCGCTTGTAAAACCGTTTTCTCGCCTCTTGACGCCGCTTCTTCCGCCAGCACGGGAAAATTTGGCAAACGCATCGCCAGCCGCTTCAGGATGATGGCTTCCGCCGCTTCATCGGCATCGCAAACGGGGCTCCCATCGGGCTTGCGCCGCGCCATTATGTCACCCGCATAGACGGCCATCACCGCGACGGCGGCCTCGATGGCGATTTCGGCGAAAATATCCGCTATGGCATCGCGATCGATGGCCTGGGTTTTATTGTTTTCTATGTCTTTCACGAAAATGCCGCTCGGTTTCTGGCGCAGGCTCCATTTACCGGCGTCCCGCCGCGATCCCAAGCCTTTTTGGCACGCTTGCACCAAAACCCAATCAAATTCCCCGCGCCAGGATGATTTGTTAACCTGTCCTTTGCACATTGGAATGACCGGCCTTGACGCA
>Ga0181535_10001547_pt1 | contig 29940 bp, 31 predicted proteins | sample PEATcosm2014_Bin_44_FD_119774 | JGI IMG/M metagenome (GOLD analysis project Ga0181535, IMG submission 119774) | Peatland microbial communities from MTU Mesocosm Facility, Houghton, MI, USA - PEATcosm2014_Bin17_30_metaG | ecosystem: Environmental > Terrestrial > Soil > Wetlands > Peat | place... | reverse complement strand
CCGCTGGCGGTGGGCGAGATGGAAGTTTCCGGCGGCCGCAAATGCTACGTGTTCGCCTCCGAGACCTGCGCGTTCGACCTGATCGGCGCGGTTTACCTGCACGACGTGGAGCCGGGCGAGATGGTGATGGTGGGACCCGAGGGGATGACGCGGGAGCGCTTCGCGCCCGAGCAGCAGCGCGCACAGTGCGTGTTTGAGCACGTCTATTTCGCGCGGCCGGATTCGATCGTGTTCGGGCGGTCGGTGGAAGAATCGCGAGAGAATCTGGGGCGGCGGCTGGCCCGGGAATGCCCGGCGGACGCCGACCTGGTGGTGCCGGTGCCCGATTCCGGCGTGGCGGCCGCCATCGGTTATAGTGCCGAATCGGGGCTGCCGTTCCGCCAGGCCCTCATCCGGAACCACTATGTCGGGCGGACGTTCATCGAACCCTCCCAGGCGATCCGCGATTTCGGAGTCAAGCTCAAACTCAACCCGGTGCGCCATCTGCTCAAAGACAAGCGCGTGGTGCTGGTAGACGATTCCATCGTTCGCGGCACCACCAGCCGCAAGATTGTGCGCATGGTGCGGCAGGCCGGCGCGCGCGAGGTTCACCTCCGCATCTCCTGCCCGCCGACCATTTCCCCGTGCTTTTATGGCGTGGACACTCCCAACCGCTCCGAGCTGATCGGCTCCAACCATAGCGTCGAAGAGATCCGGCGCTTCGTGGAGGCGGACACGCTTGGTTATCTTTCGATTGGGTCGCTGCGCAAAGCGGTGGACGACGACGAGCGGCACGAGTATTGCTACGCGTGTTACACGGGCGATTATCCGACCGAACTGGTCAACATCGAAGAGCTGATCGCCGGCAGCCAGAAGCGTTAAGCTGAGTACATTATTTCGCAGATCAACCAGCTGATCGGTTGGCAGGCTGACGCATGCCCCACTGTCACCTTGCCTTTGGTAGGGCATGCTTTTGCGTGTCCGTTACACAAACTGATTCCCTCATGCCTCTCTCTCTCGACGGAAACTCGCTGACCATTGCCGAAACCTGCGCCGCGGCGCGGGCGCGGACTGCGGAAGTGACCTTGGCGCCGTCCGCGCGCACGGCCATGGAGCGGTCGCGCGCCGTGGTGGACCGGCTGGCCGCCGGCGACGATCCTATCTACGCGGTCAACACGGGGGTGGGTTTTCTGGCCGGCGTGCGCATCCCACGCGAACAGCTGGACCAGTTGCAGCGCAACGTGGTGCGGTCTCACGCGGCGGGTGTTGGCGACCCGCTGGCGCGCGAGGTGGTACGCGCCATGATGCTGATCCGGGCCAACGTCCTGGCGAAAGGATTCTCCGGCATTCGGCCGGTGATCGCGGAGCGGCTCTGCGAGCTGCTGGGCCGAGGCGTGAGCCCGGTAGTGCCTTCGCAGGGCAGCGTGGGCGCGTCGGGCGATCTGGCGCCGCTGGCCCACATGGCTCTGGTGCTGATCGGCGAAGGCGAAGCCGAATTCGAAGGCGCCGTGCTGGCAGGCGGAGAAGCGCTGCGGCGTGCCGGCATCGAAGCGGTCGAATTACACCCCAAGGAGGGCATCAGCCTGATCAACGGCACGCAGGCCATGCTCGCGATTGGCTGCCTGGAGCTGGCCGCCGCCGAAACGCTTGCCAATACGGCGGATGTGGTAGCGGCGTTGACCCTCGACGCGCAGCGCGGCACGCCGCGGGCCTTCGATCCCCGCATCCACCAGGCGCGGCCGCAAACCGGACAGCTGCAGAGCGCCGCGCGCCTGGTGCGCTTCTTCGAAGGCAGCGAGATTCGCGAATCACACCGTGGATGCGGCCGCGTGCAGGACGCGTATTCGCTGCGCGCCATTCCGCAGGTTCACGGAGCTGTGCTCGATACGCTGGCCGAAGCGCGCCGGGTTTTCGCAATCGAGGTCAATTCAGCGACCGATAATCCGCTGGTGTTCGACGCCGAAATTCTCTCCGGTGGCAATTTTCACGGCGAGCCGGTAGCGCTCCAGCTCGATTACATGGCCATCGCGCTGGCGGCGCTGGCGGGCATCTCCGAACGCCGCATCGACCGGCTGGTGAACCCCGCGCTCAACGAAGGGCTGCCGGCGTTCCTGTCGGGCCACCCCGGGCTGGAGTCGGGGTTGATGATGGCGCAAGTCACGGCCGCCAGCCTGGTGGCGGAAATCCGCGTGCTGGCGAACCCTGCATCCACCGGCTCCATCACCACCAGCGGCAACAAAGAGGATTTCGTCTCAATGGGGATGACGGCCGCGGTGAAATTGCAGCGTGTGACTCGCGACGCGCGGTACGTGTTGGCCATTGAAGCCCTGTGCGCGGCGCGCGCGCTGGACCTGCTGACGCCGCTCAAGACCAGCGCCGCGCTGGAGCAGGTGAGGGCGCGCATCCGCGAGGTTTCACCGCCGCTCGATTCCGACCGGCCGCTTTATCGCGACCTGGCGGCGCTAGAGGCGCTGATCGCGGCGGGCGGCCTTCAACTGGCGTAAACGCTGAAACGCGCGATTGTGCGGAAGCCCATCCGGTCATAAAGGCGCAGCCCCGCCTCGGTGGATTGGAGCACGACCGGCCGCGACGGGCGCTCGCGTTCGGCCTCTGCCAGCGCCTGGCGCATCACCGCCTCGCCATAGCCGCGCCGCTGGTGCCCGGGGAGCGTGGCCACGTTGTAGACGCCGATAGTGTTGCCGCAGGCAACTGTGGCCGCGGTCGATACCGGCTCGCCGTCCACGTAACCGACGTAAGCGGCGAATCGGTCCCATACGGCGTTGTGGTCGAACACTTCGTTGAACCAGGCGATGGGAACGTGGAAGCACACTGAGCCGATGCCGCGGAAATCGTCGCCGGTGCGGCAGTCGCGCACGCGCCGGACTTCGATCTCCGGCAGCCGTCGAGTGGGCGGCCTGAGCGTCTCCGCGATCATGCCCGGCAACTGGACGCTGTGGCGCAGGCCGTACCGTTCGAAGACCTGGCGCAGGCGCCGATGCGCCCTGGAGGCCAGCCAGTCTTCGCACACCCAAAACGACCACTCGAGGCCGCGCACGTTGAACTGCAGCGAAGGCAGGAGGATGCAGCGCGCCAGATCGGCTTCGGTCGCCACATGAGCGGAGAGGAAGGCCGCGTTGAACATCTGAAACGCCACGCCGGCCGATGCTATGCTTACGCCCGGCAGTTCGCGCACTTCGCCGGAGGGCCGGCTGGACGCGATGATGCGGAACGACTCTCGCAAATTATCCGCCACTGCCTCGAAGGTCACAAGGTTCAGTATCGCGCAGTCGAGTTGGGCGTCAGACGGTCTTTGTGGCGCTAATCCAGCCGCGCGGCGAGCGTGCGGGCTTCCAAATCGGCCTGCTTTTGCGGCAGGCCGGCAACCCCGGCAAGCCGGGCGCCTTTGGCGAAGACGAAGACCGGGCGGCCGGCGTCGGTGCCGAAGTAGCCGCCGAAGGTTGGGACGACGTGCGCGTCGGTAAGCGCGTTTTTCCAATCCGGCAGCAGCAGGGCGGCGGCCAGCGGTGTGGGGAGGCTGGCGATAAACATGTCATACTCTACGGCGCCCTTCTTGTAATGCGCCACCATTCCGCCAGGCATGAAGGGCTTACCCAGGAGCGCCTTGGCCACCACGTGGGTTTCCACCCGGTTCTCAGCAGGGAAGCGCCGAGTCTCATCCGCCGGCTTCTCGACTTCCACCTGCGCAACGGGCGCCTGGGGCGGGGCGGCGCACCCGCCGACCAGTAGCGCCAGGACCGCGATCGACCAGAGTTGGCGTTTCATGGTTCGCAGTATAACGTCCTTCGTGCCGGTAGTCGTTCGTGCGCCAACGGCTCGCTTACGGCCGCGCCTCTGATGCGCGCCGGAGCCTCGACCATGAGGGCGATCGCCGGCCCTGTAGTCGACGGCCTTGTTCGCGCCTGGCGCCGCGGCGGTAGAATTGGGGTCACGGCGCCAGCGGGCGCCGCAAAAAGGATGCGTCAACCATGACAGTCGACTGGAAAGGCGTTTTCCCCGCCATCACCACGCAGTTCCGCCCCGACGAATCGCTCGACTTGGCGGCCACCGCTAAACACCTGGAGAGCATGATCGAGGCGGGTATTCACGGCGTCGTTTTCCTTGGGACCGTGGGCGAAAACACCGCGCTGGAATACCAGGAGAAGCTGGCGGTACTGCGCGAAATGAAGCGCGCGGTACACGGCCGTATCCCGCTGCTGACCGGCGTGGCCGAATACACCACGCGCCTGGCCAGCCGCTTCGCAGCCGATGCGGAGAGGATCGGCGTCGACGGCCTGATGGTCCTGCCGGCCATGGTCTATAAGTCGGACGAGCGCGAAACCATCTCGCATTTTCGAACCGTGGCGCGCGCCACCGGGCTGCCCATCCTGGCATACAACAACCCCGTGTCTTACGGCGTTGACATCACTCCCGAAATGTTCGGGGAGCTGGCGGGCGAGCCGAGCCTGGTGGCAATCAAGGAGTCGTCGGAAAACGTCCGGCGCATCACCGACTTGGTGAACCTGTTGGGCGATCGCTACATTCTGTTCGGCGGTGTGGACGATTTGATTTTGGAGAGCATCCTGCTAGGCGCCCAGGGTTGGATCAGCGGCCTGGTGAACGCGTTCCCGCATGAGAACCGGCTGCTGTGGGACCTGGCATCTTCAGGCCAGTGGGAGAAGGCGCGCGTGGTGTACCGCTGGTACACGCCCCTGCTGCACCTGGATACGAAAATCAAACTGGTGCAGTACATCAAGCTGGCGATGCAGGAAACGGGGCTCGGCTCCGAGACTGTGCGCGCGCCGCGGCTGCCGCTGGTGGGCCTGGAGCGCGAGGAGATTCTGGCCGTCATCCGGCAAGCGATTGCTACCAGACCGGCGCAGCTCGCCGGCGTGCGAGCGGGCTGAAGGTGTGGGGCAGGCGCTTCCGCCTGCCAACCGGCGCCCGGCATAAGGTTGAGGAGCGCATTTGCAGCGAGTCCAGGTGATTGATTCTCACACCGCAGGCGAACCAACGCGAGTGGTCGTCGGCGGCGGTCCGGATTTGGGTTCCGGAACCGTGGCCGAGCGTTTGCAGCGTCTTCGCAGCTCGTTCGACTGGTTTCGCTCCGCCGTGGTCAATGAGCCGCGCGGCAATGACGCCATGGTGGGCGCGCTGCTCTGCGAGCCGGTGGACGCTACCTGCGATGCGGGCGTGATTTTCTTCAACAACGTCGGGTACCTGAATATGTGCGGGCACGGCACCATTGGCGTGGTGGTGACGCTGGCCCACATGCGCCGCGTTCCGCAGGGCCGGGCGGGCCAGCCGGTGCGCATCGAAACCAACTGCGGTGTGGTGGAGGCGCAGCTGAACCCAAATGGCAGCGTGACTTTGCGCAACGTGCCCAGCTACCGCGCGGTCGCAGGAGTCGCGGTGGAAGTGGAAGGCCATGGCACGGTGGTGGGTGACGTGGCCTGGGGCGGCAATTGGTTTTTCCTCGCGCATGACGGGGCGCAGACGATTGCGTTGGAGCGCCTGGATGAGCTCACCGATTTTGCCTGGCGGATTCGCCAGGCGCTCACAGCACGAGGCATCACCGGCGACGACGGGCGCGAAATAGACCATGTCGAGCTGTTTGGCCCGCCCAGCGTGGCGGGCGCGCACAGTAAAAACTTTGTCCTTTGCCCGGGCAAGGCTTATGATCGCTCGCCTTGCGGCACGGGCACTAGCGCCAAGCTGGCTTGCCTGTTCGCCGACGGCAAGCTGCGCCCGGGCGAAGTGTGGCGGCAGGAAAGCATCGTGGGCAGCGTCTTCGAAGGGTCGATCAGGGTGGAGGGCGGCCGCGTACTGCCGGAGATCACCGGTTACGCTTACGTAAACGCCGAGGCGGACCTCGTCCTCGATGAGCGCGACCCATTCTGTCACGGCATCCCGTCATCATGCCATCCACCTACGACGTAGCCATCGCCGGTGCCGGCATCGTGGGCGCCGCCGTGGCCGATGAATGCGCCGCCGCCGGGCTGCGCGTTGTGGTAGTGGAACCTGGACCAACCGGCGGTGGCGCGACCGCTGCCGGAATGGGCCACATTGTGGTGATGGATGATTCGCCGGCGCAGCTTGCGCTGACCCGTTATTCGGTGGCGTTATGGCGCGAGCTCGCGCCGGACCTGCCACCCGAAGTGGAGTACACGCAGGCTGGAACCATCTGGGTGGCCGCCGATGCCGCGGAGATGGAGGAGGTGGAGCGCAAACTCCACGTTTACACTGCAGCCGGCGTGCGCGCCGAAGTGCTGGGCGCGGCCGCCCTGGCCGATGCGGAACCACAACTTCGGCCAGGCTTGGCCGGCGGCCTGTTGGTGCCGGATGACGCGGTGGTCTATCCACCTTGCGCCGCGCAGTTCCTGTTGGAACGCGCGTGCAGCCGCGGCGCTGAGGTGCGCACTTGCGCCGCGGTGGAGCTGGCAGTGGTGGGGCAGGCGCGGCAGCCCGCCAACCGCGCCGCGACGGGCATTCGCTTGAGCGACGGTGAATTCCTCCCCGCCGGTATTGTCGTGAACGCAACCGGCGCGTGGGCGCCGGAACTCACGCCGGGAATCGAGGTGCGCAAGCGCAAAGGCCATCTGGCGATCACCGACCGCTATCCCGGTTTCGTGCGGCACCAACTGGTGGAGCTCGGTTACCTCAAGAGCGCACATTCCACGCATGCCGATTCGGTGGCATTCAATGCACAGCCGCGGCGCACGGGGCAAGTGCTGATCGGTTCCTCGCGCCAATACGATGTACAACAGTCCTGTGTCGAAGCGCCCATTCTCAGCCGCATGTTGCGGCGCGCGCATGAGTACCTGCCGGGCCTCGCGGATCTGCAGGTGATTCGCTGCTGGACCGGCTTTCGCGCCGCCACGCCCGATAAGCTGCCGCTGATCGGCCCGGCCGGCGGGGACCACCGCTTCTATCTCGCGACCGGCCACGAAGGCCTTGGCATCACCACATCGCTGGCTACCGGGAAGCTGGTGGTGGATCAGATTCTTGGCCGGCCTCCCGCAATTTCCGCTGCGCCCTATCTACCAGGCCGGAAGCAGGAGGCGCTGCATGGCGGCTGACGCGGTGACGCTCCGCGTGAACGGCGCACCGGTCACCGTGCCGGCCGGTACGACGGCTGCCGTCGCCGTGACGTTGGCCGGCGTTCACACCTTCCGGCGCTCGGTGACCGGCGAACCGCGCGCGCCATTGTGCGGCATGGGCATCTGCTTTGAATGCGGTGTAACGATCAACGGACGCGCCCACGCCCGCAGCTGCCAGATCCTCTGCACCGACGGCATTGAGGTTGTTACCGATGCCTGACCGCACCTTCGACGTCCTGGTGATCGGCGCAGGCCCCGCCGGCCTGGCGGCGGCCTGCCGAGCCGCGGAATCCGGTGCTAGGACCGCTGTCGTCGATGAGAACCTGCGGCCCGGCGGGCAGATCTGGCGCGCTTCGGGCGGCCGCTTGCCGGCGGCGGCCCAGCCGTGGGTAGTCACTGCGGGGAAGCACGGAGTGGAATGGATTCCCGCGGCGCGCGTCTTTGCCGTACCGGCGCCAGAGCGGCTGGCTCTGGAAAATGCGGAGGGAGAATTCTCGCTCGCCTACCACAGTCTGATTCTGGCCACCGGCGCGCGCGAACGCTTCCTCCCGTTTCCCGGCTGGACCCTGCCCAACATAATGGGAGCCGGCGGATTGCAGGCGCTGGTTAAGTCCGGATTGCCGGTCAAAGGGAAGAAAGTCATCGTTGCCGGTACGGGGCCGCTCCTGCTGGCGGTGGCGCAGTATCTGCACGAACATGGCGCCGACGTGCGGTTGATCGCCGAACAGGCTACCCGGTTGGCGCTGGTCCGGTTCGCCGCCGGCTTGCTGCTGCACCCGGAAAAGATGATGCAGGCAGCGCAGTTCGCGTGGTCGCTGTTCGGCGTCAAGCACCTGACGAGCTGCTGGCCGGTCGCGGCCGCCGGCGAAGGCAAGGTGCAAAGCGTTACGCTGCGACGCGGCGCCCGCACCTGGGCCGAATCATGTGATTATCTGGCGTGCGGCTTCGGGCTGATTCCCAACACGGAGCCGGCCGCGCTGCTGGGTTGCCGCATTGGCGCCACTGGCGTGGAGGTGGATGAATTTCAGCAGTGCTCGGTGAAAGGCGTGTATGCCGCGGGTGAGATTACCGGCATTGGCGGCGTGGATCTGGCGGGCGCGGAGGGCGAGATCGCCGGGTTCGCGGCTGCCGGCCACGCGGATCGGGCGCGCCGCTTGTTCCACATGCGGGAAACGCACCGCAATTTCGCGCGTGCACTGGATCGGACATTCGCCTTGCGCGAGGAACTGAAGACCCTGGCGCGGCCCGAAACAATTGTCTGCCGCTGCGAGGACGTGCCGTTCGGCCGCATCCGCGCCTGCTCCGGATGGCGCGACGCGAAGCTTCACACGCGCTGCGGTATGGGTCCCTGCCAGGGCCGCGTCTGCGGCGGCGCGCTCGAGTTCCTGCTCGGCTGGAAGCCGGAATCGGTTCGGCCGCCCGTTCTCCCTGTCAGAGCCGGCAGCCTGGCTGGAACGGAGCCCAGCCCATGACGGGTGCGATCCGCCATCTGACGCACTCTGAGCGTTCGCTGAACGGAGCGAGGCGCTTCGTTGGGTTGGCGGGCCGGCCGTGAGTCACGACCGTTAGTTGTTACTTCTGGAATTCGATTGCTCGCGCGATCCCGTCGGTGTGGCCGTTCTTGGCGGCGGCGTAATCCACGCTGACGCGGGCCGGGGTTTGCGGGCCGCAAACGAGCTCTGTAGGACCGTTCAGAATGCGCACGCGTCCGGGGTCCGGAATGGTGAGCCGGAGGCGGCCGGTCGCGGTTTTCACCGTGACTTGAAGGCTGTCCGCGGCGCAGTCCACCTGCTGCAGCGTGCCGGTGACGCGGTGCATCTCGTCGCCAGGTTCGACAAACGGATTCCAGTCGGCTGCGTCGGTGGGCACACGGGTGGTCACCATCTCCTGCCGTCCGCTGGCATCCGTGCGGAACTGCACGGCCATATGAGTTTGCGCCGCGTACTGGATCCTGGCGGCGCGTTCGCGCTCCTCAGGGGTCGCCGCGAGTGCGAGCGCCCTGGCGGCCGACTGGCGTGCCTCGTCGTTCCGGCCCAGGCCGAGTTGGGCGTTGGCCACCGCGCACCAGTATCCGTGCCCCCGATCCGGCGCGATAACCTTGATAGCGCTCAATTGCGCCAGCGACGCCGCATCGTGGCCTTCGTTCTCTTCGAGCAGCGCCAGCCGCCAGTGCGCGTCGTCCAGATCCGGCCTTAACTCCAGGGTGCGCTCCAGCGCCGCGCGCAGTTCGGCGCCCGTGACGCCGGCGCTCTCCAGCGAGGCAACGTAGCGATAGCAGATGTCGCCGTCGGCAAGGCCGAGTTGGAGGGCTCGCTTCCACCAGCGCCGGGCGTCTTCTGCTCTGCCGTGCGCCATCGCGATGACGCCCAACCCGGCGAACCCTTCCGGCCGCTGGGGGGCTTCGCGCGCGAGCTGGCCAAAGAGGATCTCTGCCCGGTCGGGCTGTTGCGATGTCAGCAGCAGGTCTCCCAGCACCAGTTGCATGGTGAAGTCCGGCACGGGATGCATCTCGACGGCAGCTTCCACGGACTGCACGGCAATGGCTGGAAACGCCTCGGGCGGCCGCCGGCCGATCCAGGCGTGCAAGTCGCTTGCGATGGCGTCGAGCGGTATGCCGTAGAACACCTCGAGCGTCATGCCGGACGCCCCGCCGCCAATCGACTCCAGCAAGCCGGCGAATCGGGGCGCGTAAACCGGCGCGCGGAACAGCATCTCGGCCAGCGCCCAGCTCTCGGCATAAAACATTTCGGCGTTTTCGCGAATATCGAAAAAAGGCGAGTCCGCCGCCAGGGAAGTGATCTGGGACAGCGGCAGCCAGGGGCGCCGCCGCAGGAGCTGCAAGCGCCCTGGCACTTCGCTGCCTTCGCCGCCCGTCGCCGAGAACACCTCAGCGAATCCCTCATTCAACCAGGCCGGCGGATTGAATCCGATCGCGTGCAGCAGCACATGCGCGTATTCGTGAGCCAGCGCGCCCCGATGCTCCGCGCCCAGTCCTGGCAGCACGATGTAGTCCCGGCTTTGTGTGGCGGCATAGAATCCGTCGGACATCGCCCTGGGGCGGTACGAGGTGTATTCCTCCTCGGAGCGGAAGCCGATCACGCGCACCCGGTGCGGCGCCGACGGCCGCCAGCCCATCTGCTGCTCGGCCAGGGCGCGCAGCCTCTCGATTCTTCCCAGGGCGTCGCGCGCCGCGGGCTCGCTTTGTGAGTAGACCTCAAAGCGGCTATCTTGCGCCACGACCCATGGCAATGGCTCCCCGGCGTGCGCGGTTGCGCACAGGCAGGCAAGCGCCAAGAACCGGAAAGTCAACGTTACTGGCCCCTGGTTTCAATGATATCGCTGCATTGTCAATCGGATCCGCAACCATAGCTGGCAGGGGCAAACCGTGGCGCCGGACAGCGTTCACCGGAGTCACGCGCCGCGGGATGGAATACCGCGCCAGCTGGGACGGGTACACAATATAAACAGAGCTTAAACTATCAAGTCGGTACCAGAACCCTCCGGGTACCCCTAGAACTGCGACAAACGCGGCCGAAGATCTACTTTATAAACAGATGAGAGAAGCATTCGCTCTGCTCGCCATCGGCATGATCTTGCTGGTGGTTTGGGTGACCGTAGTGCAGGCGGCCCGAGCGATCGTTCGCGCCCGCGCGCGCCGGCAGGTCAGGGTGTTGCGCCTATGTTCCGTGGTCACAGGCGCGCCGGCCTCGCCGGACTGGCTCCCCAGTTTTTCGCAAACGGACGCCAACCCCGTTGTCATCTCACGCGTGCGTGCCCACCTTCCATATGCGGTGAGCGAATTCGCCGCCGCCGCCGCGACTCTAGCCCGGCACGCGCGCAACTAGAGCGCGCAAGGCGGGCCCCGTCACTGCAACCCGATCCCGGAACGCCGGTCACGCCGCGGCGAAGGCGAGTGTAGCGGCGCGGCCTTCATTGAGACTGCCCGCCGCGCCGGCGAACCGGACCGCTATCACGGTTTGATCGGCGTCGCCAGCGCCATGCCGTGCGGCAGCCTCCAGGACGCGGTTCGCCAGAACCTGTGGCGGATCATCCCGGCACTCGCGCAGCACGTCAGCTACTCCAGCCTCGCCGAAGGCGCGGCAAGCGCCGTCCGCGGCGTCGGCAACGCCGCTGGTAAACGCGATCAGCACGTCACCTGGATCGAGGCTCACCGTCCTCTGCCGGCACACCGTCCTGCTGGTGAGCCCGAGGACCGTGCCGGTCGGTTCCAGACGGTGGGCGCGATAACGGCCGGCGCGGAGCAGCAGCGCCGGTTCGTGGCCCGCGCTGAGGTAGCGCAGCACGCGCCGCATCGGGTCAATGCAGGCGCAAAACAGGGTCATGATCGAGCCCGTCTCTGCAACATTGCATAGCGCGGTGTTGAGGTGAGAGGCCGACGCGGCGAGGGCATCGGGATCTTCCGCTGCAATGCCGCGGAAGTGCGCGTCGACAGCGGCCGAGACCGCGAGCAGCGGTACGCCGGCCCCCGGCGCCTCACCGATGAAGGCGAGCAGTTGATGGCCATCGGGCGGGATGAAAGCGAAGAAGTCGCCGGCGGCATGGCCGGCGGGCCGGCAGGCGCCATGGTAGTCCAGGCCGGGCACCTGCCGGCCCTCGGCCGCCTGTTCCGCCCGGAGAATCAGTGGTGAATCTAAGTCGAATGGCGGAGCAGCGAATGGCGCCGTGGCTGAGTGCGGATGTCGAGTGCTCATACCCAGTTTGACGCGCGAAACGCCACGAACGTCGGGGCCACAAAGGGCTACAAAGGTGAAGATAGGGTGAAGTTTCCGTGAAGTGCGTGCGCTTGTGCACCGTGCTTCGTGCACACACTGTGCGCGCAAAGGAACGGATGCCGGCCTCGGTCAAAAATGCTGCTGCAGGTCTGCGAACCGTTCTACCACCAGCAGCCTACCATCAGCCCCGGCGATCTCCTGTTTTTCCAGGACCCACGTGTGAGCGTGAGGGACGAAGACCGCGTGCAGGCCAGCCGCGAGGGCCGGGTTAATGTCGGACTTCGGACTGTTGCCGATCATCCAGGTTCGCTCCGGGTCCATGCCGCGCTCCGCCACCAGCCTCCGGTACGCATTCCGATCCTTTTCCTTGACGATCGCGGTGTGCTGAAAATACCTCCCGAGTCCGGAGCGGTCGATTTTCAGTTTTTGCTCCTCGGGATGGCCCTTGGTGAATAAGGTCAGGTCGTGGCGTGCCGCCAGATACGCGAGCGTCTCGGGCACGCCGTCGATGGTTTCCATCGGGCATTCCAGGATGCGCCCGGCAAACCCCATCACCGTCTCCAGATCTTCGGACCGCACCTCGCGCTCCGCCAGCCGTTCGTAGGTGTGGCGCAGGTTGCGTGCAAAATTCAGCGTGCCGTAGCCATGGATACGGGCGTTGGCTTCTTCGATGGCGTCGAGAACGCCGCGAATCTCGGCCGGCTTCATGGTTGAGTGATCCAGGAATTCGACAAACTCGTCGAAGGCCCGCTCGAAGTAGATGTTGTTCTCCCACAGCGTGTCGTCGGCGTCGATGATGAGAAATTGGGGCGTCATTTCTGTTCGGATCTGGGCGCGAGGCGGAATGGCACTTCGAAGACGGCATCCACGTCCACCGGCACCCCGCCGCGCCGTGCCGGCTCGAATTGCCACTTGGCCAAGGCTTCGGCGGCGCTGCGATCGAGCCGCTGATCGATTCCGCGAATGACCTCGATTGCATCGACGAGTCCATTCTTGCGAATCACGGCGAACAGGCGGACCGTCCCTTCGACGCGATCCGCCACGGCATCGCGATAGTACTTGGGATCGACTTTGCGCAGCGGGACGGGCGACTCCATATCGGGCGGCGGTGTCCCGGCCGCGGGATGGCTCTCGGCGAACCACACCAGCCAGCTACCGGAGAAGCTGGTGACGTTCGGCATCTGGATGGAGATGGTGTAGACGGCGCGCCCTCGCAAGCGCGGATCCGGCGGATCGGCGAGGCCGCGGGAATTTCCCGGCGTGGGAGGCTGCGCCGCGCCGCGGTCAGCCAGTAGCTCCGCAACGATTCTCTCGCGCGTCATGGGGCGGAGCACCGCGAGCACGGCTGCGTTGGCATCCTGCGCGCCACCGTGCGCCATCAGATCGGGCACCACGACGGCCGCGTTGGCCGGCGCAGCCACGCCACCCTCGGCCTTCAGGCGCGGGCCAGCCGAAAAGCCGGCTTCGTGGGCTCCTGGCGGTTTGGGAATCTCGGGAGTGCTGATGGGGTTGAGGCCTACGATGGCCAAGGTGGATTGTGACGATGGCGGCATCACGACCACGGCGCCGTCGGTGGCCAACGAAGGTTCGGCGGCGGGCTCGACTTTCTTGTCAGGCGGGGCGCGAAAGCCGCGCGGAATGCGCGGCATGTCCGCCGGCGGCGCAGCCAATGCCACCACCGGCGGGGCGGGTAATGCTGCCAGCGCCGGCTCTGTCTTACGTGGCGCCGGTGGCCGGAATGGCAAAGGGCGCGGGCGCGGCGCGGCCAGGTTCAGCGCCAGTTCCCGCGGTGAGACCGCGTTGCGGATCTCCGGCGCCGGCGGCAGCGGGCGTTCGAGGGGCGGCTGCGCACGGTCCGGCGGCGGCGTGAACGGGCGCACCGGCTTAGGAGGCGCGGCCGCGATCAGGTTGGGCAGCTTGAGAGCTCTGACGAGAGGGACTTCCGGAATTGGCAGGCGGATCAGTTGCGGCGGGCGGGGCAGATCGACGGGCCGCGCCACAACCTGCTGCCGGTAGAGGATGTGCGCCCGCGGCGGTTTCGAATCCGCCGCATCCGCGGGCTTGACCTCCGGTAGTCTGTCCCGCAGGTTATACCAGAGGATGTGCGCTTCGTAAGGCCGGACCTCGTGGTTGTAAAGCGGGCGCGGATCCGCTCGCGGCGCGGTGGGGCTGAGTACGACGGCCATCACGGCCGCCGCGTGCAGCAGCGCCGAAGCCACGAACCCGGCCGAGCGCCCGGAGCGCGCCTCGTCTCGACGGACCAGGAGCCGCACCTTACAGCTCCCTGCGCTTGCCGCCGAACCCGTTGGTCGGCGCGACTCCCTGCACGCGTTCGATAACACGCTGCCGCGGGATGTATTCCGCCAGGTACTGGTTAAGCTGTTTCAGCCGGGAACCCTCCGAGCGCTGCTGCAGCAGAGTGCTGAGAAAATCGAGATCGGGCAGCATCTGCGCCAGTTGAAAACTGAGCTGCGGGTCCGCGAGATCGGGCTCGCTGCGCTTCTGAGAGCTGCCCAGCTTCTTCAGCAATTGAAGATGGCGCAGCACCTTTTTGCGGAGCTCGGGTTCGGGCTGCGCCGTATCTTCGTCGTCGAAGTATCGGACCTCGGCGCGCAGGTAGTCCAGTTCCTCATCGAGCGCCGCGATTTCGAAGCGCCTGCGCCCGCGTGTCAGGATGTCCAGGCGCCCATCCGGGTAACGATTCACCACCGTTTCGACCGCTACGCTGCACCCGGCTTCCGCAATGCCCTGGTCGCGGGCGAGCACGATTCCGAACTCACCCTCCTGACGGATGGCTTCCCCCACCATGAGCTTGTAGCGCTCTTCAAGAATGTGCAGCGGTAAACGCGTTCGCGGGAAGACCACAACCTGCAGCGGAAACAGCGGGAGCAGCCGCGAAGGCATGGTACTATTATGGCGTTTCAGCGAAAAGCGGGCAAACAAATACGCCCGGCGCGGCGGCGAAGCGCCGCGTTCCCGGTTACCGTACGATAACAGCGAAACGCTGAATTGGGAGAGCAGACAGGCAAGCTAGAGCACGGCACGCCGCTTGCGCCTTCGGTGCGGCGTACCTTAGCTTGCCAGGGCGTGGGGCCATGCGGATTGACGGCAAAGTCGCGCTCATCACCGGCGCTTCGGCGGGCATCGGAGCGGCATGTGCGGCGGAGTTTGCGCGCGCCGGAGCGAAGCTCTCGCTGTGCGCGCGCTCCGAAGAAGGATTGCGGCGCGCCGACGGCGGGCAAGCGCTGGTCACAGCCGGCGACCTGACCGACGAATCCGTCCGGCGGCGGGTGGTGGAGCGGACTCTGGAGCGGTTTGGCGCGATCGACATCCTGATCAATAACGCCGGCAGCGGCCTGTATATTCCGTCGTGGGAGGCGCCGCCAACTGAAGTGCGGCGCATGATGGAGCTGAACTTCTTTGCGCTGCTGGGCCTCATCCAGCTCGTGACACCGCACATGCGGGCGCGGCGCTCGGGCACCATCGTCAATGTGGGCTCGATCGGCGGCAAGATCGTGCTGCCCTGGATGACCGTTTACAGCGCGTCCAAGTACGCCGTCGGCGCGCTCACCGAGGGGCTGCGCACGGAACTGCGGCGCGACGGCATCCGCGCCATGCTGGTCTGCCCCGGTTACGTGCTCACCGAGTTTCAGCAGCGCAGCGTAGGCGAAGCTCCCCCGCAAGTGATCGCCGGCCGTCGGTTCGCCATCACCGCTGCACAATGCGCTGTCGACATCCGCCGCGGCGTGGAACGCGACGCGCGCACGGTGATGTCGCCGAAGATCGGCTGGCTACTGGTGGCGCTGGCGCGTCTGCTGCCGCGGGTGGTGGAAGCGCACATGGCGCGCATGAATGGAACGGCATGAACCTGCGGCTCAAGCAGACTCCGGGAATCTACCTGCTGGGCTTCATGGCCTGCGGCAAATCCAGCGTGGGCCGCCACCTGGCCCGGCTCCTGGGCTGGAGCTTTTTCGACCTGGATGAGGAAGTCGAGGCGGCGGAGCGAACGACCATCGCGCAAATCTTCGATGTGCGCGGCGAAGCGGAGTTCCGCCGCATCGAAAGCGAGATTCTGGCGCAGCATGTGCGTTCCATCGAGCACGGCCGTCCGGCCGTGGTGGCGCTGGGCGGCGGCGCGTTCCTTTCGCCCGCCAACCGCGAGCTGGCGGCGGCGAATGGCGTGAGCGTCTGGCTGGATTGCGATTATGAGCGCATTGCCCGGCGCGTGGCGCAGGCTTCCCACCGGCCGCTGGCACGCGACCCGGAAAAACTGTCGGCGCTGTTCCAGGAGCGGCGCGATATTTACCGGCTGGCCGACGTCCATATTCCGGTGCAGACGGACGATGCGGAAGCCATCGCCAGCGCCATTCTGGCGCACGAATTCTTCCGATGACTCGCCGCGCGCTGCGACGGCAGGCCGCTGCCGTATTTCGCGCTGCGCTGCGGGCAGCCGATCCGCACGACGCGGTGAAACGCTACCTGGAACGCCGCGACTACACGCGCTTCCACCATATCTACGTGGTTGGCGCGGGCAAAGCCGGCGCGTCCATGGCGCGCGCCGCGGAGCAGGCGTTGGGGTCCCTCATCACTGGCGGGGTGGCGAACGTCAAGTACGGCCACGTCGCTCCACTGCACCGCGTGGAGTTGAACGAATGCGGCCACCCGGTGCCGGATGAGCGCGGCGCGGCCGGCGCGGAGTTTATTGCCGAGATTGCTTCCATAGCGGGCGAGGGCGACCTGGTGCTGTGCCTGATCTCCGGAGGCGCCTCGGCGCTGCTGCCGCTGCCCGCGCCGCCCATCACACTGGCCGAAAAGCAGGAGGTGACAAGGCTGCTGCTGGCTTCCGGCGCCGACATCCACGAGATGAATGCCGTCCGGAAGCACCTGTCGGCGATTAAGGGCGGGCAACTGGCGCGGCTGGCATGGCCGGCGAAGGTGGAGGCGCTGCTGGTTTCCGACGTCATCGGCGACAACCTGGATGTCATTGGCTCAGGTCCGGCAGCGCCCGATGGATCGACTTTCGCGGATGCGGCCGCCGTCCTCAATCGCTACGGCATTCGCAAGAAGGTGCCGACAGCCGTGCGCAAACGAATTGAGATGGGCGTTGCCGGCGCGATTGAGGAAACCCCTAAGCCGGGCGACCCGCTTCTTGCGCGCGTCCGCAACACGATCATCGGCGGTAACCGCCTGGCGCTGGACGCGGCGGCCCATCATGCGCGGCAGCTTGGGTTTCACTCGCTGGTGCTCTCGAGCACCATCGCGGGCGAAACCAGGGAGATCGCGCGGATGCATGCGGCGATTGCGCGCGAGGTGGCGGAGCGCGGCCGGCCGGTGAAGGCGCCGGCTTGTATCATTACCGGCGGCGAGACCACGGTTACGCTGCGCGGCAGCGGTTTGGGCGGGCGCAACCAGGAGTTCGCACTGGCGGCGGCGCTGGATATCGCCGGGATCGATGATGTGGTGGTGTTGAGCGCCGGAACCGATGGGACCGATGGGCCCACCGACGCCGCCGGCGCAATCGCCGACGGAGACACGCTGGGCCGCAAGCCGGATGCGCGCCGCTACCTGGAGGCCAACGATTCCTACCACTACTTTGAAGCGTTGGGCGACCTGGTGAAGACCGGGCCGACGAATACGAATGTGGCTGATGTGAGAATCATGTTAGTGGGGCAGCGTGCATGAACTTCTGGCGGAAAGATGTGGTCGACTTTGCGCTCAGCCAGGAGACACGGATGCACATTGAAGAGCAGCGTGCGTGGATCGAACGCGAGCCCGCCAATCCGCGGCCGTATTATCACCTGGCGCAGTTCTATCGCATGGAAAACCGCCCGGAGGAAGGGCTGGGTCTGTTGTTGGAAGCAGTGCGCCTGGACCCTGCATTTGCGGATGCGCATGCCGCGCTCGCCGAAGTGTACGCCGTTCGCGCTGATTATCCGGCTGCCTGGCGCCACGCACGCCTGGCCGAGAATAATGGCAACCCGCGCGGAGTTGAGCTACTCAAGCGCTACGGGGTCGAGGAGCAATGAAGGGCAAGCTAAAGCATGCCCGACCAACACAGTGGCACATCGCTTTGGTATGCTTCAGCTTGCCAAAACGGGGCCGCTATTCTTCCATGACCGGCCTGCGGCCCAAAGCACCGCGGCCAGGATAAGCGAACACGCTGGAATCAGATACATTGCCTGGTGCAAGCCGATGGCGCGTGCGGTCTCGAGGGCCACGCCCGCGTTAGCGGCGGTCCGCGCGAAATGGTCGCTGAGACGGCCTGTCACGAGCGGGCCGAAAGAGGCGCCGCATAAGTACATCGCCAGGTAGTAAGTTGCCATCGCGGTGCCGCGTAACGGGGCGGGGACGATGTCCTGGATAGCGGCGTAAACCAAGCCATAGTAAGTCTGCCACAACCCATAAGCCAGCATGAGAAGTAATACGGCGGCGAACACGCTGCCGGCCGGCTGGGTGACGGCGGCATAGGAAGGCACGGCAGCGACCGCAGCGGCAGCAGCGGCCAGCAGGAGGCGCCGGCGGCCCAGGTCGCGGGTCGCCCGATCGCCGAAGTAGCCGGCGGCCAGCGCGCCGAGGACGCCGGCGATGCCCGATCCAACTCCACTCCAGACGCCGGCGCGTGCGACCGACAGCCCGTGAACGCGAGTCAGAAACGCCGGCAGGAAGAGAGAGAAGCTGTAGAGCATGAAGTTCACGATGGCGCCGGAGGCGGCGATCCACCAGAAGGCGGGAATGCGCACCAGCAGCCACGGGCTGAGGCTCACACGCGGTATCGCGGCTTCGCCCTGCACCGCTCCCTCGCGGTCGCGGCTCCGATTGGAGGCGCGGCTCGGTTCGGTGCCGTAAGAAGCTGTAAGAGAGTTCGCGCGCAAACGGGCATCGGCAGCCTGAATGGCTCCTCCCCTTGGCGGCTCGGCCAGCGCCAGCAGCGCCGGGACGAGCGCGACGGCGGGAACGGCAGCGAGCAACAGCGCCACCCGCCAGCCCCAGGCTTGTGCAGCAGGGCCGCCGGCGGCAAAGCTCAGAAACCCGCCCACCGGCACGGCCATCATAAATATCGCCATGGCGCGCGCGCGGCGTTCGGCGGGCACCAAGTCGCCGATCCAGCTGGTCGCGGCGGGCGCGCAAGCGGCCTCGCCGACGCCTACCCCCAAGCGGGTGGACAGCAGCATTCCGTAGCTGCACGCCAGCCCGCCCAGGGCTGTGAGCGCGGCCCACGCGGTGACGCCGAGAGCCAGCAGGCGCTTGCGGCTCGATTGGTCCGCGAGGCGTCCGAGCGGCAAGCCCGCGACGGCATACAGAAGCGTAAAGGCTGTGGCGAGCACGGCGAGTTGGGTGTCGGACAGCCCGAACTCGCGGTGCAGCGGTTCGAGCACAGCGCCCAGCACCTGCCGGTCGTAGAAATTGAGTACGTTGACGAGGAAGAGGACCAGCAGCGGGGCGGTTGCAACCGCCCCGCGGCCGGGGTTCACAGCTTGATCTCGGAGTCTTTGAGATTCTTAGGAGCCTTGGGCGGCTTGGGCGGAGCCGGCGCAGCGGACGGAGCGTCCGGCGGGCGCACCGTGTCGTCGCCTTTGCGCACTTCCACCTCTCCGTGGGAGGCGGTGAGTTTGAGGGTCGGGCCGTCGCCAACCTTGCCCTTCAATGTCGCGCTCCGGCCGTAGGTCTCTTTCTGGATCTCGGAGCCGTAATCGTTGGTGGCATCGCCATGCTCGGCGGTGGCATCCAGGTGAAATGCGGCTTTTTCGGGCAGGGTCAGCTCGATGTTGCCGACGCCGGAGCGGGCTTCAATCGCAGGCACGGGCATGCTCGGTTCGAGCTCGATGTTACCGTGCTCGGTTTCGATGGTCATGGCCTGGCTGAAGCGGCCGATTTTGATGTCGCGCGACCGCGTGATCAGGCGAACCGGACCGACCAGCCCGTTGGCGGTGAATTCGCTCATGTCCATGCTGATATTCCCCGGCACCGCCTCGACGTGCAGCTCGGTGTTGCGAGCGCCTTCAAACTGCAGCGGCTTGGCCAGATTCTTGAAATCCAGGGTACCGGTGAAAGCCCCGTTGATGGTGACCTGGCCTTCGACGTTTTCCAGCGAGAGGTCGGAGCCTTCGCCTTGCACGTCGATGTGGCCTTTGATGTCCACGGCGCGGATGGTATCGCTGTGGCTCACCTCCACTCTGGCGTTGCCTCCGAGGCGGGAAAGACGCACGTCGCCGCGGGCGCCGCCGAGTTCGACGTCGCCATCCACGTCGCCGATCTCGAAATCGCCTCGCCGGCCGCGGGCTTCAACCGCCATGGCGCGCGGCAGGGTAACTTCGATATCGTCTGAGACGCGCTGGTTATCGGACGCCCGGTCCTGGTTGGCGCGGACCAGCAGGTGGTCGCCTTCGGGCACAATCTCGAGGGGCGTGCTGTTGTTGGTGCGGTCGGCGTCCTCACGCCCGAAACAGCGGATCACTTTATTGCCGCTCACCACCACATCCGTCGTGTCGGTACCCGTCACCTTGATGTTGCCGCGCGCGATATCGAAAACGATGCGCTTCATCCCGGCGGCTCCGGCTTTGGCGGAAACGGGGTAATCATACTCATTGCCGAACAGGCTGAGGCTGCCTCCCGCCCAGTGGATCCCGTTGCGGTAGCCGGCCCACATGGTGGAGCCGATAATGCAGATCAACACGACCAGCACGACTTCGCCGCCGCTGAAGCCGCTCTTCCAGGGGGAGCCTGGCCACGCGACTTCAATCAGGCGCAGAGCGCCCCAGAGGATCAGCAGAAAGGGCCAGTAGAGCGCGAGGATTTCGTAGATCGGGGCCTCGGGGTGGAAATTGCGCCAAAGGAAAAGGCCGCCAATGATTACCAGGATCAGCGGCCCGGTGAGGGAACGGGGTCTCATACAGCACCTCCAGGCGTGGAGTTTTCAGGTGGAGCATCCATCTTGGGCGCAACGCCGCTTCCGGCGGGATCTGCGGCGGCCGGGCCTTGAGCATAAGAGGTGGCGCGGTAACCGCCCGGCGCCGTCTGGCCGGGGGGCGGAGCGGCCGGCGGTTGCCATGCCGGCGGCTGCCAGGCGTACAGCGGCGGCGCAGCGGGCGGCTGCGCGGTGACGGACCTTCCGAGCAGGCTCAACAGGCCGAACACGATCAGCAACACGGGCCACGTCTGATCGAAGCCGTACGGCGTGAAGTTCTGCAGAGCAAACAAGGTGCCCAGCGTGATCAACGTCACGGGCCCGCGGAGAGACCGGATTCTACTGCGTTCACCTTTCATGGCGCATTTCCCCCGGCGCCGGCTCGTGACCGGCAAAACGCGACCACAGCATATAGGCTCCAGCCGCAATCAGCAGCACGGGCCAGTAGGGCACAATCCTCTCAAAATCCACCAGGTCGAGAGTATGGAGGAGCAACAGCACACCCAGCAAAATCAGCGCCACGGCCGCCATCGGAAACCGTCCCGGCCCGCCGCGCAACTGAAGCACGCTGGAGTACTCGTCCACCGGCTCGCCGCGCTGCAGCTTCTGCGCGGTGCGGTAGGACTCGAACACCATGTAGGCCATCCAGGCGATGACCGATATGACGAAGATCGGCTGCATATCGCGAACAGCACTCGAGTTGGCGATGCTCATCAGCACGCCCCAAATCACGGCGTGGATCAAACCTTTGGCATACTGGCCGTTGTAGATGGCCCCGACGCCCGGTATCCAGCCCAGCGCGAACGCCAGGCCCGGGTGGATATCGGAGCGAACCGGCGTGGAGGTCGCCATGGGCGGCGCGTACGGCGGCGGACTCATGGGAGGTGGCGCGGCATAGGGCGGAGGAGGCGCGGCGAAGGGCGGCGGTGCAACGGCCGGCCCATGCTCGGCGCAGTAGACGGTGCCCGATGCTTCCCGCTTGCAGTCGCCGCATACCGGCTTGCCGCAAGTGCGGCAATAAGCGATTGCCGCGACGTCCGGATGATTTTGACAGTTCATAGCATTTCCCTCAGTGTGATGTTTCCGGTCGCTGTGTTTCCCCAGCCGGCGGAGCGGAGACAACCGGCAGCTTCCGCTCGTCGTCCGACGCGGGTTTGCGGAGCGGCGCCGCGGGCTCCCGCTCCTCTTCCCGTTGTTGCCAATCTCGCAGCGTGGTCTGAATGCGATAGACCACTTTCAGATTGTCGTAAAACTTTTCCACGCGTCCCCAGGCATATTCCACGCGCGTCTCCATGCCCGCCCACACCTTCGAGGGACGCAGATCGTCGGGCCGGATGTTGCGCACCGGAACCACCGAGCGCAGCAATGAAAACGACACGATGGTCATGGCGAAGCTCATGACGTAGCGCGGCTGCAGGATAGGGCTGAGCAGCCCGGACAGCCAGGTGCGCGGTTTCGATTTCAGGTTCTGGCGCCAGGGAGCGGCGAAGAGGATGCGATTCACCAGCTCGGCCGGAGGCTCCACGTCAGCGGCGCGCTCGAAGAAGCGGACCGCGGCGGCGGAATCGCGCGCCAGTTCGGCGCAGGCGGGACAATCGCCCAGGTGGCGTTCCACGGCGGCCCTGGTGGCCGCGTCCAGCGCGCCATCGACGTAGTCGCAGAGCAGGATGTCCAATTCAGCGCAGGTCATACAACCAGCTTCTGCTTGCGCAGCAACCGCGCCAGCTCAGCGCGGCCGCGGTTAATTCTCGACTTCACCGTGCCTTCGGGTATCGCCAGCACCTGGGCGATTTCCCGGTATTCCATTTCCTGCATGTCGCGCAGAATCACGGCCTCGCGCAAATCGGGCGACAGCCTCTGCAGCGCCGCCTGCAGGATCTCACTGGCCTCGCGGCCGGCCAGCACCTGGTCCGGGCGAGCGGTGGCCGCTGCGCCTGCATCCCCGATCACGGGGAGCTGCTCATCGAGCGAATCCGTGACCCGGTCCTGACGCGTGCGGCGGTAATGATCGATCAAAAGATTGCGCGTGAGGCGCGCCAGCCACGTGCCAAACGATCCTTCTGTGGCGCGGAAGGAATGAATCGTGCGGAAGACGCGCAGGAAGACTTCCTGCGTCAAATCCTGCGATTCCGAACCGCTGTTGGTAAAGCGGTAGCACAGCCCGTAAACGCGGCGGCTATGCAGCCGCACGAGATCCTCCCAAGCGGACTCATCGCCACGGAGGCATCGGGAAACAAGAGAGGAGTCCTGGTCCAAGATTCGTTCTACCACACGGCTGCTCCCCGCACCGGGCAGCCGGCCCAGAGCATCCTGGACTTCGGGCGAGTTTTGGAAGACTCCCAAGACTAGCGTCGCGGTTGCCATGACTCCCGTTCCTTCATCTCAAGAAACGACTTTTTTCCCGGTTAGGTTCAATCTTTTCCCGTATTCCGGTTCTTTTGAGATACTTGTACAGGCGCCGGCTCCCCGCTGCGCAAAGGGATGCCGCTCTTGAGGAGGTTCGATTCAGAACCGCTGGTGGAAATGGGCCGCGGCCGGCCTGGCGGCGGCCATCGTAGGGGCTTGTCTGCTCTGGCGATTCTCCGCCCCCGTCTTCGATTGGCGTCTGGCCGCCGCTGCCTTCGGCAGTCTGGACTGGATCTGGCTAGGTGTCTCTCTGCTTCCCGTCGCCGGCGCGTATTATGTCCGCGCGCTCCGTTGGGCAGTGTTCCTGAAGCCTCTCAAGCCCCACCCGTCGGTGCGCAATCTGTTCTCGGCCACCATAATCGGGTTCACCGCCATTACTCTCTTTGGTCGCGCGGGCGAGTTTGTGCGGCCGTACCTGATCGCCGTCAAAGAAGAGGTTCCGTTTCCTTCTCAACTCGCGGCATGGCTGCTGGAGCGGATTTTCGACCTGCTGATGGCGCTGCTGTTCTTTGCGTTCGCGATGATGCGGATCACTTCCACCGGGGTCCGCGTAGGGCCTCGCATTGCCTGGGCCCTGGCTGCGGGCGGGCGGTTCGTCGCCGCCTCCTGTGTCGGGTTGCTGGTGCTGCTGTTTGCAATGCGCCATTTCGCCGAGCCGGTCCGCCGCTACCTGGTCCACGTGATCCGTTTTTGGCCGGAGCGGCACTTTGCGCGCGCCGAGAAACTGCTGGGCGCGTGTGTGCAAGGGGTCGAGTCGGTTCGCAGCGATGCCGCGCTGCTGGCCATTTTCCTGTACTCGGTGCTGGAATGGATGTTGATTGCGGCCTCATACTGGTGCCTGGCCCGCTCGTTCGTCGCCGTTCTTCATTTCTCGTTCGTGGATGTCCTGATTTTTGTGGGGTTTATATCATTTGGAGCGGCCGTGCAGATTCCCGGAGTGGGAGGCGGCCTCCAGGTTGTGGCGGTAGTGGCGCTCACCGAGCTGTTTCGCGTGCGGTTGGAGCCGGCGACCTCCTTCGCGATTCTGCTTTGGATTCTCAGTTTTGTGGCGGTGGTTCCGGTTGGCTTGATGCTTACGGTTAAAGAGGGCTTAGACTGGCGCAGCCTGCGGCGCATGGGGCGCACCGAACAATGAAGTGTCCTTTTTGCAGTCACTTACACGATAAGGTCGTCGATTCCCGGGAAAGCAAGGAAGGCGATGCCATACGCCGCCGCCGCGAATGCCTCGCCTGCGAACGGCGGTTCACAACCTATGAGCGCATCGACGAAGTCCCGTACATGGCGATCAAGAAGGATGGCCGGCGCGAGAAATTCGACCGGCAGAAGGTGCTGGGCGGGTTGCTAAAAGCCTGCGAGAAACGTCCTATCAGCATGGCGAGGCTTTCCGAACTGGTGAATCATGTGGAAGCGAAGGTCAGTGACTCGCCAGACCGGGAAATCTCAACTACAGAAATAGGAGAACTGCTGATGGAAGGCCTGCGGGAGCTCGACAAGATCGCCTATGTGCGATTCGCGTCAGTTTACCGGGACTTCCAGGACGAAGAGGCGTTTTTCAACGAGCTCAAGAACCTGATGCGTCACAAGCTCCCTTGATCGTCGAGGAGCGGCAATCTTGTGTAACCTTATCAGTTTCAAGACATCCTTATAAATAGAGCTTTAACTTTATTGAGGAACAGTGGTATGATCGATTGGAAGATCCGCCCTGTGCCTGATGTTTGCGCGAGAAGGCCGGGGTACAACCCGCAATTCGAGCATATTTCAAAAAATAGCCTATTTCCCATAACTTGCACGCGTATGCCGCGTCCTTGGGGAGGTGAGTCTTAGTGGACCGTTTTGAAGATCATTTTCTCGCTGAAAATCCTGAGAGTCTGGGCCTGAACTTCGAAGAAGACGCCAAGTTCTTCGATGCGGAAGCGACTCACGAGACAGACTTTCTGCATCAACCACCGGTAGAGGAATCCATCTACACGGACGACCCGGTGCGCGTGTACCTGCGGGAAATGGGAGCGGTTCCGCTACTGACGCGGGAAGGGGAAGTGGATCTGGCGCGCCGTATGGAACGCGGCAAACTACGGATGCAGAAGGCGATCAGCCGTTCGGCCGTGGTGCAGCGCGTAGCCCTGGATATCGCGGAGGCAATCAAGAAGGGCGCCATTGAGCTGGAATCGGTCGCCGATCTGGGCGACGTCGAGGAAGGATCTCCGGCGGATTTGAAGGTAAGGGCGGACGCCGCCAAGCTGTTTGCGGACGTGATCGTGCTTCACAGGAAGCAGCAACAGCTGGAAGAGAAAGTGGAGGCCACCCCCCTGGCCAACAAGAAGCCCCGCAAGCGGCTGGTCGGCAAATTCAACCGGGCAAAAGTGGAAACCTCTTTGGCGATCCGCCGCTGCCCGTTCCGGAGCAACCGCTGGAAGGATTTTTCCCGCGAAATTGAGCGGGCAGTGGAAGAGATCAACCACCTGGATGCGGAAATTCGCAAGCTTGAGGTGCGCAACAGCCCGCTGTTGCTTGCCCGGCTGCGGGAGCTGAAGCGCGAGCTGCGCAAGCGCGAGGCCGCCGCCGGCGCCACACTTCCGGAGCTGCGCCACAGCCTGACAGTGATCCGGCATGGCGAAGCGGAAGCCGAACGGGCCAAGAAGGATCTGGTGGAGGCCAACCTCCGGCTGGTGGTTTCGGTCGCCAAGAAGTATGTCAACCGCGGGTTGCACCTCCTGGACCTGATTCAGGAAGGCAACATCGGTTTGATGCGTGCGGCCGACAAATTTGAATACCGCCGCGGCTACAAGTTCTCGACTTACGCCACCTGGTGGATCCGGCAGGCCATTACACGCGCCATCGCCGACCAGTCCCGGACGATTCGAATTCCGGTGCACATGAATGAGAGCATGAACAAGTTTCTGCGCGCCACGCGGGAGCTCGAGAAAGAACTGGGCCGCACACCGACCAATGATGAAATCGGCCGGCGCATGGAAATTCCGGTTGAGAAGGTGCAGAAGCTGAAGACCATTTCCCGCGACCCGGTGTCGCTGGAGACGCCGGTGGGCCGCGACGGAGAATCAGCGCTGGGCGATCTGATCGAAGACCGGTGGGTGGGTTCGCCGGTGGATGCGGTCATCGAGACCAACGTGCGCGACGAAACAGCCGGCATTCTGAAGACGCTCTCCCCGAAAGAGGAGAAAGTGATTCGGATGCGGTTCGGCATCGGGTGCGAGCGCGAGCATACGCTCGAAGAAATCGGCCAGGAGTTCGATGTCACGCGCGAGCGGATCCGCCAGATTGAAGCCAAAGCACTACGCCAGCTGCGCGCCCCGGAACGCGCCCGCCGGCTGCGGGCGCTGATGGCGGCACGCTAGTTTTTTCCAGCCGTTTGTTCTCCGTAATGGGGCTCGCGTTGTGACGCGCGCCCCTTTTTTTTGATCTGCAAATCGCCCCAGGGAGCCTGGGAGTCTACCCCACCAGCTTCGGCGTGCCGCCCTCGATCAGCTGCGCAACCTCCTGATACAGGCGCTGGTTAAGCTCGGTGCGGGCATGGAGCCCCATGCCGGCGGTGGGAATGGGATCGCCGATCCTCAGGATCACGTCACCGCTGCGAATGTGAATGGAGCCCATGGGCAGCAGGCGGCGCATGCCGACGAGCGCCATCGGCACAACGGGCACACCCGCTTTGATGGCGATGTAAGCGGCGCCTTCCTTGAATTCGCGCAGGCCCTCGGGGCAACGGCCCCCTTCGGGAAACAGCAGGACCGAAATGCCGCGCCGCGCCACGATGCGCGCGCCCTCGCTCATGCTCTTCAGTGAAGCCCGCGGGCTGGAGCGATCCACCGGGATATGGCCGGCTCGATTGAGGTGTCCCCCCACGAAGGGAATCCGGTACAGCCCTTTCTTGGCAAAAAAGCGGAATTGAAACGGCAGATTCGCCGTCAGCGCAGGGATGTCCATCAGGCTGGCATGATTGGCGACGAAAACATACGTGGCATTCCGGTCGAGCTTTTCCAGTCCCTCAGTGCGCACCCGGATGCCGCTAGCCATGAGCAGGATCCAGCTCCAGGTGCGCGCCAGGCGGTGCGGCGCCCGGCCGGTGCGGTCGATCAGCGATGCCACCAGGGAGAGGCTTCCCATGACAATGGTGGACAGTGCGATCAGGGGGGTCGAAACCAGCAGGGAGCGCAGGAAACTCATCGATTCGCCACCAATCATAACAAGTGGCGGCGCGGGCAAGCCCTAGCCGGAGACCGTGCTCCGGCGGCTCCCCTGGTATCCTTGAAGGTGCAAACTCGTGTTGCGGCCAATCCTACTGGCGGTCGCCGGCCTGGCGGCTCTCACCGCGCTCAAGGCTTTCCAAAAGCCATTCCGGGAGTATCCGGGGATCGAGTATTCGAACTTTCCAATCCCTGCCGATTACCAGGAGAAGACCGAGTGGGCGTTTGCGAGGCTGATGTATCCCCCGGTGGGTACCTATTATGGCGGCGTCGAGTTCAACGGGAGCTGGAAAAACGGCGGGTCGAACTGGACGATGGACTATCCGCGCTCGGACCGGCACCTTTCGCAAGCGGTGCGCCGGCTGACGCGCATTCACGCGCGGAGCGTGGAGGAAGCGATCGACCTGGATGACGACGGCGACGTTTTTGACTGGCCGTGGCTCTACGGCGTGGAAGTGGGCCACTGGAACCTCACTGATACGCAGGCCGCGAAGCTGCGCGAGTTTCTGCTGCGCGGCGGCTTCTTCATGTGCGACGATTTTCATGGTGCGATCGAGTGGGACGTCTTCTCCGCCAGCATGAAGAAGGTGTTTCCGGACCGGCCGATCGTGAACATCGACGATTCCGACGCTATCTTTCATACCATCTACAATCTCGACCACCGCTACCAGGTGCCGGGCGCCCTGTACCTGGAAACCGGCAAGACTTACGAAAAAGGCGAGACCGGCAAAACGCCGCACTGGCGGGCCATCTACGACGACAAGGGCCGCATCATGGTGGCCATGTGCCACAACATGGACCTGGGAGACTCCTGGGAGCACGCCGACAACCCGCAGTATCCGGCGCACTTCTCCGATTTAGGCATCAGGCTGGGCGTGAATTACATTGTCTACGCGATGACGCATTAGAAGGTTGGGAACATGAACTGGAGCGTGACGGGAGCGATTCTGCTGGCCCTGGCTGTGGCGTTGGGCGCGTTCGGCGCGCACGAGTTGAGGGAGCGCGTGGACGCATACCGGATGGGCGTCTATGAGAAGGCCGCACTCTATCACTTTCTGCACGGGCTGGGAATTCTGGCGGTGTCTGTTCTGCCACGGGCGGGCGCATTGACGGAGAGGGCCGCCGGATCGGTGTGCGCGGCGCTGCTGGCAGGAATCGTGTTCTTTTCGGGAAGCCTATACCTGCTGGGGATTACCGGCGACCGCCGGTTAGGCGCGATTACGCCCGCCGGCGGGCTGGCGTTTATCGCCGGCTGGCTGCTGCTGGCGTGGCAGCTGCGAAGGTAGTCTCCTCGGGGCGACTGGTTTGACATCGCAATTTGCGATGTCAAACATGGGCTCCCTCTCGGACAAACGACGGAAGCATGCCAGAGCCGGAACGCGGAGGCCAGGCTCTCAGAGAAAGGTGAGATTCGTTATAGTCTGTATTGGCGATCAGAGCACTGCAAAGCGGGAGACGGCCTTCGCCGGTTGACGGGCGCTTGCCCGTACCCGTAAGGCTGATCGAGAGAAGAATCTACCTGATCCGCGGCCAGAAGGTGATGCTGGATTCGGACCTAGCCGAGATTTACGGCGTGCCCACGTTCCGCCTGAATGAAGCCGTCAAGCGCAACCGCAAGCGCTTTCCCGCGGATTTTATGCTCCAGCTCAATCGCGAGGAGGCGAGTTTTTTGACATCGCAAATTGCGATGTCAAAAGTGGGCCGAGGCGGACGCCGTACATTGCCATATGCGTTCACCGAGCACGGCGTGGCGATGCTTGCGTCCGTGCTGAATAGCGATCGCGCCGCGCAGATGAACATCGTGATCATTCGCGCGTTTGTGAAACTTCGCGAAGTGGTGGCAAGCCATAAAGAACTGGCCCGCAAGGTTGGCCGATTAGACGCAGCACAAAAGCGGCAGGGCTCGCTCATTATGGCGGTGGTGGAGGAGATCAAGAGGTTGCAGCAGCGACCGCCAGCGACGAAACGGCGGATTGGTTTTGTGGCTGACAGCTAGGGGCGAGTCCGCATTCCGCCAAGACTGCATGGTGTGTTGCCGGCCGGCTTTTGCTACCCTCATCATTTCATGCCATACGACAATTTCGACCTGGCGACGGCCGCGCGGCAGGAAATGATCGATCATGGCTTTGCGCCGGATTTCCCGCCCGAAGCCGAGCGGCAGCTTGCGGCCATCCAACCGCGCCCGGAGCCGGGTCTGCGCGACCTGACGGGCCTGCTCTGGTCTTCGATCGACAACGACGATTCGCGGGATCTTGACCAGATCGAGTGGGCGGAGCGGGCGGCGGATGGGATTCGGGTGCTGGTGGGCGTCGCCGACGTGGACTCGCTGGTCGGCAAGGGTACGCCCATCGATGCGCACGCGGCGCAGGAGACCACCACGGTCTACACCGGAGTCCGCACCTTTCCCATGCTGCCGGAACGGCTTTCGACGGACCTGACTTCGCTCAACGAAGACCAGGAGCGCGCGGCGGTTGTGATCGAGATGATGCTAGCAGCCGATGGATCGGTGGCCAAGAGCAGCATCTACCGTGCCCGCGTCCGCAACCGCGCGCAGCTCGCGTACAGCGGGGTGGGCGCCTGGCTCGAAGGCACCGGTCCGGCCCCGGCGAAAGTTGCGGCTT
>Ga0181535_10001546_pt1 | contig 29942 bp, 20 predicted proteins | sample PEATcosm2014_Bin_44_FD_119774 | JGI IMG/M metagenome (GOLD analysis project Ga0181535, IMG submission 119774) | Peatland microbial communities from MTU Mesocosm Facility, Houghton, MI, USA - PEATcosm2014_Bin17_30_metaG | ecosystem: Environmental > Terrestrial > Soil > Wetlands > Peat | place... | reverse complement strand
GGCGCTACATGAACGGCGAGCCGCTCAGGAACGTAGTGCAGGCAGCGATTTAACGCCGGCCGCGCGACGCCAGCTGCGCAGCCCAAGAACCGCCAATGGCACGAACGCCGCATAAAGCAGCGCTGTGATGCGCAGATCTTTATAGAGATACTCCCCAACGTAAATCGCGTCGACGAGAATCCAGAGCCACCAGTTGGCGATGTGCTTGCGCGCCTGCCACCAGGTAGCCACCAGGCTGTAGCTCATCAGCGCAGCATCGAGATACGGTAGCGCCGCTCCCAAATGCCTGGCGAGCGTACCCAACACAAAGCTTCCGGGAACTCCCAGGCCGACTGCAATCAAGAGACTCAAACTTGAGAGCGGCTCGACGCGCACCTCGCCTTCCTCGCGCACGCCGCGCTGCCAGTGCCACCAGCCATACACCGTGAAAACGACGAAAAAAACTTGCAGCAATGCATCGGAAAATAATCCGGCGCGGTAAAACACAACAATATAGATAAAGATCGAAACCAGCGTGATCGGCCAGCAGATGAGCCAACGCTTCGTGGTCATCCAGATTCCCAGTGCGGCTGTCGCAGCACCCACGGTCTCCAGTCGATTCGCGGCGAAATACGCGGTGACGGTCGGCCAGATCGTCATTGAGCCATTCTCTTTCTCTCTCGCGCAGCATCGGGGTCGCGAAGCGCGTTGAGCAAGGCTCGCCCCGGAGCACTCGAGAACCAGCGAGCATGGCCGACGAGCCACCCGTCGTAGGCCATACTCGCTTTCTCTTCTGAGCGCAGAACTCCGAGGAAGTAATCGGCCTCCGAAAGCGCAAACTCGGCGTGGCAAAGCGCTGCCATGGGCGCGAGCGCCAAGGATTCCTCATTCGACAGCGGGCGAACGGAGTTGTAACCGGCGAGGAGGGCCTCGAGATGATCGAGATGCACGGGAACATTGTCGGGATGCGCCGGATCGTTCACCAGCGCCAGCCACTCCACAATGTTGCGCTCGATGGCGTGGGCGATATCGTGCACGGCATTCGTCCGATCGGCTAGGCCGAAGTCGATGATGGCAGTAGCATGCGCATCGCAATCGGCGCTCGAATCCTCGGCGCTCCAGAAAAGATTCGATGCGTGCAGATCGTTGTGTGTCCACAGCGGATCGAGCGCGTCGAGATGCGGCGCAAGTTCCGCCTGAAAGGGAACAAGAAGTTCGAGCGCCTGCTCCGCGCTGGCGCGGACGCCTCTATGGGCAACGATCGAAGGCCGCGCAGCCAGATAGCGTTCCAGCGATGCCGCAGGATCGCTCGACGCAAAAATCGAAAAGCTCGCCACCAGCGGCCGCGGCCTGCGTGCCGGCTCCGTGAATCCTTCGCCTGCGAGATGAAGCCGCGCCAGCGCCGCGCCGGCTGAGTGCGCATGGGCCGCGCTGCGAAACGGCGTCCACGAGATTGCATCCGCATAGAGATCCGTTCCCGGCGGAATCTCGTGAACTTCGTAGAACCACTCCTCAATTTCGATAGCCGATTCACCGGCGTCGGAGAAAAGGACGCGTGGAACCGCCGCTCCATGCGCCTCCAGATGCGCGAGAAATCGATGTTCCTCAAGCAGGCCTTCGCGATCACGCACCGCGCGATGATGCCGCTTGACGAAGACGCGCTCCTCGCCACGACCCGTCCGAGCAGCCACAACTCCAGCCGCGGAAAATGGGCGCGGGCTCACAGAAAGAATCCGCGTTGGCTCGCCAAGCTGAGGGAACTTGGCGAAAAGCATGCGCAGCTCGTCGAGGCTGAGCGCGGGCCAGTCTGGCTCAACAAGCGAACCGTCCATTCCGTGGGATTTGACCATTGAACTCATCGATCCTTGTCGAGCCTCACGCCTTCGCCGTCAACGGTCCACCGTTCGCCGTCCGCCGCTCACCGTCTCTAAAATGTGTAGTGCGCATCCAACCGCACGGTCGGCGGCGCGCCCAGCCACACAAAAGTATCGCCGTAACTCGCGCCCGTGTCGGACCAATAATGCTTATTGCCGATGTTGTCTGCGTAAATATGAAACGCGACATGGCCCTGCTCCCCGCCGGGCATGTAGCGCGCACCCAGGTTGAAGAGGTTGTAACCGGGCACGCTCACCAGGTCGTCGCGAGTCGCTTCCTTTCGCGAGGTGTAACTCCAGCCGGGCATCAAGTGAAGATTGTGCAGGTGCGGAATGGAGACGTCGGCAAACACATTCGTGTGCAGGTGCGGCACATTGATCACCTGTTTGTTGTCGTAGGCTGGCGTGCCGGTGTCGGTCGAAACAGCGCTCATCGCCGCGGCCGAGCCATTTAGGCGAAGCCAGCTCGAGGCTTTGCCTTTGGCATCCAGCTCCACGCCGTTGTGTGTCTCGCGGCCCTGTGAGACGAAAATAAGACCACCCGCCCCGTCGCTTGCCGGATAAAAGAACGGCGCGCGCATGTGAAAGAAATCGGCGGTGAGCAAAATGCGCTGGCCCGGCTCGTACTTCGCCCCCACCTCTGCCTGGCGCGTGAAAAACGGCGCGAGAAACTGGCTGCCGTTGTCGGCCCAGAATGGCGCCTCCGGACCGAGAGACAGCATCACGCCGTAGTTCGAATAGAATGTCAGGTTCTCGACTGGGTTGTAGGTTACAGCAAACTGCGGCAGCCACACTCCCTTGTTGCTCGGCTCGGGCGCGCACGCATTCGGAGTCGTCACGGTCGCAGGATCCAGTTCCGTCGGATCGGCGCAGCTTGCGTACGCCGAGTAGTTATGATCGCGCAGGGAATCGTAACGCGAGGCCGCGATAATCTGAACACGCTTGGGAAGATGAATCCGATCCTGCACGACGCCCGACGATTGATGACTGTCTTCCCACAAGCGGCGCGGTCCGGCGGATTCGAGCGGGTACTCGAGCGAATTCGGGTCTCCAGGCGCGGGCAATGCCGCGATCGGCTGGTAGATGTTCGCCGAGCCCACGTAGGTATAGACCGCGCCGTCCTGCACGACGCCGTCGGGCGAATAGGGATTTGCCGCCGAGTAGAAACCGGGCTGCTGCACGCTGCGCAAAAAGACCACGCCGCCCGCGGTCACATCTTGCGTAATCGCGCCTGTTTTGATGTGTCCCGTGATCATCGCTTCAGCTTGAGCGTCGATGCGCAATTCGCCGGGATCGCGGTAATCGTAAATGTCGTAGGTACCGTCGGGCGCAAAAAAGTAGGGAGGCGCCGTGCCGGCATTGCATTCAGCCTCGTAGTAGCAGCCGTAGACGTAAAGCACGTTGTCCTGGATCAGCGAGTGGCTCAGGCTCGCGGCCGCATACGCGACCCACGTTGGCGAGAAGGTGTGATCAAGGCGCGCACTCGTGTTGAAAGTGTCGTACGTGTCCGGCGGGCCCCAGGGCTGATCGCCGAGCATGGTTGATCGGTATATGTGGTTGATGTCCGGCAGCACCGTTCCACCCAGCAGTTGATAACCACTGCCGTCGCGCTCTGTTTTGTGCTGATACTCGAAGTCGCCCTTGAGAATCGTCGAACTATTCAGCTTCCAGTCCGCCGCACCCGCTCCCATGGCACGCCACCCGTTGGTGTCATTCATGTAGGGAACAATGCGCTCGCCGGCCAGATTCACGCGCGCGCCCACCTGCTTGTGGCTCCCAAACAAATGCCCCAAATCGGCAGAGCCGTAGACGGTCCCGCGATGATCGGTCGCGAGATCGACGGCTTGAATGTTCGCCGGCCGCTTGGTCACGTAGTCGATCAGCCCTCCGGCTGAGGCCACGCCGTTCTCCACGCCGGCAATTCCCGCGAGGATCTCAACCGACTCCTTGTTCTCGAGCGGCACATCCTGCTCGCCGGCAATCGTCATGCCGTTAATCTCGAGCCCCGTAGCCAGGTCAAGCGGAAATCCCCGAATCTGAAAGTCACCGTAGTAGCCCACCGGCACGTAATCGTCGCCGACCGCAGCGTCGTTCTGGATCACGTCAGACAGCAGTCGCGAAACCTGGTCGTTGAGGAGATCGCGGGTAACGACGGTCGCCGAGATCGGCGCGTTCTTCAATTGTTCGTCGCCGAGCGTACCCACCGTAACGGACTCGGGAAGGTAGTTATCCTCCAATTCGCCGTGAACAATCACAGTCGTGGTGACCGGAGCCGGTTTCTGCTGCGCGGCACTTGGATTCTGGGAAGCGGTTTCGGAGTTCGGCGCGGAGGCCTGCGTTTTCTTTTGCGGCGCGGCCTGCGTGGTCTGCGCCGCGAGCAGAGACGCCGTGGAGCAGAGGAAAAGAAACGCGCACGCCCACGCGAGCCGGACGTTGATCGAAAGCAAGAATGATTTGCGGGAACTGCTTGCGGCTGCGTCCATCGGAACCCTTCGTTTCTCTGTTGCCTGAAACAAGGGAGCTTGAGCCGCAAAGCAGGTAATGAAGAATGCCGCTCGGTTGGAGAAAACTTCCCACGCCGGTATTATCCGGATCGGGTTCGAGGGTATTTCTCAGCCCCACACCTCGTGGAGCACCCCTGTTTCAATAGCTCGATTGAAACACCCAACGGGCGCGGTTGGCAAATTGCAAAACCGTCGGCAAATCGAATCGTAGGCAACAGGATCGCGCCTCGGCTCCGATCGATGAACAGACGCCGTTCCGGAGGCGAGGCTCTGCCAGCCGTTATCCTCGCGCCGCATTCGCGGGCAAGTAGAGATTCACACCAGAGCCCGAATGGTCCGTCTTTGCCGGCAATGCCCCGGCCATGGCCGAGATCGACGCGCCTGAGAGCACCGTCAACATCGCCTGCTGCGCCCTGGCCCAAACAGGATGCGCCGGACAGTGCACTTTCCGCGGACAGGACTTTCCGTGCATCAGGCATACGTTCAGGCAGATCTCGCCGTCAATGGCTTCGATCACTGCGCGCATCGAGGATCGCCTTCCACGGGCCGTAATCATGAATCCGCCTGTCTGGCCTCGCTGCGAGACGATGAGGCCCACGCGCGTCAGGCTCTGCAATACCTTCGACAAGAAACTTTCGGGTGCGCCCGTTTCCCGAGCCAGCGAGGCCAACGACACGCGCGCATGCACGGGCAGAGCCGCCAGCTGAATCATCACGCGGACCGCATAATCGGCGGCACGCGTAAGTTGCATAGATGAGTTGGTTCGCTTCATCGCATTGTCCTGCCAGCCCGGCCTCTGGCCGATCCGGACACCGCGCGTGCGGCGGCTTCCGGGATGAGAAAGGCGTTTGTCGTCAAATGGGCAGCGTAGATGAAACCGTCACACGCCGATGTGTTTTCCATCACAGACCCGTGTTCGCTGTGGCTCTTAAATTAACTTCTTCCAAGTCAATTTGGAGAAGAACAGTCCAAAATGCTCCGCGCCAACACCGCCGCGTTTCTTGTCCGCCCGATCCGGCTGGAAAAACCGGCGCTGGCCTGCGCATTTGTCCGCGATAGTTTCGCTCAAGCTTCCAGCGTGGGCGGAAAAGCGAAAGGAAACACCAGAGCCTTATGAATCCTTACCCAGCAGTGGATCCGATTCCTTTGCCCGCGCCGGTGTGGCTGCTCAAACTCCTGCACATCGTCACGCTGTCGCTGCACTTTGTGGCCGTGGAGATGCTGCTCGGCGGCCTGCTCCTGGCCGTGCTGCTAAGCCTGTTCGGCAAGTCGCCGCTCTCGCAGGTCACAGCACGCGCACTGGCTCGGCGTCTTACGGTGCTCATGACATTCGTGATCAACCTGGGCGTGCCACCGCTCCTTTTTGCCCAGGTGCTCTATGGCCGCGCGCTCTACACCAGCAGCGTATTGATCGGCGTCTACTGGATTGCGCTCATCCCCACGCTGATGCTGGTCTATTGGCTTCTCTACAAATTCTCCGCGCGGCTTGAAGCGGGAAAATCCGCCTGGTGGGTGGGCCTCATCGCGTGGCTGCTCGCCGGCGGCGTGGCGCGCATGCTTTCGACCAACATGACCTTGATGCTCAGGCCCGAAGCCTGGCGCGGCATGTATTCTGCATCGGCCTTAGGCGCCTATCTCCCCACGGGCGACCCAACCCTTGAGCCGCGCTGGTTGCTCATGATGGCGGGGGGCCTCGCCATTGGCGGGTTGTGGCTGGTGTATCTTGCGGGGCGCAGCACGTTTACCGCGGAAGAAAAGAAATATGTAGCGGGTCTGGGCGGCAAGGTAGCCGCAGGATTTGGGCTGGTGTATCTGGCCGCGGGAATCTGGGCGGCAAGCGTGCAGCCGGACGCGGTGAAGGCGGGACTCGCCGGTCACGGTCTATATCCCGCCTACAAATTCGCCGGGTTTGCCGGTTACGGCTGGATCGCATTGGTCGTCGTAGCAATTCTGATCGGCGCGATCACTGGCTTCGGCAAGATCAGCGCCGGGTGGCTCTCCTGGGCCGCGGTGCTGACCGCGGTACTGGTGGAAATCATGCTTACTGTGTATCGCGACGGCGTGCGTGACGTGACATTGCTTAGCAAGGGCTACGACGTGTGGGATCGAGTCGTCGTCACCAATTGGAGCGTTGTGGGCCTGTTCCTCGTGCTCTTTATCGCCGGCCTGGGAGTGGTCGGTTGGCTGGTCTCGGTCGTGGCGCATGCGCAGAAAACCATGGAAGGGACGGCATAAGAGATGAGCGAAACGGCGATCTCACCCAACATTGTTCAGGAACATGCGGAGAACGGCGATGTGAAAACGCGGCGAGCGTTTCTTGCCGCCGCGGGCGCGGCAGGCGTTTGTTACGCCGCGGCTCTCGCCTATCCCGTCTACCGTTACCTGGCCTCGCCCAGCGAGATGGCGCTCAGCGCTTCGGCCGTCACCGAAGTGACCTTGAAAGACGCGCAGAAGCTGCCATCTGGGTCGGTGCTGATGTTCAAGTTCGGGCCCTCCCCCGCAATGCTGATCCATCACGAGAACGGGCAATGGGTGGCGCTCACCGCCGTTTGCACTCACCTGGGCTGCACGGTGCAATACGAGCCGCAGGCCGACCGCATCCACTGCGCGTGCCATGGCGGAGTCTACAACCCGTACACCGGCGCCAACGTGAGCGGGCCTCCGCCCAAGCCTCTCAAGCTTTTCAAGGTCGCCGTCGGCGACGCGGGGGTCGAAGTGTCTCGGACGTGAACGGTGATCGGTGGACGGTGCACGGTGATCGGTAACCGCCGGCCCATATTTTGGATTACGAAAGTGAGTGAACGGGATGAGAACTGAAGTGGTCCGGTCCTTTCGCGATTTAGAGGTCTGGCAGATGTCGATGGATTTGACAGTCGCGGTCTACAGATTAACGCGAGGGTTTCCGCGAGAGGAGTTGTTTGGACTGAGCTCACAACTGCGACGCTCCGCCATTTCAATCCCCAGCAATATCGCTGAAGGACAAGGACGACTCAACACGGGCGAGTTTCGACAATTTCTGGGTGTGGCCCGAGGATCGAACTGCGAGTTGCAAACGCAGTTGGAAATTGCGCGAGCTCTCGATCTTGGTGACGCCACGCTTATCGAACATGCAGAAGACCTTTCGCATCGTATCGGCAAAATGCTGTTCAGGCTCCTATCAACGCTAAAACCCAAGGCGGCCTGATCGCCGTGCACCGTCCACCGATCACCGTTCACGATCCACGAATCACGACCCACGAACCACGGCTTACAAATATGACGACCAAGACAATCGCGACAAACCTCTACGGCTGGATCGACGAGCGGCTCGGCATCGCCGATCTCGCCGCATTCGCGCGCAAGAAAACCGTTCCCGTTCATGCGCAATCCTTCTGGTACTACTGGGGCGGCATTTCGCTCTTCCTCTTTATGCTCCAGTGCTTCACCGGCGTGCTTTTGCTGGTCTACTACCGGCCGGGCGTGGAGGCGTTTGAATCCGTCCGGCAGATCACATTCGTCATGAACTTCGGCTGGCTCATCCGCTCCGCACACGCTTGGGCCGCGAACCTCATGATGTTCTCGATCCTGGTGCACATGTTTTCGGTTTTCTTCATGAAGGCCTACCGCAAACCGCGCGAGTTCGGCTGGCTTTCGGGTATGGCGCTCCTAGCAGTCGCCGCGTGCTTCGGCTTCTCGGGCTACCTGCTGCCGATGGACGAGCTCAGCTACTTCGCCACCAAGGTCGGCCTCGAGATTCCCGTCGCCATTCCGTGGGTCGGACCTGCCATCGCCAACATGCTGCGCGGCGGACCAGATGTAACCGAATTCACGGTGCAGCGCTTCTTCGCGTTGCACGTCGTTGTCCTTCCCGCGCTGTTCATTCCTCTGCTCGGGTTTCACCTCTGGCTGGTGCAGCGCCACGGCAACGCTGTTCCTGAAAGCGAAGAAGCCAAGCCCGCAGCCGAGCGCAAATCGATGCCGTTCATGCCCAACTTCCTGCGCAAAGACATCGCCATGTGGATCATCTCGCTCAATGTCCTCGCGCTTCTGGCGTCAGTCTTTCCCTGGCCACTCGGTAAGGCGTACGATTCGCTCGCGCCCGCGCCCATGGGCATTCATCCCGAGTGGTACTTCATGAGCCCCTTCGAGATGCTCAAGATGCTGGGCTCGGTGCTGCCGGGCGAAGCAGGAGAGATCGCTGGACTGCTCTTGTTCACGCTGGGCATTGTGCTCTGGATCTTGATTCCCTTTTACGACAAGAGCAAAGAATCGGGCCGGCGCGCGCGCGTTGCGCACTACTTTGGATTGCTGGCGGTCTTCGCGCTGCTTGCAACCACGGTAATTGGCTATTGGGCGGTGCGGTGAAGAAGCCATTAGCTGTTAGCCATTAGCTCTTAGCTGCATGGTGCTGGAACGCACTGTCAAGGTAGAGCGCAGGCTAAGAGCTAAAAGCTAAAGGCTAAGAGCTTGGAGCAAACATGAACTATCCATTTTGGGACATTCCGTATCTCGGGTCGGGCTGGGTGATTGGCATCATCGCCATCTTCCACGTCATGATCTCGCAGTTTGCCGTGGGCGGCGGCCTTTACCTGCCGCTTGCCGAGCGCAAGGCTCTTCGCGAAGGCCGCGCTGACTGGCTCGCCGAGCTGGTCGGCTATTCGAAGTTCTTTCTCATCCTGACGGGCGTCTTCGGCACCATCTCCGGCGTGGGCATCTGGTTTGCCATCGGGCTCACCAATCCTGAAGCTACCAGCACTCTCATTCACAACTTCGTCTTCGGCTGGGCGATCGAGTGGGTCTTTTTCATGGTCGAGCTCACCACGGCAGCCGTCTACTACTACACCTGGAACAAAATCGACGCGAAGCTCCATCTCGTGGTGGGCTGGGTTTACGCTGGCGCGTCGGTCTGCACGCTCATCATCATCAACGGCATTCTCACCTTCATGCTCACGCCGGGCGACACCTGGCTTGGCGTGGCGGGCACAGGACACGAGGCCAGCAAGTTCTGGAACGCGTTCTTCAATCCCACCTACTGGCCGAGCCTGTTGTTGCGCGTCTGCGTGTGCGCGTCACTGGCCGGCATCTGGGCGCTCATCAGCGCCAGCCGCATCGACGGCGCGAAGGACCCAGCGCTCAAATCGTCGCTCGTCAAGTGGAGCGTAAAGTGGCTGGTGCCGTCGTTCGTGGCCATGCCGTTCCTTTTCATCTGGTACCTCTTCATGGTTCCCCAAACGCAGCGCGCGCTGCTCACGCTGGGCATTGACACCATGGGCACCGGCACATTTTCGATCGTCACGCGCATGGCGCTCGTGATCGTCATGACCTCGGCGACGATCATCGGCGCAGCCTACTACCTGGCCTACCGCAACCCCACCGACTTCAATCCCGCGCATGCCGTCGCCATTCTTCTGCTTGCGCTGGTGGCCACGGGCGCGGGCGAATACTCGCGCGAAATGCTGCGCAAGCCTTACGTCATCGGGCGCTGGATGTATTCGAACGGCGTGCGTGTGCCTTACGCCGCCAAGATTGATCAGCAAGGTTACCTCGCGCACTCGAACTGGGTGTGGAACGGAGCCGACTCGAGCTACTCGCGCGGCGAGGCCATCTTCCGCGGCGAATGCGGCGCCTGCCACACGCTCAACGGATACCGGCCGCTGGCGAAGCTGCTCGCCGGACGCGACCACGCCAATATCGAAAGCTTCGTCACCATGCTGCATGAGTACAAGCCCGACTCGCCCTATCACCACTTCATGCCGCCGATGGTCGGCACGCAGCAGGACGTGGACGACCTTGCCAACTTCCTGAACGCGCAAGTGAATCCGCCCGTCGCGAACGGACAGAAGCCGGTGCAAACGGCACAGAAATAGCGGAGTCAGCGGCGTCAGCGGAGTTGTCCGCAACTCTCGGCACTCCTGCGGCCGGTCTCGGGTATCTCACGCGCGAGTCGCTCGACGTCGATTAGGAGTGAGCCAAGCGGTTGACACTCGCCAAATATTCTCTCGGGCGTTTTGGGGTTAAGAGCTTTATTTTCAGGCGTTTATGCGATCCGGTGGTGGCTCTAACCCATTGAAAACATTGGAGATATATGCCCAAATACCTGGAATCAATGACTTGGGAGCACATTTCCCGGTCTTTGCACCCGTTTAGTTGCAATCAGTCAAAAAGTATCGGCGACGCGCGGGCTGACGGTCTTGCAAGTTGACGTGCTTTGAGCTAGCCGCCAACTCTCGAAAAAGGAGAAAGGCCCTGTTTTTGCTCTCTGAATCAAGCATAGCGAAATCGCGGAAAAAATCGGCAAACTTCAAAAAAGAATTTGCTCCGTGTTTTCAATTGTTTGGGAGCGATTCCGACCGATGCGGGCTTGACAGCAGATTTGGCGGGCGGCGGGACAGGCGCGGAATCGCCACGGCGTGAGGAGGCAGGGTGTTCTGAGGCCCAACTCACTGTCGCTCGTTCACCTGAAGAACCCGGTCAAGTTGCATGCGCCTGCGCGGTCCACTATAAGTGACAGCGAACAGGAACGCGTGTTTGGGAGCGCCGATTTTCGCACGCGGCTCTGCTCCAAACAAACTAGAAAAGGAAACCACGATGAATCGCAGAGAACTTTTCGCGGCGCTGGCCGCAACTGCCGTAGCCAGCGAAGCGCTGGCCTTTGCTCAAAACACTCCCAGCACAACACCCGCTGCGCCTCCCGCCGACAACGCGTCCGGCCCTACTCCCGCGCCGGCAGCCGTGATGGGATCGAAGGTGTGGGATTGGAACGCGATGGTTGCGAAACCCAACGCCACCGGGTCGGTGCGGTCGGTGTGCTCGGCGCCAACGGCGACGCTCGAGAATCTCGAGATTCACATTTCGACGCTGAACCCGGGGCTCTCATCGCACAAGCCGCACAAACACCCGAACGAGGAGTTGATCATCGTGCGTACGGGCACGGTGGAGACGCTCTCAAATGGAACATGGATTCGTGTGGGACCGGGGAGCGTGATCTTCAACGGATCGAACCAGGTCCATTGTTTCAGAAACGTGGGCACCGAGCCGGCGGTTTATCACGTGGTCAATTTCAAAACCGCAGCCACGCCGCCGGGGAAGACGGAGTTTGTCGATATCAGCCAGTAGGTGGTCGCCGCGCGAAGTATCGGCCTACCCCACCCTGGCAAAAGCCGCGATGGGGCACCTCTTTTTCGTGTTGGGTGAGGAGCGCGAAACGCAACTGCAGATCCCATTCGACTTCGATCGTTCGCTGCGGCGAACGATCTCCGCTCAGGATGACATCGCGAAGATGTGTCCCTGCTATCCCAGGTCTCAGAATCGAGACCTGGGGCACCCCTTCTTCGTGCTGGACAAAGATCGCTGAAAGCAAATCTTTGCTCGGGCCGACATGGCTTGGGAGAACTGATGCCTGTGCGCTCCGCAAGATGGCGACTCAGCGCATCGGTGAGGGAGGCTGCGTGACCGGGTTGCCGGCGATGTTCAGCTTCACGCGGTAAACGCTGCTCGACGCGGTGATGTAAAGCGTCTTGCGATCGGGGCCGCCCCAGGCCACATTCGACACGCGCTCGGGAATCAGCAATGTTGCCAGCCGCTTGCCTTCAGGCGACAGAATCACCACGCCGCCGGGACCCGCGCTATAGATATTGCCCTCGATGTCAACTTTCATGCCGTCAGGTCCCCCGGGTCGCGGGTCGCTGGTTCCGTCATAAAGCAACTTGGCGTCGGTGAGCGAGCCGTCGGGCAGCACGCGGTAGCGCATCCAGATTTTCTTCGGCTCGGTCGAGTCGACGTAGAGATATTGCTCGCCGGGCGAGAAGGCGATGCCATTGGGACGCGGCAGATCGGTGATCAACTGCTGCAGCGCATCGTTTGCGGGCGGCGCGCCTGGCTTTTGCTGGAACGCCCGGGGTATGCGATAGACGCCGTTGACCTGGAGCTCTTTTTCGGGATCCGAATCGTTCTGCTTGCGCAGGCCGTAGGGCGGATCGGTGAAGTAAATCGAGCCGTCGGAGCGGTAGACCAGATCGTTGGGACTGTTGAGGCGCTTGCCCTGGTAGCGATCGGCGAGAACCGTCTGAACGGCTTCAGGATTGAGCAATTCGAAACGGAAGATGTCGCGCTGGGCGTGACCGGCAACGGTGAGGCGACCTTGCGCATCGAGCGTCATCCCATTGGAACCGGGCTCGCGGCCGCCGTAGGGAGCGGAGCCCTTGTAGCCGCTGGGCTGAAGGAAGATGCTTACGCCCTTGCCGGGCGTCCAGCGGCGAATGGAGTTGGACGGGATTTCGGCAAAGAAGAGGCTGTCATTGACCCAGACGGGGCCTTCGACCCAGGTGAAGCCGGTGGCGATGCGCTCAAGCGTGGCGCCGGCGGGAATGATGCCGGCCGCGGCGGGGTCTGCCTGGTCAACCTGAAGCGGCATGACGGCAGGCGCATTTGCCGCGGCGGATTGCGCGACGGCGCGGCCGGCGGCGATCAATACGCAAAAAATCGCAAGGACAGCAGGCGCAAGGAGGCGAAGGGAGTTCATCGATCCGATTTTCATGGTCAGATTCCTGGTGTGCGGAAATGTGTTCGGGGCTGCCACTCGCTGAGGCCGCGGCTTTATGTGCCGCGCAGGGTTGCCCATCCAGCCCATTCATCTTTCGCTTGTGGGGGCAGCGCTGTCAAGGCCGGAAGGCAGCTGCCAAAAGTACGCTGGAGCGCATAGAATACGAATTGTTATGAGCAAGAACGAGCACAAATCGTTCGAGGTTGCCTGCCCGGATTGCGGGGCGATGCTGAAGATCGATGCCGAGACCGGAGTACTGGTAAGCCACACTTCAGCCCCGCGCAAGCGGATGTTCGAAGACCTGGAGACGGCGGCCAAGGCCATGCGCGAACACGGCGAACGGACCGAGTCCATCTTCAGGCAGAGTGTGGACGCCGAAAAGAACAAGGAAGATCTGCTGGAGAAGAAGTTTGCCGAAGCCATGCGCAAGGCCAAGGACGCGCCTGAAGGCAAGCCGTTTCGCGAGATCGATCTGGATTGATTGGCTTGGGATGATCGGCCCTGGATAATTGGAATTGACCGCAGCGTCAGGCAGTTTTCCAGAGAGAAATGCACGAGGATTCGCCGGGCGCAAGGTTTTCGAGCGATACTTCGAAAGGCAGTTGAGTTTTTTTGAAGATTGAAGCCTGGTGCGAACGTCAGGAGGGGTCATGGTGGTTGTGCCGCTAACGCAGGGAACAAGGGAGCCGGCTTATGAGAAGCGCGGCGGAGAGACAGACTCCACAAACTGGATTCGCTATGCCGCGGCCGGCACACTTGCCGCAAGCGGCGTGCTGCTGGTGACGGGCCAGCGCAAGATCGGCCTGGTGACGGCCCTTTCCGGCGCCGCGTTGGTGCTTATCGATCAGCAGGATGTTGTGCGCGCGTGCTGGGACAGGCTTCCGGAATTTCTTGAAGATCTGCAAGGGCTGCTGGGCAAGGCGCAGACCGCCGTCGAGGATTTTTCAAGCCAGAGCGAAAAGCTGCGCAAGGTGCTGAGCCAGTAGGGCGAATTGTAGATGGTTAACAGTTGAGCCTGTCCCTACGGGACTCCCATTTCAGAGAGGTTGCGGCTTTCCCCACGCTGAAGCGCGGGGCTAACTAGCGTCGCGCCTACGGCGCGAGGCTCGCGCGACGGCCAAGGTTGTGCAGTTCAGCAATCTCCGCTGCGACAATCTTGCTGATGCGCTTGCGGGCCGTGGCGAGGCAAGACGGTTCGGAAATCAATCGTCAGTTCTTGCGATCGATCAGGTAGCGGGCGACGGCTTTAAGGCCGAAGGCTCGGCTGCCATAGGGTTCGAGAGCGGCGAAGGCTTCGTCGACCAGCTGCGCGGCGTCGCGCAAACTCTGCTCCACTCCGTAGACGGCGGGCCACGTGGCTTTTTGAGTGGCTTCGTCCTTGCCTGCGGTCTTGCCCAGCTGCGCTGAGTCAACGGTCATGTCGAGCACATCGTCGACGATCTGGAATGCGAGACCGGCTTTGCGGCCGAAGCGGTCGAGGCGCGCAACGTCGTCGGGCGTAGCTCCGGCATAGACGCCGCCGGCAACTACGCTGACACGAATAAGCGCCCCGGTTTTGGCGCGATGGATGGCCTCGACGAGTTCGGGCGTGGGTTTGAGGTGCTCGCTTTCGAGGTCGAGAACCTGGCCTCCGATCATGCCGTCAACTGTGCCGATAGCCTGGGCGACGAGGCCGACGATTTGAATCGCGGCTGCGGGCGGACATTCAAGGCGCGAAAGCACCTCGAATGCGCGGGTCTGGAGGGCGTCGCCGGCGAGGATGGCAATGGCTTCGCCGAAGACGACGTGGCAGGTCGGCTTGCCGCGGCGCAGATCGTCGTTGTCGAGCGCGGGGAGATCGTCGTGGATGAGCGAGTAGGTGTGGAGCATCTCCAGGGCCGCGCCGAGATTCTCAATTCCCTTTGGAAGAGCGCCTGCTATGGCCACCGAAGCCTGCATGGCCAGCACCGGCCGCAGGCGCTTGCCGCCGGCAAAGACCGAATGGCGCATGGCGCTGTGGATGGAAACAGGAACCGTGTCTGCCGCGGGGATGAGGGCTTCGAGGGCCTGGTCGGTAAGATCGGCGCCTTCCTGAATCAGCGATTTGACGTCGGCGGGCATTGCAATCATGTTAGACGAGAACGGCCCGTGCGGAGTTCACAAAGCGAGAGAGCGATGAGGAGCAATGCGCTGAGAGCGCTGATCCATCGCCCGGCAAGATCGCCTCGATCGGTGGTCCAGTCGACTGTGAGGTCAATGGGGCCTGGCGAAACGGGAACAACCGTAAGTCCGTCGTTGCGCAGTGGCAGGTTTGTGAGGACTTCCCCGTTGAGGCGGATCATCCACGCGGGGTAGCGCTCGAGATGGAGCACCAGATAGCCGTCGTGTGGAACGGAGGCAACCAGACGGCGGTGTTCGGGATTGATCGCGCCGCCTGAGTCCGGCGATGGGCTGCCTCCGACCCACGCATACGAGGCCTGGCATGTTCCCTGGTTGGGCGTCCACAGAGGGGGCGCGTCCGGATCGTCTGGATCGGATTTGCCGAGCACAATGTCAGTGTCGGTCACAAGGCAGGCGTCGGGAAGACCGGTTGGGACGCTGCTGATGTCGGTGTTGGGCGGCGCATATTCGTACATGCCTTCAAAACCGGTGCCAGAGTGGTAGTCGATGAGCGAGGATGCGACGCTATCTTCGGGGTAGCAAACCTGGAAAAAGCTCTTCCCGGCGTAGACGGTTGCGCCGATGAAAAGCGCGGCGCAGGCAACCAGAATTGCGGCGCGAGCGACGCGGACATTTGAACGTGATGGCCAAATGGCGGCGACGAAGAAGATGGCCATCGGCGCTTCAACGGCCTCAAGGGTGCGCCACGGATACTGCAAAAAAGACATTTCAGGCAGCATGTACCAGACCGGCCGCGAGATGGGGAAAAGGAGAAACAGAACGACGATTGGAATCGCGGCCAGTGGAATTTTTTCCGGTTTTGGAAAAGAGCGGCGCAGATAGCAGACGAGGACCGAGACGAGGCTGACCACGATCATGGAAACGGCGATCCAGGAGACTTGCTGCAGGACCACGTCGTGCAACGCGAGCAGCGGATTGGCGTGGTGCGAGAACAGCCAGTTGTTCTCAAAGTTGAAGCCCGGATCTTGTGTGGCCTGGTTAATGTCGACCCAGTGACGATGGAGGAACGCGGGAAACCAGTAGATGGCTGCGAGACCGAGGCCAAGTGGAGTTGCCACGGCGGCGCGGATGAGCGGCGCCCAGGATTTGTTCACGATGGCCCAAAGAAGCGCAGTGCCGGCGAGCAGATAGCCGGCGATGATGCCGAGAGGGAAATTCGAAAGCCAGGCGCCGGCAAGCGCGACGGCGAGCGGCGCGGTTGATCCGTCGAAGGCGCGGCGAAGGACGGATCGCGAGCGGCCGGAGGTTGGTCCGGAATCGCTCCCATGTCCCCAAAGGCGAGGGACATGGGGCACCCCTCTGTTGTCGCGCAAGACAAAGAGAATCAGGAGCGGAAGCCAGAATCCGCCGGCGAATTCGGGGAAGGCGCAGCGCTCGTAGCCTGTGAAGAGCGTGAAGCCGGAGAAGATGGCGACGCAGCCGGCGAGCGCGGCGGGCATGTCGTCGAGGACTTCAAGAGCGAGGGCGCGCGTGGCGAGGCCGGTGGCCGCGAAGATGATGAAGGTGAGCGCGATGGGCGCGAGATTCCACGGCAGGATTGCGCCCAGCGCCGCGCCCAGCATCCACGTAAGCGGAGGATAGTAGACGAAGCGCGGTTCGCCTGCGCCGTAGTTTGCGCTGGGCGTCCAGTGAGGATAAGGAATTCCGTGACGCCAGGCGTTGAGGCAATCGAACCATGAGACGAGATGCACATTGAAGTCGTGGCCGCAGGAGCTGCCGCGAATGAGTTCAGGGACGATGGCGATGGCGGCGGCAAACACGATGACTGCCGGACCGAGGAGGTTCCCCGGTCCCCAAATGCGAGGGACCGGGGGCACCCGCAGTTTTGTCTCGGCCTTCCCTGTTCTCTGGTCTCTGTTCTCTGACCTCTGTTCTTTCATGGCAGCAGCCGCAGTGTATGCGTGGTTTGTGTCGCCACGGCGGCGGGCGTGAATGGAAGCGCGAAGGTGGTTCCGTTATACCAGTCGTTCCACTGATCGCGGAAATAGGGACTGAGTGGATTGCTGCTTTCGCCGAGGACAATGTTTTCAGTCGAATCGTCGATGCTGCTCCAGTCCATAGTGAAGCGCTGCGAGGGACCAAAATCGCGGCCCACTTGCTTCACGGTAGTTCCGTCGCCGCTTTGTGGCTGAGGTCCGGTTCCGGCGACACGTGCAATCAATGGCAGAAACGCGGCGAATGGATGCTCAATGTCGACAACGTGCCAGCGGCCGTACGCCCAATGCGAAACGTCGGCCGGCGCTCGTCCGTCACGCATTCCCTTGCGGACTGCGGCAGTGAGCAGCGCGTTCCAGTCTTTGTACGCGGATGGGAGCCACTCCGGCTTGGCATTCATCACAATCTCTTCTTCAGCGAAGGTAGCCTCGCTCCAGTGGTAGTCGCCGGCGAGCTTGCCTAGCTTGGGCACAAGAATCATCGTCCAGAGAGCGGCGCGAGCTTGGGTTTCGACCGATGCGGCGGCGGAATCGGTGGCGAGCCGGCCATCCCAACTGCGCATCAGGTCGGCGGCCTGGCGCATGCGCGCATCGCTGTTGCCTTCGGGGCCCGGAGTGTGATCGATGGCGTAGGCAAAACGATGGCCCATCTCCTGATCGACTTCGCTGTAAATGTCAGTTTGCATGGCGAGCAGGTCGGCAGGTGTCAGTTTGTCGCGGCCGTCGAGCGATTTGTAGATGCGCTCGATGCGGTAGGGATCACCCCAGTCGCCGGAAATGGGGTAGGGCGACGTGTCGGTGGTGACGCGCGCGTTGGCGGTAGCGAGAAAGCCCGAGGGCGGATCGACGGAGTTAGGCATCGCGTTGAAGGGAATGTAACCCTGCCACTCGTGCGCGTTGTCTTGGATCGGCGCATTGGCGATTCCGGCGGGGCGCAGGGGAATACGGCCAATGGTCTGGTACGCGATGTGGCCCTGATCGTCGGCGTAGACGAGATTCTGCGTGGGCCAGGACCACTTGGCGAGCGCTGCCGAGAACTCCGTCCAGTTCGACGCGGTGTTCATTTCGTAGATAGGCAGTGTGCTGAGCGTGGGATCGTAGAGGGTCCACTTGAGCGCCGTCGGCGGGTCGCTTGCGGCGAGAAGCGGGTTGAGAAGCGGACCGTGCGCAGTGGATTGAATGTCGAGGATGACGTCTTTGCCGCCACGAACATGAATGACCTCGCGATCGACAGCGAGCGGATGCCATGTGCCGTCGAGACCATCGTAGTTGCCCTTGCCATCCAGTTTTTCGATGTAGAGATCCTGCACATCGCCGTAGAGCGCGGTGAATCCCCAGGCGACGTGCTCGTTGTGGCCCGCGATGACGAGAGGGAACCCGGGAAGCGTGACCCCGGCTGCATGAAATCCAGGGGCGCGAAGGCCTGCCATGTACCACGTGTCTGGCTCGCGCAGTGTCAGGTGCATATCGTTCGAGAGAAGCGGCTTGCCGCTGGCGGTGTGCGAGCCGGCGATGACCCAGTTGTTCGAGCCGGGAGCGCAGCCGTCGCAATCGGGCTGGCCGAGAAGGGCGAGAAGGCCGTGCGTGTTGGTAGCGAGGAGTGCGGGCGTGGACGCCCGCACGACAGCCGGCCGGGAGGCCGGCGCTACAAAAGGCACGGCGCGCGTCTCGGTGTTTTCATCATCGTCGTCATCGTCCTTATTCTTCGAGGGCGGCGGCGCGGGCTGCGGCTCGCTCAGGTCCACGCGGATGCCGGTGGGCGGACGATCGCGCCAAGAACCGACAGGATAGAGATCGGCTTCAAGCGCTGGGTTCAGAAGCTTGGCGGCAACGCGGGCGCGCGAGAGCTTGGTGGCAATGTGCGTGTCGAGCGTCTGCACCATCGACAAGCCGACACTGATGGAGTCCACCCCGGTCCACGGCTGCGGCTGGTAGTGGAGAATCTTGAATTCGACGGGCAACGTGTTCGATTGCTCGCTTTGCGCGATGAAGAGATTGACGCCGCGAGCGTAGTCATCGAGGCGCCGGCGATCATCGGCAGACAGATTGGCGTAGAAGCGCTGGGCGGTCAAGCGAATCTGGAGGACGCGCTCGGTTTTGTCGTGCTGAGCAAGCGCGGGTCCCATGATCTCGGCGAGTTCGCCGTTGGAGTTGCGGCGCGAGGCGTCCATCTGCCAAAGGCGGTCCTGTGCAGTCACGTAGCCCTGCGCGATGAAGAGATCGTCCTCGGTGGCGGCGTCGATGTGCGGAACGCCGTGCGCGTCGCGGCGGACGGTCACGGGCGCGGAGAGGCCGGCAAGATGCACATCGCCATCGAGCTGCGGCAGCGCGGACTTCGCGGCAGAGCGAAGCCAGATCACCGCAATCAGCGGCGCGAAGAGGAGCAACACGAACAGGCCGATGCAGGACCAGAGTAAAATCCACGGCCAGCGGCGCTTGCGGCGCGGCCTGGTCGGCGCGGTCGCCGACAAAAACGAACTTGTTGGAAGCGAGTCGGACATTGAGTCGCGTATTCACCGGATTCGGGGGCCAGCATCAGGATACGACGACGCCTGAGCTACCGAGTGGGCCTGTTTAGGGACTTCTATGCACTGCGGCTGGGATGTTCACCCTGCCGGTTGCGATGAGGCTGTGAATGCCGTGGATTTGTTTCGTCCGTAGAATCCGGCCAGGACGAGAAGCAAGAGAAGAATCGCCCCGACCACCAGCAGGCTGCCTTCGGGACCGTCGCTGCCGCCACTCCAGAGCGGGTTGCCAGTGGGAGCAGCGGAGAATAGATGACCTTGGCCCTGCTGGCCGCTGTCGGCCGTGCCGTAGATGAATGTCTCGGCCCAGTCCCATCCGGTGTGGCATCCGACGGCCCACCACACAGAGCCAGTAACGAAGACGCTCACGCAAAATACAAAACCGATGGCGGCAGCCGCGAAGACGCCGATCCAGTTTTCGCCGGTATTGGATGTGTGATAGAACCCGAAGAACGTGGACGTCACCCACGCCGCCTGCCAAAACGCGCTCCGCGCCCCCAGCTTCTGGTTGAGTATGAGGCAGGGGAAGAGGCCGATCGCCGCTGCGAGGTAAACGCCGGGAGCACCATTGTGTCCGGTATCGAGGGCCAGGTAACAACAGAGGCCGATCTGAGCAGCAAGAGCCCACCAGAAATTGATGCCGCGGGTGAGCGTGGAAAGAGCGTAGCAGCGAAACAGGCCTTCCTCCACCGAGGCCACGATGAGAAAAACGGCGATCCAGAGTGCGCCGAGGCGAACCGCCTCGGGTGCGGTCAGGGTCGCGGGTGCGACGTGCATCCAGCCCCCGAGGGCAAGGCCGGCCACAAGCAATGAGATCGCAATGAACCCGGCGAAGAGGCCCGAGAAAAAATGGCCCACGCGGCGCGGACCGCCCAGGTTGTAGCTCAGGACGCGACGATCCTCAAGCAGGATCATGATCAGAGCGGCGGGGACAAGCGAGAGAAACGCGGCGAACTCACTCCCCAACACTGCACCCGCGGAATCTGCCGATGTGTCGTGAATAAGGCCTGCCGCGAAGAAGAGGGTTCCGACGACTTCGCGGAATAGATAGTAGAGCCCGGCAAAAAGAAGGATCGCCCAGCCGGCCCGCAATCCGTTCGGCCCGATGAACACCCAGTCAAAATCGCGTTCGTGCCAGGGAGCCGGTTGTGGCGACGCTGGTGCGGCTTCGGTGGAGACCGGCCGCTGTTCGTCTGCTGCGCGCTGCAACTCGGGCTCCATCGACACTCCTTCAAGCGCGCAGAATTCTTCCCGCCGCGCCCGGTGGTGCAGAAAGGTACCCTACAGCATAACCAGTTTTAGGAGGGGATGCGGAGGCTGGAGCGAAAGTTCGAGACGGCCTCCAGGCAACAGTTCACCCTTTCCGTTCACCGCAGCGAACGGAAAGGGCGGTCGTCCCGCAGCCGTGCGAGAGCGAGCGAGGTTACGGCTTGTCTGAAGGCTGACCCGCAACCTCAAGGTGGTTTTCCACGCTGAAGACTCCGGGCACTGTATTGGCTCGGATGCCGGCCGCATCCTTGTCGCCCTTGGAATTGACCACGCCGTACAGCTCCACATGGCCATTCTGCACCGAGATGCGAATGGGCTTCTCAGGATCCATCGCATACTCATTCAGCGACCCGTAGCCGTAGATGGCGCGCGCCACCGCGAGTCTGATCTGGTTATCCATCGGCGAGACGGGGTCGACGGAAATGTCGTCAATCACGTCCTTGACGCCGGGTGTTGTCGATGCGACCGCCAGGGCCGAATCGCGATTGGGATAGTCGTGCGCATGCCCGCTCAACGTGACTACGCCGTTCTGAACGCTGACGGAGATAGCGTCAAACATGTTGCCGTAGCCGATCGTCTCGCTCGAAATCTTTTCGGCCAGCGTCTTTTGCAACTGCGCATCGGGGACATCGGGTCCGGAGACCTGAATGTCGTTGCGGACTGCAGTGACGCCCTTGATTTTATGGACGATCTTGTCGGCGTCGGCCTTGTTTTCGTATTGGTCGACCGTGCCGGACAAGGTAAGGACGCCATTCGCGTCTAAATTGACCTGCACATCCTTGAACTGCGATTTACTGAGCTTGGCGCGTACCGTGCTGGTCAAGTCCTGGTCCGCAGCCGCGTGCGAAAGCTGGGGAACAAAGAGAATCGCACCAAAAAGAGCCGCGGCAAAGAGCAAAGAGTTGCGATGAATCGTGGTTCTTGACATGGGAAAGTCCTCCATCGTCGGCATTTGAGTGTCCGGGGCCGGTCCCGCTACGCCGGGCCGGCGCTTGGCGAGTCTGCCGGTCTGATTAGACACAGACGAGGGGTGATTGGTTGCGCATGTAGCTCTGGAAATCAGAAAAAGGCGGGGTTAACGGTAGCGGCGAGTGGCTTTTACGACCATTGAAAACACGCCCGATTCATCGCGGGCCACGACGAGGGAGACGTGGTGGTTGATGGCGACTTCAGCCTGAAGCAACTGCTGGCTGGTGGTATTGATGTCGGTGGCGTAAGTGAGGGTGACGTTGCGGCCCAACTGCTCCTCGACTGTGATGCGCGAGGTGGAGTTGCCGAATGCGCCCAGGTAATTGGGATCGATCTTCACGGAACCGGCGCCGAAGAGCTTTTGAATGCGGCTTGAGACCGTGGCGTTGAGCGCGCCGCCGAGAAGCGCATCGGTGGTGGGATTCGAGATGGCCTGCTCCTGCTGCTGCGTGTAAAGGCGTTGCTGGTTGGCCGTGTGGCCGAGTGCGAGAAGCGCAACCACGTCCGATTCAGGCAGCGGAGGGTCGCTGCGGTAGGAGACGCTGAGCTTTTGCGGCGAACCGTGCAGACCGAGCGAAATGTCGTAGTCCTCAACGTGCGCCGTGGCGCTCAAATCGATAACCGGCTCAATGCGAACGGGGTTGGTGAAGGTGATATCGCCGCGCTCAAGATCGTACCGGGTTCCGGCGATCAGCGCGCTGCCTTCGGTAATCGAGACTGCGCCAAGCAGAGAAGGTGATGCCATGGTGCCGCGCAGGCGCAGGTTTACGTCGCCCGCCAGCTTGGCAAATGCGTTTTGAAAGTTCAACTGCGGCGATGAGGAGATGTGTACGTCAAGCCGCACGTGGTTCGAAGGCGCGTCGGGCGGCGCGATGGTCTGCACCGACGAGTTGGCCTGGACCGCGAGGGCGGCAAGGTCGAGATCGGGGCTCACGGCAAAACGCGTGATGAGCACATCGCCGCTTAGGAGCAGGTTCGATTGTGGGCCCTGGAGCTGCAACCTGAGATCAGCCAGCGAGCTGACGCCGGAAGGGTAGCGGATGTGAACGCTCTTTCCGGTGACGGTGAGGTCGGCGAAGATTCCGTGCTGATAGGCGAGGTAGCCTGCCACGCTGAGTTGACCGCCGCCGGTCATGGCGGTGAGAGACTTCACTTCGAGCCTGTTCTGATTGAACTCCAGCGTGCCGCGCAACTGGCTCAGGCCGTTAGGCAGATCCTCCAGCGAAAGAGACCCGTCCTGGAATTCGACCGTTCCCCGAAGATCTGGATTCCGCAAAGGGCCGTGTGCTTGCAATTGGAAGGTGGTGACGCCGCTGGCAGTGAGATCAGGATCGAGCGTCTCAGCGAGCTTGAGATTGACTGACCCACTGGCGGAAAGATCAAGTTGTTGCGAGCCCTCAAGTGAGAGGCTTCCGTCCGCGCGAAGGTCGGTGTTATCACCAGTCACGTGGAGCGGATCAAGCCGGACGCGGCCGCCTGCGAGCGTGGCGTGCACGTTGCCCTCGCTTTGCAAATGGACGCCTGCGACGGTCACCGCCAATGGGCGAAGCTGGGCGTCACCACGGAGTTGCTTGACGTCGGCGAGTGGCCCGTCGATCGTGACCGTCCCAGCCAGCGCGGAGTCGGCGCTGAAGGCCTCAACGTGCGCCATGCGAAGCAGAGCGCCCACGTTGAATTGCGAAAACTCGACGCGAGCCTGCGTTGCGTAGCCGCTTCGCAATTCCGTCTCACCTTTCAGGTGCAGGTCGGCCCCCTGCAGTTGTGTCGTCGCGTCATAGGCCAGCTGATGGCCGCTGGTATGCGCCGAGGCCTCGAAGGCTCCAAAACTCTGACCACCCAATGCGAGCCCGCCAACCGTCGCGCGGGCATTCAGCCGCGGATCGTCGAGCGAGCCAGAGCCGCTAATGTCGATCGAGAGCTTGCCGGCCGCTTCATAGTTGTGCTGGGCGACCCACGCGATGCGCGCGAAGTCGACTTGAGAGCCGTGGGCATCGACGTTGAATGTTCTGGCGTCTAAGTCGTAGCTTCCCGACCCCGAAATGACTCCGCCGGCAGCCGTGGCGCGGGCCGAGACGACTTTGAGCTGTTGATCGGAGAGCGCGGCCTGGACGCGAAGTTGGGTAACCGGCTCGCCGTACACGACACCGCTCTCCATTTGCAACGAGCCCGAGGCTGCGGGTTGGCGGAGCGGTCCGTTGGCCGTGAACTGCGCGTTGAAATCCCCGGTGACCGGAAGGCTTGCGCCGAGAAAAGGCTGCAAATCCGCGACGTCGATGTGGGCGGCGTCGACGTGTGCGTTGAGAATGGAATCGGAATCGTAAGTCGGCTGCGCAATCACGTGTGAGCGAATCCGACGCCCGGGGCCGCCGGTTGAATCGGGCACGGAAGCGACCGAAGCATCCAGCGTTCCGCTCAATGCAATCCTGGAATTGCCTTGAAGCAACTGAGCGTGCTGAATCGAGATCTGCGACGGCGAGTAGCTCCCTTCAGCGTCCACTGAATCCAGATGCAGCAGGCGAGGCTGGGCGGAATCGCCGGCCGCAGGCGGCAGATCGACTGTAAGTTCGGTGGCCTTGAGCGTGCCCCCTATGTGCGGCTTGATCAGCGAGCCGGTCCATGTTCCTTGAAAATCGGCTTGTCCCGCAAGAGACACGGGCAGAGCTGCCGTACCTCTCTTGCCATTGCGCTCCAAGCCCAGGCTGCGCAGGACGGAGTCGAACTCCGACAAATTGCGGGAATGGACATCGACGCTCAAAACCGAAGCGCTTGTGAGGGGATAAGCGCCGAGTGAGCCTCGCGCAACGAAGTCGCTCGCGGGCAGGTGCAGTTCCAGATTGCGCAAGTCGACTCCGCCATTTCGCTGCGTATAGGTGGCGTCAATCGCACCGGCCGCGGGCGCCTCGCCTGCGGGCGTCTGCTGCAAAGGGCTTAGCGAAAGAGTTGAGGAGACGGCGATCGTGCGCACATCACCGTTTGACCACGTGGCGGTTGCCGGACCACTCGCAAGGGCGCTGAATCCGAGCCGGCGATATTGCGGCGGGCAGACGATATTGAGAATCGTATCGAGCGAAACGCCTTTAAAGTTGGCCGTGACCTTGCCGTTCATCGGGATGGGTATCACCGGAGGGTGGACGAGCACGTTGCGCGCGTGCCGCGATTCCTCGGAGTCAGGAGTGGTCGCGGGCGCCGAGATTTGCGCGGGGATAGTTTGTGGGCCGGGGAGCCACGGCGCGAGCCGGACGGAGCCGTCAATTTCGCCGCCCTGCTGGCCGCTCTGGCCGCCCTGGCGCATGCGAGCGACGATCTGCGTGATCAGCAGTTTGCTGCGATCCGCGTCGATGCGCGCATCGAGATCCACGCCTGTAGCGTTCATGCTGGCGCCGAGATAAGAGCCATTGTCCACGTGAACGGCGCCGGCGATCTGAAATGCGGGAGCAATGCCGTTCGCAGCGAGATGGAGATGAGCGATGCCATCGGGCGAGTCAGCGTAACCCGTGACGGGATCGAGGAGCCGCATATCGAGATCACCATCGATGCCGGCATGCCAACGGGGCTTCGTGAAATCGTCCATCGTTCCCGAGGCGCGCAGGACGCGATCCGGTTCGCCCTGGCGGTGCGAAGTGAGCTCGAAGCTTTGGAGAATGGCGTGACCGCGCTGAAGGTCGAGGACGAGTTGAAATTTTCCGTGGACCGGCTCGGTTGCCTTTCGCGGCAACTGGCGAGCGAGAACCAGATCCTGGGCTGCGGCATGGATGCGATAGCTTTCTGGCGCGCTGAATGACCAGGGCACGTAGACCATTTGCAACGAGACGTCACTGGCTTTGAAGTCCAGCGGAAGAAAGCGATTTTGCGCGTCGAATTCAGCGGCGCGATCGTCTAAATCGAGCATTCCCTCTTCCACGATGATTTGCCCTGCGCGCAAATCGAAGAGCGTTTGCAGCGCGGACTTGCCGCGCTCTTCGTGTCTGGGCGGTCGCGGCTGGTTGTTTGAGCCATCGCGGTACACGATGAAGTGCAGTTGCGGCCGGTCGATCTCAAGGTTGCGTAGCGAAATATGCGGAGTGAACAAGCCAAGAATGCTTATCCGGACGCGCAGGCGCTCAATTTGGGCGTAGGGCGCTTCACCGGGATCCTCAGTGCCATGAATGACAACTCCTCCGGCTTCAGCTTCGAGAGATAGAAGCCGCCAATGAAACGACGCAATCTCGGTTCGGCCGCCCGTGACAGTTTTTATTTGAGCGATAAGGCGCTCGCGAACCAGATTCTCAAATGCGGCAGAGCTGGCAACGAAATAGGCGGCGACTAGCGCGAGCGTGAGCAAAACTGCTGCAGTCGCAACCGAAAGCGGCAGGTGGCGAAGGAAGAAGCGGCGCAGACGCGTGCGCTTGGCCCGCGGAGGAGGCTCGGGCGGAGGCATTTGATCCGGCGAGATTGAAGTCGGGGGGCGATCGGTCATGGCGCCGCACCTTTATTTGTTGCGGGAGCCCCACCTGAGCTCGAAACGGGGTCAGCAGTGGGACTGGGGTCTTGGGCCGCGGCGGATTCGAGCGATGGATCGAGAACTTCAACGTCTCCCTGTTCGCGCAAATTGTTGAGCCACGCGTCGAAGAGCACATTCACTTGCTTCTCGAGCAGGATCTCCTGAATGCGCTCGGCAACCTGACCCAACGGCGGAACATTTTCGCCGGCAGCGTACTGCGGAAGCAAGATGTCGTGGTAGTAGCTCTCAACCTGCTGGGTCGAGATCTGGATTCCCTGGCGAAAACGCTGCTCGATGAAGCTCAAAATCTCAAGCCGGTAGCGGAGGTAGGATTCAACGCGCTCTGGCGTGAGTGAATGCGCGGCGAGAAAGGCCTTCCAGCCGGCGTCGGTGACGCAGTTTTCGCGGACACAGGCGGGGAGCTGGCTGCGAATCTGTTCCAGGCGAGCGCTGACTTCATCCTGAGAAGGCGCAATGGCCTGCATGTCCTGTTCGCGAATCTGCTGCTCAATGAGCGCGCGGCTAATGAGCTGTTCGAGCGCGCCCTGACGGGTCAGCGTGCCTTCGCCCACAAGATTGGGATCGAGTACCGAGATTCGAATCTCGTCGTCGATGTCGCTGGCCAGGATCGCGTGTTTGTTGACGACAGCGACCACACGGTCGAGGACGACGGGAGCAGGGAGCTCGACAGATTGAGCGGAGCAGAGAGCGCGCGGCGCTAAAAGAGACGCGGCGAGAAGGCACAAAGCGGCGCGCCGACTCATCCACACACCGTGTGGCGGCGAGGACGCCGCCACTACAGCCGGTCTGGAGACCGGCGCTACCTCACCGACAGCTCGGAAGCGAATTGGCACGCGTATATCCATCAGAAAGCCTGCCCAAGACTGAAGAAGAAGTTGATGTGCGGAGCCTGGCCTGTGTATGGGTCCGACTCGAAGCCGGGAAGATTGGGAGGACTGCCGGCCGGTGTCGGAATGGAGTAGTTGATATTCACCGGGTAGATGGGCGGATTCAGGTTATAGCTTACGTCGAAGCGGATCGGCCCAACCGGAGTGTGATAGCGCAGGCCCAATCCAAGGGAATGCGAGAAGTCGTTGAAGCTGCACAGGCCCTGCTGGCCGGTTGACGTATACGGCCCATTGGGCAAATAGGTTGTGGGTTGGCCGGGAGTTGCCAGTTGGCGGCAGGCATCGCTGTCGGGTTGCCGCACTCGCAGAAAGCTGGCCCAGGCATCGCCGGCGTTGGTGAAGACATTGCCCATGTCGTGAAAGACGACAAAGCTTACCGTATTGCCCAGCAAAGGAAGCGTGGGCGGCGGCAGGCGCAGCTCGGTGCTGTTGGTGAGCGTGCCGGCTCCGCCGATCTGGAAACCGGTTTCAGGATCGCGCGGCCCGGCGGCGTTCTGCGAGAATCCGCGCAGAGAAACCGCACCGCCCGCATAGAGCCGCTCGGGCAGCGGAATGATCCCGTTTTCGCCACTCCCGAAGGTGCGAATCTGCCCATAGCGCGTGTTGCGAGCGACCACGAACCGGCCCTTGTCAAAGCTGTAGTAGCTCGAATTCGATGTGTCGATGCGGTTGAACTCCGCTTCTGCGCCGAAAAACCGGTCGGACAGGAATTCCTGAAAGCTGGTATAGGTTCCGCGGCGAGCATCCATGGAAACATCGCGCGTGTCGCGAATCCATGTAAAGGCCGGCCCTCCGACGCGGGTTGCGGTCGAGAGCTCGGAGATTTCTCCCGGGTAGACCTGCAGACTGCTGGCCGACACTTTCACGCGGCGGAAATCAATCTCATAAATGAAGGTATTGGCGCGGGAGAGCCATGAGCCCGGGTGGTTGAAGTTCTGCGTGAAGCGGAAAGCTCCTTCAAGGCGGGAGGCGACGTAGGTTGAGACATCCAGGCTGTTGGCGTAGCCGCCGGAAAAGGTGAAGGCGAAGTTCGGATTGCCCTCGAGATGTGGAACTTGATACTGAATACCGAGGCTTTGCTCAAGCAGGCCGTAGGTGCCACGCAGCGAAATGGATTGCTCGCGTCCAAAAAGATCGTTGCGCGTGATGTCGATGAGGCCGCGAGGGCTGACGCCGGTTTTGCCGTTGGGATTGCATGCGACGCCTCCGGCCGTGGCGCCTGCGCAGTTGTTCTGCGGCTGGCCGGTTTGGGCCTCGAATCCAACACCGTAGGTAAACGTCAAGCGCCGCGCTTCGACGGCTTGCAGCAGAACCGTTTTGCGCGTCGATGCGCCGTCAGGGTTTTCGACGGCGGCATTCACCTCGTTGAAGAGGGCGAAGTCATAGAGATTGCGCTGCGTGTCGGTGAGCGCAGTTTGATTCAGAGGATCGCCGGCGTGGATGGTGATGGCGCGGGCTACGGTTTGCGGGCGTGTGAATTCGAGGCCGGTTAACGAGACGTCGCGCACAAAGATCTGCTCGCCTTCATCCACCTGGAAGACGACGTCAACTTTGTTTGAATCGGAGGGATCCGGTTGCTGGACGACGGACACGGTTGCCCGATCAAAGCCGCGGCTGTTATAGGCGGTGACGATGGCATCGCGGTCTCCAATCAGATCGCGCGGTGAAAGCAGCTGGCCCGGCGTAGTGTTCATGAGGGCGGTGAGCGTGGCTGTGGCGATATGGCCGTTGCCCTGAATAGCAAGTTTGCCCACGCGCAACTGCGGACCCTCCGTGATGTGGTAGGTCACCTCGAGCGGGGCGGACTGCGCAATGCCGATCTGCGGAGTGACCGGTGGGGAGTTATCAGCCACGCCCGTTTCCGGCGTGCTGGTTTCGGGTGTCACTTTTACCTGAGAGAATCCGTTGCTCTGGTAGACGCCCTCGAGCGCGTTGACATCTGCCTGAACCAGTGCCTGGCTGTAAATTCCATGGCGGTCGAGAACGCCGGCGGGATGAACACTGAGCAAATCCATGAGTGTCGACGAATTGAAGTAATGATTGCCGTCGATGGAGACTTTCTCCACGCGGCGGCGGGGGCCAAGCTGGACATTGAAAAGAATGTCGACGCGATTGCTGTCGGGTGATTTGGATTGATGATCGACCTTGGCGTCAAAGTAGCCCAGGCGCTGAAAGTAATCGCGCACGCGGCGATTGCCCTCATTCAGCAGATCCTCGTCCACGCTGCCTTCTTCAAAGATCGGGACCAGATGTTTGATGCGATCCGCTTCGAGAGAAGCGCCCTGGACTTCGACCTTGACGACGGGGCCCCGATTGGCGGTGAAGCGGTAGTCGACGGACTTGGTGGCGCTGTTGTATTGCGCAGACTCGAGCTTTACATCGGCTTCGAGCCGGTCCTGCCGTTGGAACTCGCGGAGAACACCATCGAGGGCGTGATTGACGGTGTCGTGGTCAACATGCGCGCCAATGCGCAGCCCGGCGTGCCGGCGGAACGTTTCGAGGCTCATGCCGGAGTCCCCGGTGACTGTAACTTTGCCTACGCGCGCCCTAATTCCCGAGACCACGCGAAACGCGATGTCGGCGAGCTGCTGATCGGGGTGAGGCGTTATGGTCTGCGTGATCGTCGCTCCGAAATAGCCGCTCTGCTCGAGCGCGGTGCGCATTTGAGACCCAGCGCGAATCATCTTGGCCTGCGTGAACCGGGTTCCGGCTTCAAGTTGAGAGGCGCGCTGGAGCTGCGTGTTCATGGCCGCCCCGACGGCTCCGTCGACGCCGACTGTGCCAATGAAAATGCGCGGGGTTCCCGCGAAGGTCAACGC